>JAEEGH010019081.1_pt1 | contig 14422 bp, 20 predicted proteins | sample 9134181 | NCBI WGS metagenome assembly JAEEGH01 (sample SAMN16246544, study PRJNA631951) | gut metagenome | biome: gut microbiome; feature: rumen; material: DP-attached | host: Bos | place: Iran: Karaj | collected 2018-10 | reverse complement strand
GCGATGTTAATGAAAATACGCATCCCAAATCCAAAGTGCGATCAAATTTCACATCTTCAGGGCATCTTCTGATCAATTCATCAAGTAGCCTAAAAGAATTCGGCCCCATCAAGGAGTATTCCAACCTCATAGATTCTCAGAGTTATGAATCGATCACGCTGACGGTGCGGCCTGTGACGGATGGACCGGTGGTCTCCAGAAAGGAAGCGGAGACGGAAGAGGAAGAGGAGAAAGAAGAGAAAACGGATGAGAAGCCGAAAGAAGAAAGCTCATCCGGCTCTGGCGCAGGGTATGAAGCCATCTATAACGACTACGCCCAACAGCTGAAGGACAAGACTCAGGTGTTCCTGGAAGAGTACCGGTCAGAATCTGCCGGCCTGTCGCTGGATAAAAAGGCCGAGCTTGTGAACAAGAAGGTGGAGAAGCTGGCCGAACTCAGCAACGAAGGCGTGGAAAAGATGGCGGAGCTGATGCTGACCGACGGGTCGGACGGCTACACGGAATGGTCCGGAAAACTCTATGATGTGTATATGGAGCAGTCACAGATTCTGATGGATGAGTATATGAATACAGCGCTGTGATCAGATAAATCAAACGGAGAGGCCTTCGCGCCTCTCCGTTCACTTCCCGGTCTCATCTTCTTGAGACCTTATCCCATAACGAAAATCGTTTTACTTGCCATACGGATCGCAGATTTCCTCGCTGAATTGAGGAGAATCTTTTTCCCGCAGTTCTGGCAATAACATACGCCTTCCCGGCGGTGATCATTTCTGATGTTCAGATCGGAATAGCAAATGGGGCATAATGGTTTCTGCATGATGTTCTCCTCCTTTCCTTACTATATATAGATATATTCGGCAGAAAAACCACTAATATTAGTGGTCACCATAGAAAATAGCAAAGTGAACAAATGCGGAAGCGTTCTATTGTGCTATATTTTGATCCACTTTTGAGGAAGGTATGGCATAATAAGTATGTCCGTCCGTTCGGGAGAGCATGGCCTCGGCTGTGTTGCCCACGGCTCTTTTTTCAATTGCGTAGGCAGTGCGGAGCATTCGTGCGGCAGCGGGCGGTCACTAAAGAATATAGCAGGGAGGAATTGTCATGCTGCAGCTATATCTGCCGCCTCTGAATGAGGAGGCATATCAGATCGTATCAAAGTACATAAACAACAGGCTGATCGGGCTTATGGTCGATGTGATCGATGAACTGGCCTTTCCTGTCAACTTTGGCGAGGGATTCTCTGAAGAAGACTGGTCAAAACCGGCAGAAGAAATCTATGACTTTACGGCTCTTGCCGAAAATCCGGAATTTGCCGGTGAGATTGCCGATATGCTTCTGCCGGAGAACTTTCCGGTTGAGAAGGCAAGCTATGAGTTTTTCAGCCTTTATCGGCTTTTGAAGGCAAAGAAAGAATACAAGCCGGCACTTCCCATGGAATACATCCTGTATCACCTTATTCAGAGGGGAATCGGTGAGGTGGAGTTTATCAATGAGCTCGAAGAAGAGGGCGCCTTTGATGATCTGGATGAAGTTTATGATGAAGATGATGAGGAAATGAAATCCCTTTTCACGAAAGAGGATTTGGATGAGGAAGTCACCACAATCGAACGGATCCCGGAGCCGGACAGGAGTATCGTCTTGAAATCCCTGAAGGAGACCTGTGAGCCGGATGAGGATCCGGAGGAACTCCTGGTGTGGCTGGAAGATCTCAGGGAATATGAGGCGATCTGTTTTGAAGATACAGACTGCCTGTTCCTTGATCAGATGGAGGAGGACGAGCTGTATCAATCGGATATGGCAAAGCTTATGGGGATCGAAGACCGCCCGGACAAGCATACGGTTGATATGAGTATGAATGGCCAGCCGATTAAACTGGATATGCGGCTTGCCCCCTGGGATATGGAGGAGGAATCGGAGTAATGCTGAATCTCATCGTTTTATCCGTCCGGCACAGGATGGAGGATAACTACCGGTTGCTGGGAGTCTACGAGAACAAGGGTATGGTCGCCCACGCCGTAAACGTTTTTCTGGAGGTAAAGGAGAAGGCGGGAATATCCCCGACGGAATATGACTTCAAGGAAGAGGGGCCTCTTGCGGACTGCAAAAAATCCGTGTATGATGATGGCACGCATCTCATAAAGAGGAGAACGAAATGGCACGAAAGACTCCGAAACAGCTTGGGGAAGCAGCGGATATTGAAGACTGCAGGATTGAGTCTGTCCGGACGATGGGAAAGCTCTGCCGTCTGCTTCAGCCGAGATTTGATCCACAAAACCTGACAAATGAAGAAAGCGGTCCGGAGGGAACCTGTATGCTGTGCGGCAGTAAGCAGTCCGAGACAGAGTATATGCTGCAGGGGCTTCGGATCGGTAATCAGACCGGACAGATCTGCAAGGAGTGTGCCGGAATATACAGTGCCTATCTTGCATCCAAGGCACGGGTTGTGGGCAGGTAGCCATGGCCTATTGCGACTGGGACACCACTTCCGAACTGAATACCCGCTATCATGACGAGGAATGGGGTGTTCCGCTGCACGATGACAGGGGGCAGTTTGAATTCCTGATGATGGAGGTCATGCAATGCGGCCTCAACTGGAACATGATGATCCAGAAGCGGGAGATCTTCCGCCAGTGCTTTGACAACTTCGAGTATGACAAAATCGCGGAGTACGGGGAAGAGGACATCGAGCGGATCCTGAACACGGAGGGGATGATAAAGTCCCGCAGGAAGATCGAGGCGGTGATCAATAACGCAAGACGTTTTCAGGAACTCCGGGAGGAGTACGGATCCTTTGATGATTGGTTATGGTCCTATTCCGGAGGCAAGACCATTCTCTACAACAAGCATAATGACGGGTATATCCCGGTCAGCAACGGTCTGTCCGATGAGATCAGCAAAGAACTGAAGCGAAGAGGTTTCAAATATCTTGGCACGATCACGATCTATTCCCATATGCAGGCCTGCGGGATGATCAACGATCATGACAGAAACTGCGGGTGCTACAGGAAGATCGTTGAGAATTATCCGACCGTCGAAAAGCGCAGATTCAAGGAAAAGCAGATACAGTATTTCGGAGGGTGAACATGGAGACATGGTTTTACGAAGTGGTAAGCATAGACGGAGACTACGCCAATCTCCGGAGAACAGACATTGAATCGGATGACCTGAAGCTGGTTGCGAGAGCGCTGCTTCCGCCGGACATCGTGGAAGGAAGCAGGCTGAAATACGAGATGCTGCAATATGAACTGATCTGAGGGGGGAGTATGAACCGGGAGAAAGTAGCCTGCAGCTGTAACAAAGTGACCTATGGCATGATCGTCGATGCCGTAAAAAGCGGATCCGACACTTATGAAGCGGTGCAGGAGAAGACCAACTGCGGAAAGAGCTGCGGGAAATGCGAGGACTTCATCCGATCCATGGTACGGGATATCAAACTGTTCCCGCAGGATTACGAGTAAGAAGCTTCTGAAGAGCATTCTGATAAATCCGGGAGAACTCCTCCCCAGCCAGCTCGGCGTTCTCACCCCAGAAGACGGACTCTGCCAGGTAATTTGCCAGGTATTCCTCATACTGGTCTTCATGATATGCCGTATCAGCCCCACCGTGAAACACAATATCCGGCAATGTTTCACGGGAAGTGTACCCTGCCCGAATCAGATCCGTCCGGATCTCCGATGCCACGATATGTCCGACCTCATGATACAGCACCAGGGTTGTCTGCTCCGGATCCGCTTCGGTCAGCTCTATGATCTTTTCTGCCGGATTCATCTGCCCGACAACCTGCCCGGCACCTCTTTCATCAATCTTCCCATCATAAAGGATCACCCGCCATCCATCATCCAAAAGCATTCTCTTCAACTCATCCGGCAGCACATCAAAAGGATCTTCCGGGTCAAACTCCGGTATTTTCAGATCCATCCGGTCACTCAACGCCGTATTCCCGCGCTCGGTAAAGAACGAAGCATCCTGCAGCCGCCTTTCCCGCATCTTCATTTCCTCCACCTGAGCCTGAAGATATAACGAAAATCCGTCCGCCTCTTCTCTAACCCTCCTGGCATCGATTTCTCCAAACCATAGCGCTCCGGCCAGTCCGATCACCACAACCACGACTCCCATTGCAAATACCATCGTTTTCATAGGCACCTCCACCTCCGTGCAACAAACATAGCAATCTTTGTTTTTCTGTCCGGTGGCACCCTGTCCGGGTGCAGCCTAATGAGGTTTTTCCTCTTGATCGACAAGTTCCGACAGGTCGAATCCGGGGTCATCTCTGCGATTTAAATACTTTCCCACCTTTCGGATAGGAGGTGGATATGGTAATGGATTGCTGCTTCAGATGGCCATTGCTCGTCTTTCAAATAAAAATATGTAGCAATTTATTCATGGATGTGTTATTATTAGCGTTAGCGTACGCTAACCGCATAAAATGAATTCGAGACATATAACTTTATTGTGATCGCGGACACAAAAAGAAGTCATAGGTGCTCTAAAACAGGATTATGTTTTGCATATCGGTTAGACAAAACTAACATGTGATTGTCAGATAGGTATTGAACAAGGAGGAAACGGATTGAAACTAAAACTTGGAGACGTACAGACAACTGCTCTTATCCCACTAGCCGTAAAGGCCAGCGAGACTATGCGGAAGAACCCCCGCATCCGGGATCGAAAGGCGGTGGAGATCATAAGAGCCTTGAATATTGATACAAAACCCTATGACAAATTCATGTCTCACGAGGGCGTTGTGGCAAGGACGATCATGCTGGATCGTAAGTTAAAGAGAATCCTGAAAGAAGAGCCGGATACGGTTGTAGTGAATATCGGAGCGGGTTTCGATAACCGGTTTGCCCGGGTGGATAACAAGAAGATCTGGTGGTTTGATCTGGATCTGCCGGATTCGATCGCCTCCCGAAAGAAAGCTTTTCCGGAGCAGGACAGGGTGACCATGATCGCTGGAAGCGCTCTGGAGAATGACTGGTGCAGTGAAGTGAGGGAGAAACTGCAGGGAAGAAAGGCAAAGCCGGTCTTCATTGCAGAAGGTCTCTTTATGTACCTCACGCTGGATCAGATCCGTATCCTTCTGAATGTACTGAAGGAGAACTTCCCTGACGGCGGTACCCTGATCGCCGAACAGAATTGTAAAATGATGCAGAAAAACGAGAAGCACCACGACACGGTAAAGAGTACGAATGCACACTTCATGTCCGGGACGGATTCCGGAGAGGAAATTGCAGCATTGACGGATGGATTCCGGCTGGTGGAGGAGCACAGTTTCAATGAGGAAATGAAAAAGTACAGCATCCGCGGAAAGCTATTCGCCCTGCTCCTTCCGACAATGAATGACCGCTGGGCGACCTTTGTGTGGGGGGAGCAGAGTTGATCCTGTTTTTCGAATGTCTGATAGGGATTATAGCGTTTTCACTTATAGTAGTACCGATGGGGCTAAAGGATCCGCTTGGCGTGATAAGCGATTATCCGCCTGTAATCCGTGAAAAATGTGAAGAACTTGGTCTTGTTGAAACAACAGAAAAGAGGGTTCCCGTAAAGGATCTTATAAGGAAAACACTGGCTATCGTTGTTTTGGTGGTCGTTGCCGTGCTTGTGATGATCAAAATCAATCATGCTGAAACATTCTGGCAGGGCTTTTTATATACATTTATTGTGTGGCTTGCCATCACGTGGTTTGATGCGCTCGTTCTTGACTGTATATGGTTTTGCCATTCAAAGCGTATGCGTATTCCCGGTACTGAAGATATGAAAGAATATCAGGATTATCTCTTTCATATCAAACAAAGCTGCATAGGAACTCTGATAGGTATCCCGGCATGTGCTGTTGTGGGATTATTTGTAGCACTGCTGGCGGACGTGATATGATTCCGGCTCAGGAAACACTGCTGAAATGAATATTTTGATGATCATAATACAGCTGATAATCTATTGTGCTCTGTTTACTGTGATGGTAGGATTTGCTGTCCGGGGCGGGGCGGTGGATGGTCTTTATTTCTATCCGAAAGCAGTCCAGAAGAGGGCATTTGAAACAGGCCTCACTACCGAGGAGAGAATGAAACGCAAGAGAAGAATGTTTATGACTGAGTTCTATGTGGTCATGCTTACGGCACTGGTTCTCATTATTGGTCTGTGGAACAGGGTAACGGAGTACAAAACGGCATATCTGCAGGCGCTTCTGTTCCTGGAGGTTATGAATTGGTATGACGGTATCGTCATAGATAAAGGATGGGTCGGACACAGCAGGTTCTGGGTTTTACCGGGATGTGAAGATATTCCCTATGTTCAGACATGGGCGCAGGTTCTGAAGAAACGCGTGTTTCTTTCACTGATCTGGATAGGGGGAGCGTTTATCGTTGCCGGAATTGTTGTTTTGATATTCTGAACAAAAGGGTTAAACATCAAGAAAAGCTGATAAAAAATGAAGATACGGGGAGAAAGCCTGAAAATTCAGTATTGAAGGAGAGCAGATGAAAGGATATCTTGATAAAACCATATTCAGAAGCTTTAAGAAGGATCTGGCGGCAAAGTACGGAGAGAACAAAGCTGAAAAGATCTGGAAATATGCCAACAAGGAGTATCTGAAACTGAAAGCGGATGAACCGAATGCGGACAAAACGAGCAGATCATACGTGTTCCCGGTTGTTTCGATATATCGTGCTGTCGAAAAATATGATCCCGGAGAGGCACTTGGGATGACACGCACATTCGGAACCAAAACGGGTCTGAAACTGAAGAAGAAATTCCGCAGGCTCACTGCCTTGCCCGGGATACCGATACTTATGTGGAAGAACATGGACAAGATCGCCGCAAAAATGAGTGATGGCTATGAGGTAAAGAATCTGAAGGTTGATAAGGACAGATGCTACATGGATATCACGGGTTGTCCGCTTTTTGACAGGGCTAAAGCGCTTGGAACTCCGGAGGCGGTTCAGATGATCTGCTGTATGGACAAAGAGTACATGAATGGCTTTCGTGGAGTCGGCTACAAAAGAACAAAGTCTGTCGCTGAGGGGGATGACTGTTGCGACTACAGATTGACAAGGGACTGATCTTATGGATACCGAAAAAGCAATAAAAATATATGGAAAGAGCTACAGAAAAGCGTTGGAGATCGGCGCGTTTGAAGACCTGGATCAGAAGATGTCCTCGTATGAAAAACGGCTGCGCAGGATGTATGCATCGGAAAATTACAGAAAGCATAACATCTACCCGACAACGGATACGACTTACATCTATGCGGTCATGGCAATGTGTCTGGAAATGAAATCCTTTGGCTACTCTGATCAGGTAACGATCGAGATCATAAATAAAGGATTTGAGAAACGCAGAAACTTCTTCAAGAGGATAATCGCTGTAATAAATATTTTTCCGAACGCTTTTGATATTGCCAGGAAATGGAATATCAGCGATCATGCAAAGCGTGTAAGGGATGGGAGCATCACTTACGATTACTTCAGAGTTTCCAGGGATAAAGTGGAGTACAGCATCTCCAAATGCATGTATGTTGAGATGTTTAAGGCGTACGGGATACAGGGACTTTGCAAGATCTTTTGCATGACGGATGAGTTCGCATACAGCCACCTGACGAAGCATTTGCGGTTTATCCGGCATTCCGATCTTTCAGACGGTCCGGCCTGTCATGATGAGGTGATAAGAAAATGCTGAGAAGGAGTGAAGGAAAAATGCCAAGTATTCAGGCTAAGATGATAAGCGGACTGTTCAAAATGCTCGGTGTGAAAAAAATGCTTGATAAGCAAGGAGCGGATTTTCAGAAACTGCTGGAGCGATATAGGGAGAAGCAGAAAAAGCCGTTGAAGATTCCCTATAGTAAAATGGAGAACTTTATAATTGATACAAGAGTGATAGAGGGCACGATATGCTACGTAGTCAGCAGGGAGAACACCAGACCGGAGAGAGCAGTGCTTTACCTTTTCGGGGGCGGATATATTCTTCCGCCGAATCCGGGAGACATCATTTTATGCGGGCAGATGGCTGAAAACTGCGATGCGGAAGTATGGTTCCCGCTTTATCCGATGGCACCGGAACACAGACTGATCGAGACATTGCAGAGTACACTTAAAGTATATCAGGAGATGCTGAAAAAATATGATCCCGCCGCGCTTCTTTGATAATATCGCACCTGTGCTGGCAACGGAGGACGAAGCATATTTGCTCAGTCCGATGCTTTACGACCTCCCGGGATTTCCAGAGGTTGATATCTTTTACGGAACTAGAGAAGTTATGATCGCGTATCTGCGCGATTTCAAAAGAGTTTGCAAAAAATACGGTGTCAGGCTGAACGTACATATCGGACAGGATATGATGCATTGCTGGGGAGCAATGGAATTCATGCCGGAGGCGCGTGCAGTGAGAAGGGAATATTTTAGGGCATTGAAATAGATAAACGAAGGTGGGAGTATGCGAAGAGAAAAGAAATATACGCTGGCTCTGATATGTGGGATCCTCGGCTGTCTCTGTTATGGAGCGGGTGACTGGCTGATGATGTACGGGGATCCGGCGCCTATGGGAAACCTCGCGTGGCTGACCGTTGGAACGGCACAGATTCCTCAATGGAGATATGTTCTTGCCATGACGCTTGCCTTTCCTGGGATCATCTTCTATGGCGCGGCGCTTTTTTCAGTACAGGATTTCATAAAAACGGAAAAGGAGAAGAAGATATATCACTATCTGAACGTTTTCGGCCTGACGCCCTGGATTGCTCTGCATCTGATCTATGTTGTCATACTGAGCCTGTTTGCATGGCTCAACAATCACGGATTTGGGAATAATGCATCGGAAATATGCGAAGCTCTGTTCGCCGGGTTTTCCTGGGTGATCCCGGTGAGCGAAGTATTGATGATGCCGGTTTATCTTTATTGGTTCTATCTGCAGATCTCCGGGAAAACCATATTCAAAAAAGGGATGGCGTTCACGAATGTCTTGATCCTGTTTGGAATACTGAAGCTGATCACTCTGCTCATGCCGGAGAGCGCATTCAGGCTCGGCTTTACAAACGGTTTGATGAGCGAGAGCATGATCATTTGGTTTGTCATCACGTTTTCGGCAGGGATCAGGAACAAGGAAATCTGATCACTTGAGCTATCAGGAAATCCCGAAGGGATTTCTTCCTTCTCCCCCTGGGAGTCGGGCAGGGGGAGATCCGGGAGGCAAAGCCGGGATCTCCGTGGTTTCAATACCTTCCCGCCCCCCGGAGAGGCGGTGGGAATCGACAGAGGTTTAGCTTCGGAAGTCCAAACTGAATATGCACAAAAAAATGAACATTTTGCAAACGACTTTATTAGATTTCCGGATCGCCTTGTGGTATTATACCTTTATCAAATTTAACGGAGATGTAGCATGGAGTATGTTCGAAGAATTAATTTAAAAACGGATTGTGCCAACCGAAAGGCTTTGGTGGAGTATTGTTTGATGAATGAGCAAAATCAATTTGTAGCGATAGGATGGAGTTATGTCTATTCAGATACGAACAAGCTGTATAAGGATTACAATGCATTTTACAAGGCTGTTGAAAAGGACATTAAAAAGCGTAAAGGACGCATAAATCATGCACTCAACAGTTTCTGGTATGTACAGAAAGATGATCTTTTTTGGACAAGAGATTTAGATGGGTTCTATTGGATTTGTCGCGCAAAAGATGTTGCTATACCAAAATGTGATACAGATATGGATATCGGTGCTGTAGTTCCGGTAGAAGCGTATAGGTTTGGCCTTGAAGTTCCGGGTAGAATAAAAGCTTCTTTCAACAGGGCAAATGGTGGAGTAATCGAAGATATCAGGGATGATTTGATTATCAACTATTCTAAATACATCTATAATGAACTATCTTCAAAGGAGTACTACAAAGATGTGAAAAAAACAGAGGGCAACATAATAGATAATCTCCCTGACTTTGATCTTGAAGAGCTTATAATTTCTTATTTGCAGGTCAAAGAGAATTATTACGTTTTGTCGAATTCTATCGCAAATAAGTCAACAACGGTAGGCATTGAATGTGAACTGATTTCGCGCGATAAAAATAATCCTGTAAAGGCAGTAGTGCAGGTCAAAGCAAAAGAAGATTATATCACTTATGAGGATTATAAAGGATATATTGACAATGGATATGTGGTTTACTTTTACGATGGTGGACGAGAAAAGGATCCGGAAGATAAAACGCCATATAAATATATAAGCAGGAAAGTAGTGGAAGAGTTCTACGCTGAGTACAGGAACATACTTCCAGATTCACTGACAAAATGGGAAAAACTGTTTGTATAAGAGGAAGAATAATATGTACGCTACCGGAAACAAAAAAATGCTAAACATGCTTATTCTGGAAATCTTACGGATGTACAGCGATGAGCAGCATTCGTTGACCCAACAGGAGATCATTAAGCTGTTGGATAAGAATTATGGGATGGTGTGCGATAGGAGATCAGTAAAAAACAATATCCTGTCTCTGAAGGAAATGGGGTATGATATTTCGATGGAAAGTGGATATCGGCTTCTTACCAGAGAATTCGATGATTCTGAACTCCGCATATTGATTGATAGCGTTCTGTTTTCGAAATCCATCTCTACGAGACAGGCCAAGGATTTGATCAAGAAGATCCGGGCGCTTGCCAGTAACTACTTCAATGTCAAGGTGTCGCATGTGAGCAACCTTCCGGAGCTTCACCGGACAAATAACAAACAGGCAATGTACGCTTTGGATGCGATCAATGATGCCATAGCGGAAAGGAAGAAGATCTGCTTTATCTACAATAATGTAGGTACAGATTTTAAGCTCGTTCCTCGTAGAAAAGAGCCGTATGTCGTAAACCCGTATCAGATCGTTGCCAACAACGGCAGGTTTTATCTGATCTCAAACTATGACAAATACGATAACGTGGCGCATTTTCGGATTGATAAGATGACCGAAGTTCGGATGCTGGAGGAAAAAGTAAAGCCCATGAAGCAGGTAAAAGGCTTAGAAAACGGACTCAACCTGCCAAAACACATGGCAGAGCATATCTATATGTTCAGTGGTGAGAGCGTTCCGATCAAACTGAAAACAACAGCGGACATGATGTCAGAGCTCGTTGACTGGTTCGGAAATGATTTTACTATTATGAAGCATCACGGAGATGAGATAGTTGCAAGGGTGACCTGCAATTACAATGCCATGCGGTACTGGGCATTACAGTACGGCCCTTATGTGGAGATTTTGTCTCCGGAATCACTCAGAAATGAGCTCAGAGGTGATGCGGAGAAGATGCTGGAAAAATATAGGGATTATCAAATAGAATAGAGAGAAGTCTATGTATGGAGCGATTTTGGGTGATATGATTGGGGCGCCTTATGAATTTGACGCCAGCCCGAAACGAAAAGATTTTAATTTGTTTTCTTCAGACCTTGTCGAGTATACCGATGATTCAGTAATGACCATAGCGATTGCCGATGCGATTATGATGGCCAGGGCAGATGCAGATGAGAAAACGATGAAGAGTTGGTTTATTGATTGTATGCAGATGCTTGGCCGGAGGTATCCAGAGGCGGGTTATGGATTTATGTTTTATCATTGGCTCGATTCAATCCAGCCTCAACCTTATGGAAGTTATGGAAACGGTTCTGCCATGAGGGTCTCCTCGATTGGCTGGGCTTTTGACTCGATAGAGCGAACCAGAGAAGTGGCCCGGTGGTCTGCGGAAGTAACTCATAATCATCCGGAAGGAATAAAGGGGGCTGAGTCTACGGCTTCCATAATCTATATGGCTCGTACGGGATCCTCAAAAGTGGAAATCAAGGACTATATTATACGAGAGTTTGGTTATGATCTTTCCCAAACCTGTGATGAGATCCGCCCCTGGTATAAGTTTGACGTTACTTGTCAGGGAACTGTACCATTTTCGCTGACGGCCTTTCTGGAAGGGACTGATTTCGAGGATGTGATCCGGTCAGCGGTATCTCTTGGAGGAGATTGCGATACGTTGACTTGCATTGCCGGGGGGATGGCAGAGGCAATGTACGGTGTTCCCGAAGATTTTGTGAAGGAATGTGAAGCCAGATTGCCAGGGGATCTTCTTGAGATTACCAGACGCTTTTATCAGAAATTTGTATTTAATAAGAAGTAAGAGTAAGAGGAAAAAGAGTAGTGGAGTTAATCACAAAAAAGGAGAGTTTCAGTCCAACAAGGGGATTGAAGATACTTTTTTTACTTAGAAAGCCCACTTCATATATATATTACAATTCGTACATAAATTTGATTCATCTCATTACGGAACTGACATATAGAAGACTGTTGAACCGGATAGCACCTTAAGGATTGATTCCGTGTATTTTTCAAAAGTTTCACAACCGTAGAAGACAAAATCGAAGGGATTATCCAGCGATGAAATCAAATCGAAATCGCTCTTCACTGAAAAGGATAAAATATTCTTCTTGTCAAGAAAGAAAACGCCATATTTTATATCTTTGTTTATGCTTTCCAAAAGAGCCTTAACACGGTCGTAATTGCGTTCTTTAGCTTTAAGGAAGGCACGTGTAGTTATCAGGATGCTATTATCAGGAAATTCTACTTTCATCGTGAATGCTTCTATAGTTTTTCCGGTATGAACCGTCGTGTTGAGCGAACCATCTTCCTCGATACCAAAAAGACTTTCCCCGGCAACTTTTTCAAGTATTTCGTTAAACTTCTCCGCCTTATAAAATGTGTTTTCCATAAGTGCCTCCCTTTTTGTTCTAACTATGTAACTCTTATGATGAAATAAGCATATCAAATCAGATGTACCTTATTATGCACATAGCATGAATGGTCATATCCTCTATAGCATTAAGATAATCTCAAAATGGATAGTCTAAATAGAGGATAAATCCATTCATCAAGCTTAGTCGAAAGGACGGTCTTCCAAGAAAGAGTATATATCCAGATATGTGAGAGACCGTTTTATTCTAAGCAATTCAGCCAACTCCAGAAGGAGTTCTCTCTTTTGAACAAGGATAGTTTTAGCGGTTTGGTAATGCCTGAATATTTCGTTTGCTATGGTGAAGTTTCGTTTGTCATAGGTGGGACCACTGTATCCATCCAGCTGCTCGAACAAATCAAAGCCGGCTATTGCCTGCTCTCCGATCAATTTGTCTGCAAGATTAAAAGCTTTGTGAATATCTGTACAGGAACCCAGATCAGATCTTCCGAATATGACTTCCGTTGCAGCTTTCCCACCGAGAGCACAGATGATTTCATGCTCTATGGATTCAAGGCATAGATTATTTCCGTACTTTTCTTTCATTATAGTAATGCCGCCGATTTCTCCTTCATCATGGGCTTCTACGGATACAAGGTTTACGCTTCCGGGTTCAAGCGTTTCTGCAACAATCACGTGTCCGGCTTCGTGAATCAGAATAAGTTCGAAATCTCTTCCTTCCTCATTCGTACTTTCCGGTGTGTTATACATCAAACGCAGGATAGATTTGATGATATCCTTTTTTTCAATGTTGGGTCTTCCTTCGAATCCAGCGTTTATTCCGGCATCATTTATCGCAGTTTGGATATCGGAGACTGGTCTTCCTGTAAGAATTCTTGCTATTTCTTCAGGGCATATGTCTTCTGATAACCATTTCCCTTCCATGTAGTAATTGACAAGTTTCAGCGTGTCTTCATCTCTGGGAGGATGCATTTCGATGATTTTGTCAAACCTTCCCGTTCTGAGAAGAGAAGAGGGAAGACAGAAACGATCATTTACAGTAGCAAGAACAAATACCCCGTCACCTCTGCTTTCGTCTATACAGGCCTGGACGGTTACATATTCTTCAGCATCCCTGTGAAAATTATCTTCATTGGCAAATTTGTCCATGTCATCAAGGAAAACAATGGATTTCCCGCACTTCCGGGCTTTCTCGAATGTTTCACGGATGTGATCTGTGAAATCTCCATCCGGTTTGTCTTTTCGAATCGTAAATGATGTACAGCCGGATTCCGCGAGAAAACATTTGGCCATCAGTGTTTTTCCTATACCGGGTTCTCCAATCAATAGAATTCCATTTGGAAGAGTGACGCCAAGCTTCTCGTACTTTTCGGAATTCTTCAATACGTCACAGAAGCGGATCATCTCCGCTTTGATGCTATCATAGCCGATAATTTGATCAAACTCATTCATGTACTAATCCTCCTTGTAATACAAATTTGGTATCCCAAAATCAAAGAAGCTTGAGTGTTCTTGAGGGTGATTATAACAGAGGGTTATGTGCAAAATAATGTACGTCTACAGTTTTGTTATCAGGATGTAAAGGGCTTCATAGGACACTAATGAAGCATTGAAACGGAACTGCAAGGATATGAATAAGAGGTATGCGTAAATCTTCTTCTGTGGTAAGATAAAGACATCGAAATGCCTGGGAACGCTGAATGCAGCTATGAGCGAGGTTCTTCTGA
>JAEEGH010019077.1_pt1 | contig 14424 bp, 11 predicted proteins | sample 9134181 | NCBI WGS metagenome assembly JAEEGH01 (sample SAMN16246544, study PRJNA631951) | gut metagenome | biome: gut microbiome; feature: rumen; material: DP-attached | host: Bos | place: Iran: Karaj | collected 2018-10 | reverse complement strand
CATACCCAGCCACAAATGGGAATAAAACATAATTGTTCGAAAACAGTGTATTTTCCAAAAAGTATTCATCAAGCTCTGTATTATCACCATCTATGTCATTTGGAGAAATATAATCTGTACTTCTAAAAACACGCATGGAATTATTCTTTCCTAATAACCACATCTTAATTGTTCCACTCTGTATTCGGTTTTTATCAGAAAGATCGGCTACATCTCTGTTAAATCCTAAATCAGAATCATTTTCCAATACAAAAATTTGCGCGTCTCCATTTTCATGCATCCATATATGAGGCCATTTTTTCCCCTCATAGATGAAACCTTGGTTTATATCAAACATCGCACATTTATAGCCTTCCCATTGTCCCGTTTCTACAGCAAAAAAATATATATCACCAAATATTGACCACAAATGATATGATTCTAAATAGTTTCCATCAATAAATGTAAATGAGTCCATCCCTGATTGATACACAAGTTCTATTGAAGGCCTATGATAAGTTTTGTTGCATCTTTCCCAAGAAAAGCTATCGACAATTACAAAGCTATCTGGTCGCATCCTTTTAAGAATGCATTTATTATTGTTTTGACTATGAGATATTACTTTATTGTTTATGTCAATCACTATAAAGTTTGTAAAATACTCTCCATCACTAATTACACGTACAGAATCATCCGATTCTGTTAATACAAGAACTTCTTGAGCCAATTCGAGTTTTTTTCTATCCACATGTGATAGATTTCCTTTACAAAAGAAGACTTCTTCATCCTTGATATATACCCAAATGTCTTTTTCTTTGTCAAAGACACCAACAATTTCAATCCCTTGCTGTTTTAACATGTTTCTTACTATCTGCTCCATTTTATGTCGCCTTGAAAGTTTATAACTTATAATGGTGAATTACTATGTTTAGCTCATATGTAAAATTTCTTTAGTTTCAATATGCACGGTAACATTACTTCGTGCAAATTTTGATATATCTGACAAGATTGCCATCAGCAATAAAAACTCTTGCAATGTAATATGGTATGTTTTCCCCTATTTCGTTAAGAAACAACCATTGACTTTTTCTTAGAAAGAAAGGAATACTGTCGGCATTATCAAGACCTCTGGATGTTGTTTTGGCGTCATAATAACAAATGGTTTTATTATCTTTTTCAATTCTAAAATCATATCTTGGTTCTCCCAAATCTCTACTAGCCCAAATAACTTTATATCCTTTATTCAATGGATATTTTTTTTGTAAATCTTTCCACACAATTTGTTCTCCATGATCTCCTTCTTCAGAGTCTGCGTACGTTTTATCATCTACCACATCTGTTTTATGGCAAATTATAAAACGTAATTTCTCAATATTGTCTGCCAGATATTTGATGTCTTCTCCCGACAAATCCGACTCGGCAAGTAATGACAAATATTCCATTTTCCCGCTTCTGACTATTCTCAGAGATTGGTTTCGTTCTTCTTCTGTCATCATGTCAGCAATAAGCGAGGCACGTTTGGGAAAGAACCATGGGAAATAGGACATAAGTGTATCTTCATCTAAATTGCAATCTTTTGTCCATGTATATAGAGAATTGACACACGGCTCATATTCTGTGGGAATCTGACTGTCGTTGTCCGAATATATGTTTTTTATATTATCATCAATTCTATTTGCCAATTGTTTGGGAGAGTATTCTCTCAGAACAATTATCGAATTGAAATTCTTGTTTAGAAGTTCTGAAGCAAGTTTACAATGTCCTTCAGTTTGTTCATTTATCCTTTTAAGCTGAGCCGGCAATTTTTTATCGCAATACAATGCGCTTTTGCCTTTTAATTCCCTGTTTTGATTGGGTAGAATGCTGTAATCCGAACAAATGTTCTTGTTACATTCTATTAAATAAATAAGGCATTTTTTTAGCCAATTGAGAGTATCTTTGTTTGCAAATCCCTTATTAGACTCTTGGATACTATATGCCAAGTCTTCATATGAGTACGTTCGTTCTGTAAAGAATTTTAAGTTACGTTGCCATCCTGAATAATTTTTGGGAAGAATATCAGAATCCAATTCTTTAGCAAATCCATATAGTTCTTTACTTGTTGGAATACAAACATCGTCAACTTTTATAAAATCATCATTGATGTTCTGTACAATTTTATGATTTAGGACAATACTTTTAAGCTTGTCAACATAATGTTCCTTGAAGTATACCTTGGATTCATACAACCCATTATATTCGTTACTTAATCCGACAATTTCATAAGCATTGAGTATTTCATTGTCTTCAATGTACTCAAGAATTCCATCATATAGTTCAGTGAAAGATGTTAGAATTTTTATATTTTGTTTGTCGCAACTTGGGTCTATTTCCACACCTTCGCGCTCAGTTGTCGGCTCAAAATTCAAACTATTTGCAATAATAGGCAATCCTATTCTTTCTGTTCCGACCAAAGGCAAACCACAAAAAAGCTTTGCTATATCTTTTGGCAGAGGCATAACTTTATTGTCCTTAATACAGAAACATGAAGACACATCACTGTTATAAAAGACTTTCATTGTGTATTCTTCTAGAGGAGAATTGTTTTTAGACACATTGAATATGATGCTACCTTCTTCATGTTTATTGGATCTTTTGATAATAAACTTATACCCACCATTTCTATTATCCAATATATGAACAGATAGAATTTTGGGCATAAAGCATAACGTATAAGGTAAGACTCGATATAAATAATCCAAATCTACATTTATAATGTCAATGTTAGGTAAGGGTTCATTCGTATAATATGTAAAAGTTGTATTGAACCCATTAGGATTCGTTACAGGTTTTATAGAGTTGGCGAATTGGTTGATACTATCGTTGATGTCTTCAATTAAGCGTGACTTGGTTAAATAATGGCTTCTGTCTAAATCAACTTCAAACTTGTATGTATGAGTCTCATCGTCTTGCACGATTCCATTGACTTTAACACGCGAAGAGAGAATATGTGTAGACACAAAGCCTGAGCCAAATTTTCCTATATTATCTTTTCTTCTATTATCATCTTTTTTATTTGAGTCGGGACGAATGAGATTAAATACATCCGTATCAATAAATGGCAAACCGTCATGTTTAAATACGACTTTCTCGTCATCTACTATAAGTTCAACATTAACGTTATCATTATAATCACTCGCATTCTGTAATAGCTCCCAAAACCAACGCCTACGTGAAGCATCTCTCCGATTTCTAAGAAGCGACAACTTTTCGATTAGACGCTGAGCTGAACTGCTTCTTAATTGTTCAGCCTCACGTTCTTTTATCTTTTTTGAAAATAATATGTCATTCATAATTTGCATGATCCATTTTTATATATTTCACAAACTATTGTGTATGGAATTTCTCCCGCAGTCTTTTTACAAAACCATTGAAATCAAGTGGATATGAATCAAAAACATTTTGTGGCACGCGCACCTTATATGAACCATCAAGTCTTATTTCTGTATTATTGCCTTTAAATGCCTCATCAGTACGTTTCTTGAGATCTTCTTCCAGATGACCGATATTATCTAACACTTTAATATTTGTATATATATCAGATAGCGGCAGTGCTTCGTTGTTCTTGGCGCGTTCACGATCGAAATTGTACATATTAACTCCAATTAAAGCGTAGCGTTCATTATTTTCCACTGCACGTTTGAGCTGAGTTGCACTCATCTCTACAGACTGGTCACTTTCCCACCGTGACTTGACTTCAACATAATAATCATTAAATCCTTCTTTTGTTATAATGAAATCTTGACCACCCTGTTGATTATTGACAGTTATGTCAATATCAGATAATGCCTCTATCAGATATTGTTGAATGTGTGTCTCAACGTAGTCGCCTAGCATCTTTAAATATGCTTCATGCTCCATCTGGTCTATGACATAGTCAATATTATCCATGACCGTCATAGCATCTTCGCGCTCTGCTACCTTAGCCATTTTTTCCAGCAACTCAGGATTTTTCTTCTTCATCAACTGATTTATAGCCCGATGCTCCTGAGCGGTACCCAAATTATATCTAATGGATTCCTTCTCTTTAAAGATTGTGCGGAACAATATCTTCCAATTGTCTATAGTTTCATTTTCTGCAAGTTCTATGATGTCAAGAACTATCGTGTCTTTGAAGTCTCCTTCTGCCAATTTGTTTTGTACATCATTAGCAACCTCTGAAGCCTTCTGTTCGCTATATGTGAATAAGTCTTGAAAATCGACTGCAACCCAGTTATTTTGAAGGTCTTCTCCCATAACGGTTTTATAGAAGCTTGCCAATGTGTCGTCAATATTGACATTCTTGTTGAGTTCTTTCTTTATGCAGAGTGCTCCATTTTGGTTGGGGATGACTGCATAATCATCCAGTTTGTTGACTCTTTCAGTAGCAGTACTTGTTGCGTACTCTTTTACAAACGAGAGTAGCAAAGCTCTATTGCCCTTAATCCAGTCTTCCTCTTTCGTGCTAATAGTATAAAGCGTATAGTCTAATAAAAAGTTGAAAGCTGGATTATAAAAATCATCCTCTTTTTCAATAACTTTTGGCTCTATCCTATGAGTTAAGGTCTTATTGTAAACTTTTACAATCTCAGCCATCATACGACCTCGGAAATTGGTAAAGTCTTCAAGAGAACTCGTTGAACAGAATGAAATCAAAGCACTCATTTGTTCTTCGGTCAAAGCAGTTTTGTTTTGTGCATTAAGAGCAGAGTTTCTCCATTGTATTATCGTCTGGCTTATAGCTCTTTGCAACTCTTCAGCTTTATATTCGCCAACTGTACAGATGTCGTTGAATGATGTGTCAATCATTTTATCTACATCACTACCCATTAATAGCGAAGTCAAATTGTACAAGTTTTTGGTCATAAAGTCGCCATGACGCAAACTCGTCTTTGTTTTAAGCTCGCCTTTTCTATTTGGCAGAAGGGCATATTGGTCCATTAGGGCATCGTTACCGCTTTCTTTCAAGAACAATAAGAACTTATGCAAGTTCTCAGATTTTCCCTGAATAGCCTTGCATACATCTTCTACGGTAATAAAAAAATCAGAAGCTTTTTGACTTCCCCATTGATTTACGGTTTCAGACCATGCTATCAAATCTTCATTCGGTATAAGATAGGTATCCTCTTCTGAGTACTTTACGGATTCCGCAAACAACGCTAATGTTGACTCATATTCTTTACGCTTCTCTACATCCAACTTAGAATAGAAGTCTGGATGAAGAACTTTTACACGAGGCTCAGTAATTGATTTCTTTCCTTCTTTTGTAGGTATTATCTTCCATTGAGGTACAACGGCCTTCCACATTTCTTGAAGATCTGTGTAAAATTTTGTGGTGACCTCATCATCTTTATCGCTCTTAAAGTTAACGATGCACATCTGTCGCGTTAATACCGTATCATTGCCTTCTATTGCATAATAGGCATGAAGGTTCTGCATCATTTCCTTTAACACGCTTTCGTTATGCTGTCCCTTCACAATTTTCGAGGGCACATTTTCAGGTAATAGGATGTTATTTCTTTTCTCTACAGGATGGAATCGTTTTGAGTGAAAAATGAAATTAACTCCGAAAAACTCAGTACCCAACAGAGGGAACCACAGGAAAAGGCTTGGAATCGTATCAACAGTACCACATGACTTAGGATATGGTGGTAAAATTATCACATCAGAACCGTCTTCTGATTGCAGACTGCCTAATGTCGACTTATCTTCGTCGCCACTTTTTAGGTCTTTTGTGACAATCTGATTATCCACCTTCATCCATTTGCTTTCTGGCTTAAAGCTATTTCTTTTCTCATCTGTGGTTTTAAAAACCTTGTAATGCTTGTCAGCAGAATAGTCATGCACTTCCACCTCCTTAATTCGCTCATTTATTACCAATACCATTGGCATCAAACGTATTGCATTTGACAACTGTTGCGACACACTTTCTGCCTGATTGGTATTAAGTTTATATGTAAATGACGTCCATTTTGCCTTTTCTTCCAAACTCTCATAATCTGGATATAAGGGCTGTTTTTTATGCATGTCATTGACGAGCTTCATTTCTTTGCGCATTTCGCTAATCGCCAACTCCGTGTCATTTCTGAATGAACGATTAAGTATAAAACCACCCAAAGCAACATAACCCTTCAATGCAGTAGGATTAGCCATAACTTTGTATGGACCATCTACAGACACAATATCGTTAAAAGCATGTGTTGTCATGAACCCAGTTCCGTACTGACCGACGAGGTCTGCACCAGGATTGTCCTTTGAACTGTTTTGGTTTACTAATGCAAGTAGAGATAGGTAATCGAACGGTTTGCCATGGTGAGAGAATGTTATACTATCGGTATTGAGTTCAATCTTTATCATACAGTCTGAATCCATATCTCGCGCATTCTGTACCAACTCCCAAATAGCACGCTCACCACTTTTCTCGTCAAGGTTTTCTATACCTTGGCTTATCTTCTTGCAATAACCAAGAAGCTCTTGACGTTCTTTCAGGTATGCCTGATATTCTTCTATTGTAGTAAAATTCTGAATATCTTGTTCCATATGATTAACCATTTACACTATTATTTAGGATAAGCTAGTAAAATCGTATTGTTTTTATAGAATGCTTTCGTATTGCAAATCGTCAAACGTGAAATACTCCAGCGACTCAAAGCCATGATACTGCTTAGATTTCAAGAAGAAGTCCATCACTTCCTCATGATTCAGAAATAATATGTTTTTCGTTGTTTTAGCCATCGAATTTGCTTGTAAATAGGAATAATAAACTTTCCTTGTTTAAGATTGTCACATTTTGGACACAAAATTACAAATATAATTTGAAATAACATCAAAAAATGGCAAAAATCAGCGATTTTTAACAGAAATGTTATTGGAATAGTTTAAAATCAGTCCTGGTTTATCAGAAATCGCCACTTAATGCAAGCGCCTACAGCTGAATATACAGATGTGGGCGCTCAGTTATTTGCAGATATGATGTTACGATGATTGCAATACGTCAAAGGCCATACCCTTTCCTCTTTGTCGGCACATATCGCGAAGCTTTGACGGTCTTTGCTGCATGAAGCCAACAACGTAGTCGGAAGTCCTCGTTCTCCTCGTCTTTCTTGCGACCGTCCCAGCCAGTCCCGCTACTGACAGAACCACCACCTGCACAAGGAATACTGACATAGCGTCCTCCCATGAGAGCAACAGCGACCTCTCGAACCAGCTTTGCCGTATCAGGTTTCTCAAAGAGAGCGAGGAGATCAAGCGTTTCATGTATCTGCAGATCATGGGGGGCTACTGATCCATTTCCAAGGTAACTGACAGAAAAGTTCAAAACGTTATAACGATATGGAAAACGAAATAGAGAAGAACAATGGCGAGATTATCATCTACCAGTCGGAGGATGGTAAGATAAAACTCGATGTCAGGTTGGAGGAGAAAACTGTGTGGCTGTCACAGGAACAAATTGCTCAGCTATACGGTAAAGGCAGATCAACGATAACAGAGCATATTTCTAATATTTTTAAGGAAGGAGAATTGGAAAAGGAGAAGGTATGTCGGAAAATCCGACATACCACTCAACATGGTGCAGTGGAGGGTAAAACGCAGAGCCAAGAAGTCATGCTCTACAACCTCGATGTCATCATTTCTGTAGGCTACAGTGTGAAGTCTATAGTGGGTACACGATTCCGCCAATGGGCCACGGAGCGATTGGCAGAATATATCATTAAAGGTTTCACGATGGACGATGAACGGCTGAAGAATCTGGGTGGTGGAGGCTACTGGAAGGAACTCTTAGACCGCATCCGCGACATCCGTTCCTCTGAGAAGGTGATGTATCGGCAGGTGCTTGACCTCTATGCCACCAGTGTTGACTATGACCCCCGCACAGAGTATTCGAGGTTGTTCTTCAAGATGGTACAGAACAAGCTGCACTATGCGGCTCATGGGCATACGGCTGCGGAGGTTATCTATGACCGAGCGGATGCCGAAAAGCCATTCATGGGGCTAACCTCGTTCAAAGGGGAACTGCCCTGTATTAATGATATCAAGATTGCCAAAAACTATCTGACGGCAGATGAATTGAAGATACTGAACAACCTCGTATCTGGATACTTCGACTTCGCAGAAACTCAGGCTCTTCGCCACCGTCCGATGTATATGGAAGACTATGTGCGACAGTTGGACAACATTCTTTCTGCCAATGGCGAAGATTTGCTAGTGGGGGCCGGTACTGTTTCCCATGAGGAAGCGATGGATAAGGCCTTGTCGGAGTACAGATAGTTCCAAGTGAAGACGTTGACACCTGTAGAGCAGGCCTACTTAGAGTCAATCAAGAAGATAGAAAGGAAGGCTAAAATGAAGGATAAGTGACTACTGTTTAGTAAGCGATAATGCTATCATAGTCTTTTCGTACAGCCAAATGGGTGTTTCGTACAAACGGCATCTGATTCTGTTGGATATACCAATAAAAAAATGTATTTTTGCATCGTAAAAAGAATTGATATGTCACACAGATGATGAGAAAGAAGAAGCTAAAGATTGTCCTCTACAGCGTGATTGCTTTACTGGCTGTCAATATGCTACTGCCAACGAAAATCCAGAACCCTGTTGAGGGTTGTGGTAAGGAGAGCTATAATCCAAGATCATTCTGGCATCCTTGGGGTGACCATCGACATGCAGGGATTGATATATTTGCCAAGAAAGGAACGAATGTTCATCCTGCAATTGGCGGTGTCGTAGTTGCTACAGCTCAAAACTTAGGGGCTGGCGGTAATTGCGTTTTGATATTCAGTTCTGGTCTGCGCTTTCATTACTATGCGCATCTTAGTGAGATTAACACTCACATTGGTGCTATCGTCACTCAGAAGTCTATTATTGGCAAAGTGGGTAATACTGGTAACGCTAAAGGGAAGCCACACCATCTGCACTATAGTATCTCAAGCATCATTCCACAAGGAGATTGGAGGTGGGAACCAAAGCAAGTTACATTCTATATTAACCCGATTAAAGAATTTGAGAAATGAAGAAACAATCACTTTGGATGGTTATACTGCTTGTTATTGTTTGTGCCGTTGGTTGCCAGCGAAAAACGAGTGGTGAATGGATTGACAGTTGCCCTCATGCCACCGTCTATCTGCAACCATACGACAACTTTACGCAGAAAGAAGCTAATAAGCTGAAAGGTGAATTGGAAAAACATTGGGACGAACTGCTTGGTGGAGCCTTTGAAGTCGTAGTATTGCCCAACAAACAACTACCCAGTGATTTCTTGGGTGAAACCAAAACGAAGTACAGAATAGACAAGATTATCCACTCTCTTGAAAAGGATGCTGCCAGCGATAAAATCTTTATTGGGCTGACGCATAAGGATATTTGCAGAGACAAGAAAAATGGTGTTACTGACTGGGGCGTTCTTGGCTCAAGCATCGCTACCAGCCACGCATGCGTTATCTCTACTTTCAGATTGAAGAACAAGAAACGGGACCTCTGGAGGTTGGCCACTCATGAGTTCATTCACACTTACTATGACTATCCTCATTGTCCCAAAGACAGTACACATTGCTTGATGAAGGACGCTAAAGGCAAGGCTGATTATAGCAACAAGAAAAGCTTGTGTGGTTATTGTAAAAGCAAGATTGGATGAAGAAGGAAAATCATGGGGACGGTTGACTTTCCCTTTGGCCGTCGAGCTAAACCTTCTGCTGATCCATTTCATCTTAGACAATCGGAGGCATAATGTCTATATCAACAAACAATAGAACCTGCAACAAAATTTGTGATGTTGAGATTATTAGTGATTCTGACGAAACCTTCTCTCAGATTTGCGTACGTTATGGCGATTTATTACAGAATGATGAAATAGTAAGAAGGGCATGCCCTTCATGCTCAGTATGATAGGCTTTGGCGAGAACCTTGGCTCGGGATTCCCAAAGATTATCGCAGCATGGAAAGAAACCAACTGGGGCGAACCGGAGTTGAAGAACAAGATAGAGCTATTGCATTCATACATAGAATAAAGGGGTTCATACAACGAGCCTCTTTTTCTTTGGTGGGAAGCGTGAATATGACTATCTTTGCATCGTCAAAGATATAAAAGTATGGCTAAAAGAAAAAGAACAAAGAGGTTAGTTGTTAGTCTTATGCTACTGATCATCGTTGGTTGTATAGGAACTGGACTATGGATTCTTTATGGTAGTAAGACCAGCAATCCGAACAACTATCAGAGGGTGGGGGATATCCCTGCACCTTGGGGCTATGAGCGTATTGATGGTGCTGATGCAAGGTATAGCCAGTATCTGCGCAGCCTTCCGTTGAAGAAACGAGGTGCAAATGTGATGCTGTATACTGGTGGCACCGCCCGTTTCCAATCGCTCAACTATGCGGTAGTGGATCTTCCGTTGCTGTCGAATGCAGAGCAATGTGCCGATGTCTGCATGCGACTGAGGGCGGAGTATCTGTATCAGACGGGACAATATGGCCGGATTCGTTTTCAGAATGTAAACGGCAAAGCCCTGAACTATGGCGGCGGTGGCTCCCGTAAAGCATTCGAGAGCTACCTGCGAAATCTCTATGGCGTGGCCAGCACTTTTTCTTTGAGTCGGGAGATGAAGACGCGTCGACTGGCTGATATGCAGCCAGGTGATGTGTTTGTCTATCCGGCTCGCTATGGCCAGAAATACGGTCATGCTGTGATGGTGGTCGATGTAGCTGTTAATAAGCATGGCAAGAAAGCTTTTCTTCTGGCAGAAGGCAATACGCCAGCGCGCAACATTCACATCATGCGCAACTTCGAGAATCCCTTCCGTTCGCCTTGGTTTATGCTTGATGAGGATGCAGACAATCTGATTCTTTCCGTGTTCCACTATAAAGCAACCGACTTGAAACATTTTTAATACGTATCTTCCGAAACATTGATGTACAAAGGGCTATGCTTATCCAGACTTTGAAATGAAAGCATCCTTTTGTGCTGGATTTCGTGCAGACGGGAACTGAATAAATGAATATATTTGTGTCGTAAGTTTGGGGATTTGTTTTTTTATTTGTAACTTTGCATCCTGATGGGATTGACAGATGTCCTTAAATACGACTCTTAACAGGTACAATAAGAACAAGAAGTTATGGAAAATAGGAAAAAGAACATTGACGAGACATGGAATAGTGTTATTCGAAGTATGACGAAAGATGAGTTGCGGCAAATTGTGTATAAACACGATAGCTACAGTTCTAAAGTCGTCACTTGGGCAAAGGAGGCGTTAAAGCAGAAGTATGGGTTGACTGATGAGGATATTCAGTCAATTCTTCTGCCCGAACATCATATTGTTGAGAATCCCATGACAAGAGATTTCCTCATAGAAATGCTTAGAGAGATGGGATGCAATGTTAGCTTTGAAAATGACGACTTGGAGGATGATGGTATCTGTGACATTTCTTTTTCCTATATGACAAAAACCTTCTATGCAAACGCAAATAATGAAAGTACATTTGTCTGTATCGATAAATATTGTAGTTCCTGCAAAATAGAGGATGAAGAAGAGGTCGCAAGGGTAAAAGAGGCCATAAACATAGTGAATGATAGAAAACGCGTCAAGATGTACTACCTAAAGGATGAAGAAAGCAAACGGCTTTACATATCCTGTTGCGATACTTTTCAGCTCTTTCCCTTGATTCCCAACGTAGAGCTATTTCTCCACACCCAGCTAAAAACAATTCTTAATGTAGAGAAGTATTACTGCAACATCTTAGAAGACTTGAATGCACGTAAGAACCGATACGAGAATAGGGTGGAGAACTGTAAATTGAGGATGAAGAAAGAACGGCAATGTAAAGAAAATGGTGCCATTACTATAGCAGAGCAGAATAACATGAATAAGATTGCAGGAAGTCGAGACTTGTTTCTTGACACCCTGACGAAGATTAGTTGCCCATATCAAATTGACGAAGAAGACAATAGTATTTGTTTTGAATATCATGGTGACACATTCTATGCGGAGGCCGATAATGAGCAATCTTATATCACCATCTATTACTATTCATGGGGGGAAGTAGACCTGGAGGACATTGAAGACATGGGTGAGACAGCGGCAATTCGTAAGGCTATCAATGAGGCCAATTGGAAGAACCGTGTAATGACGGTCTTTACCATTGATGAGGAAGAGAAAACAATGAATGTCCACGGTAAGTCGGAAATCCTGTTCATTCCTGAGATTCCTAATCTGGAGAACTATCTGATAACGGAGCTGTCACGCTTTTTCCGCGCTGAGTATTCTGTCAGAGCGGAAATGTTCTGATTCCAGCATCATTCCACAAGAAGATTGGAGGTGGGAACCAAAATAAGTTGCTTTCTATATTGTAAAAGCAAGATTGGATGAAGAATGTTGAAAATAAATTTGGATATTTCAAAAGTTATGTGTATATTTGCGGCGTAATATTAGATTATTCTGTAGTTATATGGATTTTTATGCGCAAACAAATGACGCTATATTGCGCCAAATAGGTTCTAAATTGAAAGAACTGAGAATTGAAAAGAATATGAAGCAGGCTGAATTGGCTGATGCCTCTGGAGTATCTGTCTTTACTATTAGCTCTGTAGAAAATGGGAAAACAACCTCGCAACTTACAATAGTACAGTTGCTGAGGGCTTTAGGGCATTTGGACTATCTCGATCGGTTTTTTCAGGAGGAAACGATTAGTCCCATTGCCTATGCCAAGCTGCTGAAAAATAATAAGAAGAAGATACGTGTGAAATCATCAAGTACAGATACAAATAAGGGCGATTCGGAATGGTAACATTAGCGTACGTGAATATATGGGGGCATCGGGCTGGCATCGTGATGTGGAATGAAAACACACAGTCTGCTGTTTTCGAGTATGACCCTGCGTTTGAGAGATTGGGACTGGATCTGTCTCCACTATTAATGCCTTTAAATCCTCATACCCCACATCAATTTACATCCATATCGAGAGAGACTTTTATGGGGTTGCCAGGCTTGTTGGCCGATGCTTTACCTGATGCATACGGAAAAGCTTTGCTTGACAGATGGCTGGCAACAATCGGCAGGACGTTTGCCAACCCTGTTGAGCGATTGTGTTATCAAGGTAAAAGAAGTATGGGTGCACTGGAGTTTGAGCCTGCTCAGGACACTTTTCTCGAGAAAGACACTAAAATTGAAATAGATTCGTTGGTTGAGGTGGCACGTGAAGCATTGAACCAGAAAGCAGAACTTGACACGAATTTGAGCCAGGACAGGAAAGTGGCTCTCATGAATATAATTAAAGTGGGAACCTCTGCTGGTGGTCAACGTGCAAAGGCTGTCATCGCTTTTAATGAAAAGACGCAGGATGTCCGTTCAGGACAGATAGATGCCCCAGAGGGATATGAGCATTGGCTGTTGAAACTGGATGGAGTGACAAACCATGAATTAGGAGATCCAAAATTTTACGGATTGATAGAGTATGCATATTACTTAATGGCCAAAGATGCAGGGATTGACATGATGCCATGTAGAATACTCGCGGAAAATGGTCGTTCACATTTTATGACCAAACGTTTCGATCGTATTGGTGGAAAAGAGAAACTGCACATGCAGACGCTCTGCGGAATAGCTCATTATGACTATAAAATGTTGAGGGCGTATTCGTATGAACAAGCCTTTCAGGTGATGAGACAGATGAGACTGCCGTATATTCAAGCAGAAGAGATGTTCAGGAGAATGGTTTTCAATGTCGTGGCGAGGAATCAGGATGACCATACCAAAAATATTTCATTCTTGATGGATAAGAATGGTATATGGCGATTGTCACCAGCATACGACGTTTCATGGTCGTATAACCCAAAAGGTATGTGGACATCACAGCACCAGATGTCAATCAACAACAAGTGGACAGACATAACGATGGACGACCTCTTGACTGTCGCATCAGCCATGAGCATCAAGAAGCCTCGTGTCATTATAGAAAAGGTAATAGATGTAGTTGCTCACTGGCCGGATTATGCAATTCCTTTAGAGATTCCGTCAGAAACAGTTGCGATAATCAACTCCACATTAATTACTCAATTATAGCAGTATTAGAGCTGTCAGGCAAAATAATCTCATTTTTCTTGGTGCTTTCAATTTTTTTCTATACCTTTGCATTTAATATGTATTATTAGTCTATTAACTTGGTTTTATTATGAATGTGATTATTTGGACTGTTGTAATTTTATTAGTTGCCTTTGGCATTGGTTTTTTGTTGGTTCACCGTCACTATGCTAAGCTTTTAGATGTAGCGGTGAAGCGTGCTCAGAAGAGTGAGCAGCTGAAGTCGGTGTTTATTGATAACATCAGCCGTACCCTCCGTTCGCCGTTGAACGTTATCATAGGCTATTGCAACATGATTCTTGAGGAAAAGGACGATAACTTGCAGCCTGCGCAGGTGAGGAAAGTGGTGACCGATATCTCT
>JAEEGH010019071.1_pt1 | contig 14429 bp, 9 predicted proteins | sample 9134181 | NCBI WGS metagenome assembly JAEEGH01 (sample SAMN16246544, study PRJNA631951) | gut metagenome | biome: gut microbiome; feature: rumen; material: DP-attached | host: Bos | place: Iran: Karaj | collected 2018-10 | reverse complement strand
CTCGTTGACAATCGGCTGGTCATCTAACAAATCCATCAGGAATTTGACTTCGACCGAAGGCACCTGTTCCGTCAACCCGACAATCAACCCCGACATGATTTTGGTCTTGCCGAACTGCACCACCGCCCTCTGCCCCACGCGTACCAGTTCGTTCAAAGCGAAAGGCACACGATAAGTGAAGGTGCCTGGAACCGGTATCGGCAACAGGATTTCAGCAAAGAGGGTAATTCTATCGGGTGAAAATTCGTTCACTGTTTTTTTGGATTGCATACAATTGTTTGGCGCAAAGCGAGTCTTCGAATCCCCCTGCCTCCTTAAAAGGGGGAGACGCGAAGCGACGACAAGATTAATGTGAGTTGACCACAGAATACCCTACCAGCTCATCATAGCCCTTGAGAGCGTTGTAGAAGTAGAAATATAGCTTGTAGACATTGTTAGTTTCCCAGTGGTTACCCGCCGTCATGTCGGTCATGATTTCGTGGGTCTGGTGGTCGAGGGTGACAAACATAAAGTTGTAGTAACCTTGTTTGAGCACCATCGAGCAGGTGTAGCCGCGCAAACGATAGTCATACGTCATCTTGTTGCTCTCATTGAAGCACCAGTCGTTGAGCGCACCCATGATATAGATGTCTTCGTGGGTCAGCGGTGCCTCGCTCTTGTAGAAAAAGTTGACGCGGCAATAGTCGGCCTCGGTCGAATTGTCGAGGTCGTCATTCTCCACATAGATGTATTTCTCGCCGTGGATGTCCTCGTAAGAGGTGTAGGCCAGTCTTGCCCGCGACTCGCAAGTGGCAATGTCGATTTCAAAACACTCATCAGTCTGGCGAATATGTGCCAAGTTCTCCGATTGGAAATAGAAGTTGCTGGTATTGAAGCGTCGGTATTGGTTAGAGGCCTCAAAAACAGTCTGGGGATGATGCTCAAAAGAGATATAGTCGGGATAGACGTAGGTGGGCTTCAAGCCCTCGGCGGCATTGTCCCAGCGGCCGTTTTGTCTGATGGTCAAGAAACTATACTGTTGCGTATTGCCCGTCAGATAGTTGTTCATGTTCACCTTGACATTGAGTTGCTGGTGCGTATCGGTGTAGTTGAGGTCATCGGGATAGCGCGGCACGGTGACACCCACGTGGGCCTTCTCATCAACCACCATGAAACGACGGGTGAAATACAGGTCATTCAAATCATCGCCGTAAACGATAAGCAAATAGTTGCCTGAAATGAGCGGCACCATGTCTTCTCTCGGGAACTTGAGCTGATAGTTGACATATTCTATCAAGGTGTTGCGCGAGAAGGCATAATCATCCAAACGGTCCGAATCAAAGCCTGAAGCATATTGGAGACGCTGAATGTCAGTAGGCTCCCAGTCGTGGCTGCAATGGATGAAGGTGTAGTTGAGCACCTCGCCATCGCCATCAATGATGTCAAACGAAAGTGTCAAGCGGCCCATCATATCCTCAAGTGGAATGATAGGGTCGTTCAGTTGGTTGTCATCGGCATAGAGCAGCACGGTCTGCACCTCCGGCTTGTAATTGATGTTGCCACAAAGCAGATTGAAATCTTGGGCGAACAACCCCGAGGCCATGCATAACGTCAATATCAATAAGGTGATTCTTTTCATTATTTCTATATTTGCTGCAAAAATAACAAAAAAAGTAGAGACGTTGCGCGCAACGTCTCTACAATTCATAATTACCGAATCTCCTTAAAGGTTCTCCACAATACGCTTCTGCACCTCGCGGAACTCCTCTTCGCTCATATGCACATGTTCTTTCTTGAAGTCCATATCGCCCTCTTGCGAAATAGGAATGAGGTGGATGTGTGCATGGGGCACTTCCAAACCGATGACAGCCACGCCGATGCGCTTGCAGGGCACAGCCTTCTCGATAGCCTTGACCACTTTCTTGGCGAAGACCATCATGGCACCGATTTCATCATCCTCGAGGTTGAAGATGTAGTCATCCTCACGCTTGGGAATCACCAAAGTATGGCCAACGGCAACGGGATTAATATCCATGAATGCGAAGAAACGTTCATCCTCGGCAATCTTATAGCAAGGGATTTCCCCTTTCACGATTCTTGAGAAAATAGTAGCCATGACTTGAGGTTTTAACGGGTAATTTCTATGACTTCGAACTGCACTTTGCCGGCAGGCACCTGAATCTCGGCGATGTCGCCCACTTGCTTGCCCAACAGACCTTGGCCGATGGGCGAGTTGATGGAAAGCTTGCCTTCCTTGAAGTTGGCCTCCTTTTCAGGCACGATGGCATAGGTCATCACCATGCCCGACTTGGTGTTTTTTATTTTCACCGTCGAATAAAGTAGCACCTTCGAATTGTCCATCTTCGACTCATCGAGGATACGGGCATTGAAAATGAGGTCTTGCAGTTCGGCGATTTTGGCTTCAAGTAGGCCTTGGGCTTCTTTAGCGGCATCGTATTCGGCATTCTCAGAGAGGTCGCCTTTGTCGCGCGCTTCCTGGATAGCCTGCACGATGCGAGGACGTTCGCGAAGAATCAGCTCGTCGAGTTCGTCCTTCAGTTTCTGTAACCCTTCTGGGGTAAAGTATTTGATTTCTGACATAGTTAGTATGTTTGTTTATTTCATTGCAGGTTGCAAAAAAGAGACCCTTACCGAAATAAGGGTCTTCTTTTGGTTTGCGACTGCAAAGATACGAATTATTTCTTAACTGATACCAGTTTTAGAAAATAATTCTCACGCCCACGCTGTGGGTGCCACCGTAGGTGTAGGTGTCTCTGTAGGAATAATCCACAGCGAAACGCATGGCGTCTTCCTTCTTCGAGACCGGCACATCGATGGATGCACCAGCGCTGAGGCCACGGTTGATGTTCATGCAGCCATCGTCGTAAAGGATACCTTCCTTCGACCATAAGCCGTTTTCATAGGTGTAACCGGCACGGATCATGAACATCTCCTTCCAACCATACTCCAAACCCACGATGAATTGGTCGTTGGTGAAGGAGTTGGAGCAGAAATTACCAGCCAAGGTGATTCTGTTGGTTTCAGCAAACAGGAAGTCGTAGGCGGCAGCAATGCTCAACTGAGTGGGCAATTCGAAGTCGTCGACACGCTGCACCATAGTGAACTGCTGATTGCTGGTGTTGTCCATGAACACTCTCAATGAGATACCGTCGCCTGAGAACTTCATGGTAGGTCCAATGTTCTTCAGGGTGATACCAAAGTGGATGTTGTCGAAGGGACCAGTGACATACTGGATACCAGCGTCCAAGGCCACGCCAACACCGCCCATATCCTTGATGGACTCGCTGATGATCTTCAAGTTGAAGCCGCCGCTGATGCTGTTGGAGAACGCTTTGGCGAACGACAGGTTGATGTTCATCAGGTTAGGCTTGTAGGTACCCAAGGTGTTCGGGTCGGGATTTCCAACCGTCGTAATCGGGATTTCACCGAGACTGAACGACATGAAGGAGAGACCCAACACGCTCGACTCACCCACGCGGGCCAAGAAGCCGAACGAGGAGATGCGGGTGTCGTTGCCCACACCAACCAGCCAGCTGGTGTGGGTAAAGTTTACATCCAGGGTGCGGCATGAGCTGATGCCAGCCACGTTGCCGTAGATGGCTTCGACGCCATGAACGAACGACATGCCTGCATTGCCCCAGCCCGACGAAGCGGCCCAGGGATTAATCAACAGCTCGGGAGCGCCAGCTTGGCCTGAACGGTCTTTGTTTCCTGCAAATGCTTGAGGAGCACTTAATCCAAATAGGATTACGAAGCTCAATACGATATATCTAAATGATTTCTTCATGATGATAAGTTATTTACGGTTAGCAATTACATTTGTTTAGAATGTGTTCAGGTCAACTTGACGCATGGCACCGAAGAACTTGATGGTACGCTCGCCACCACTGGTCAGATCCTTGACATGGATCAAGTAGAAGCCGCTGGCCACAGGCGTATTGGCAAAGTTCGTGAGGTCCCATTCAATACTGGTTGTTTCATTGTCCTTACGGAACTGACGCACCTTCGTACCACTCAAGGTGTAAATCGAAACGATACACTTGTTGGGCAGGTTGGTGATCTTAACCTTGTTGGTCAGTGCGTTGCCTTCGAATGTGTCGTAGGCATAGTAAGGATTAGGCACCACAGTCACAAGGTTGAGGTCTTCATCGCTCTTTGACTCGTCGTTCATGAGCGGATCCCAACCGTCAATCGTGAAGGTGTACTTCGGATTCAGGTTGTTGATCATCAAGTCAGGATTCTCTTCTTGCAACTCAAAGCCGTAGCCAGGAGCATAAGGTTTGGCCAGACGGATACGGACGCGGCAATCGTTGCCTTCAGGCAGCCATTCCATACCTTCAATACCCATCGGCATACCAATCCACATGACCAGCTTGTAGAAAACTCTATTAACAGTCAAAGCAGCTGAAGGAGCCAAATTCTGAATAGCATTGTATGAATTGAACAGCAACTGACCGCCGTCATAACCATAGTTCTTCAATTGCTTCCATGGGAAAGTGCTCGGCAAGTCGACGAGCGAGTCCATACGCCAGATGTAGACAAAGTGCTTACCTCCAAAGACAGGATCGTTGTCGGCACCACGGAAGATGGCCGGGTCATACTCTTGCAGCAAACCAGAAGCGTCTTCGGCAGTGGTCTTCTGAACCTTGGCAGGATTGAAGATCATATCGCGACCATTCAAGTCTTCAAGATAAGAATCCTCACCGAAGGCAACGTTCAGACGCACGCCAGTTTCAACATCAATGACATAGCCTGGGAACCAACCCATACCTTGTGCACCGATGAAGTTCGGGTCTTCCTCGTTGGCACTGACATATTGGGCATCTCCCGCCTGCGACCAAAGATTGAACGGAACGTCATTGTTGTTTTCATCCTTAATCATATAAGGATTACCGTCCTTATCAACCGAAGCGTGTTTACGCAAGTTGAAACGAGCTACACCATTTTCGCTAAGGGTAGGATCCATACACATCTCAATGACGGGGCAACGGGTCCACTTGCTCTTGTCGGCAGTGAAGACAATATCAACACTGGCAGTCTTCTTAAACAGGGAGTCGACACGACCACCATTAGCCACCGGACCGGGATCCACAGCAGAAGTGTGCTTCGTATTGGAGGCAAGGAGCGGGGGAGCCCATGAACGGTTGGCAATCTTCTCCCAATTCTCGTTCGGGTCCCAAGGCTTACTTCCACCAGTGTCATGGGAACCTGAAGACATGTTGTAGTCGTTGTAGGCAGATTCGCCAGCGACGCCAGCATACGTACCAGAACGAATCCAGTTCAGGTATGAACTGGGCACGTCGATGTCGCGGATACCGCTCATCCACTGGTAGCTGGGATCGGTATATTCAATTGACGAACCGATTACACCATTGTTTTTGGCAATGACGGTCTCATAGTTATGCCACAGAACGCCATCACTACCTTTATTATAATACCAACCAATCCATTGACGACCAAAGTCATAAACCTGGGAAACATTGACAGAAATACCTCTGTCGATGAACATCTGTTCGTTCTCATAAATGGTGGTAGTGTCACTATGAATGGTATCCATGTCGTTCAAGTCAACCAAGTACCAACTGTTGACCAAGCGAACAGCGGAGTCACCCTTGATGTCAGCATTATTGGTGACGTTATGCGTGTATTTCTGGAACATGTCACCAAACACCAACTCATAGCTGTGTGACTTCACATTCAGCGGGTCGATGATCTTCACTTCGATGGGACCATAACCAGGCTCATACGTAGGATGATACGAAATAGGATAATTGGGATTACCAAAACGGTTGGTCGAATCATTAGCCATAGGCTTGCTCATAATCTCGTCAATCGTAGCCTGGCTCAGTTCAAGCTCGTTGAAGCCGTTACCCACACCAACGATACGGGTAACCGCAGGGCTGTCGCCATATTCTGCACGTAGCACGGTACCATTGACAATCTTGTGAGGAATAGCAGTATATACCTGGATGTTCTTTCTACCTTCAAGGTAAGGCTTCTTTTGACCTTGCAGGCCAAGAGCGTCCTCTTGATTGTAGGTCAGATAGTTGTTGTAGGCATAGGCCACAGCCATATAGTAATAAGGTGTCTGGTTGACAAGAGTCGGGTTGTCGCTCATGGAGAACTCGTCTTCGGTAATCACAAAGCTGTGAGTGATACCGGCATCACCGCCGTTCACCTTCAGGCTCGGCACGTTGGCTTGCAACGATTCGTCGAATTCATAGTTGAGCAAACGACCCACATTGTTGCGCACGTCGCACTGGAACACCAAACGAGCCTTGTCGTTGTTGCTCAGCTCGTCAGCACCCACTTCAGCGTTAGCCAGCTGATATACCTTGTAACCTTCGAAACGATAGTATCTGTCGTACACATAAGTGGAGTCTTTGTATTCTTCTGCAACTTGATAAATACTGTCGCCATCAATGCTAATATACCAAGTAGTATCCTTAGACACCAATTCATTATCCGTTCTTCCGGTCGGGATTTCGGGATCAAGCTCAATGTATTTCTCCTTATAGTTGTTGGAGAGCGTACCGTTCGACAGATAGATGATGAGCTTTTGGTCGAGCTCGCGGATGGTCAAATCGGGAGCGCTGGGACCGTCGATGACCTTGAAGCAGTTGTCGAACAAGGCTTGGCACTTGTCGTCGACCACGCGCAACAGTTCAACGGATGCCCAAGCACCGCCAGAGGTAGCACGTGCCCACGGCACACCGAAAGTGATGTAGTTGACAGCACCAGGTTGCAGCGTGAAGGGACCTGCGGACTGCATGAAACGACGGTCGTTAGGTGCATTGCCACACTGCTCTTCCGACCAGTACTTTCCATTCACGTTGAAGCCACCACTCGGAAGATTACCACCAGTACCCCAGTTCCACGGGTCGGAATCGCCAGGGAACATGAAGTCGCAGTCAGGACCGACTACGTCCGTCTGGAAGGCATCGCCGCCATAACGCATCTTGGCATTGTTCTTCCAAATACCACGCAGATAGTTGTAATACTCGGGAGCGGTCTCTGGGTCACCGTTTTGGCCGCTGTTGTTGTTGTGATACACAAAACGACGCATACCGAAACGTTCGTCATCGATGATGCCATTGCCAAAGTTCACACCATTGATACTTTCATCAACCACTTGAGTGGCGCTAAGAGTATCGTTAATAAAGATGGAGTCGTTGGTAACGGGATCAATATGGTCGAATGTGGACACAATTTCAAAGGTATACTTGGGATTGTCGATTCCATCAGGATCCATGTAGGGGCCTTGGAAGAAGTCGATACCCAACGCCGGAGGCTGGGCACCATAGGCTTCAGGTTCACCACTACCGTCAACGGCAGTACCATTATAACCATAACCCAGACCACGAGCCACGTCGCAACCTACATAGTCGTCCCAACCATAACCGAGGTCAACGTCGGTCCAAGGCGAGAAGTAAGTACCCGTCAAGGTATAGGTGGAACGGTTGATGATTTCATAGCTGTAGAAAGTCATGTTGTTGATTTCGTCGTTCGTGGCGAAAGCAAAAGCTTGGGCACGCACTTCGATACCGATAGCTTGACCTTTGGATTCAGTGTGGGCAGCACCTTTATCATTGAAGATCCACCATAGGGTCTGGTCGCCCTTCAGCACTTGGTCGGCCAAGATAGAACCGTGCATGGTGCCGAATTTCTCTTCTTCCATGGTCGGAATCTTGGTGTGGCAGAGTTCGTTGGTGATGTCGTAGTAGGGATAGTCACCATTTTCAGGAACATATTCACCATCGCCATCGGCATCGAAGAAGGGAGCCAGATAGTAGGCAATGCCTTCCGGGTCATCGTCGGCACGGGTAGCAGGCCAATTCTTGATGATGGTAGGAATATCTGAAGTGTTGCCAGCCTGATAGTTGGAAAGGAATTCATCTACCTCGGCACGGGTAATCTTGAAAATCTTATCCCACTTGGCGCAGGTTTCAGGGGTGATGGAGGCCTTGCCGTCAACGGTCAGAGGGCCAGTGTAGTAGTCGTTACCAACCTGACGGAAACGCAGAGCAGCGCACTTCAACTGGTTGTTGACGTCGACACCAGCAATCCAAAGAGAGCCAGCGAACAGTGAAGTAGCAGAACCGTTGGCGGGAATGAAGTACTTGGAACCTGTTCCAGAGGGAAGGTCCCACCACATGTCACCACCCGAGTTGATACGGGTTCTGACATTGTTGATGTCAAGCCATTCGAAAGATGACGAAGGCGTACATCCGGCTGCAGTCTGGGCGCGCTGGCCACTGCCAGTCTGTCCATACTTGTACATTTCAGCCTTTCCGGGAGTCACAGTGCTCGCAATGAGCAGCACCGCTAACAAAAATCGAAATATATTCTTCATAATACTTGTAATTTTTCGTTATGAATAGTCTCTCCTATTAGAAATTGAAGCTCAAACCAACTCTGATGTGACGAGGCATCGAGTAGTTGCCGCCACTGTTGACATAGAGCTCATACATTTGGATGTAGGCCTGCGGATCAATCTGGGCATTGATTTCACTAGCCCATTGGGGTGATGAGAGGTAACCATCGTCATCGGGGTTACCGGTAGCGTTATACACACCAACGATATTTTGTGAGTTGAGCAGGTTCAGCACTTGCAAGTACACGTTCACGAAAGCATCGCGACCCTTCTTGCCTTCTTCCTTGCCACCAATGGTGAATTCGAAGTCCTTGTCGACGCGGAGGTCGAAACGGAACGAAGCAGGGATACGGGAACCGTTGTAGGTACCTTGCAGCAGGTTGTTGCCGCCCGAAATGGGTGACGACACGTTACGTGCAGCAGTGAAAGGCGTACCCGAACCACCATTGACTTGCAGGGCAAAACCAGTGTTGGACAGGAATTGGACACCCTTGATGGTGGGACCATCATAGTCCTTGCCACTGCTGTAACGATAGTCAAGCGTCAAGTTGAAGCTATGACGACGGTCAGCATTGGTCGGGAAAGTAGATCTCAGGTTAGGCACACCAGCAGCAATCAAAGCGGAAGCGGTGGAGGTCGAAGAACCAGTCATGTCAGCATACTGCAAAGTGTAGCTGGCACGGATACGAGCGTTCTTCGTACGACGCATGTCGTAGCTGGCAGTCAAACCCTTGACCGTACCGAAGTCGAGGTTGCTGTAGGAGTTGTAAGCCTTGGGGAAGGCACCGTTGAAGCGGTACATCTGAATCATGTTACGCAACTCGTGGTAGTAGGCCGAAATCGTCATTGACGAAGTGTTGGTCACTTTCTGGGTGAAACCGAGTTCATACTCGATGGTCTGCGAAGGCTTCAGGTTGGGGTTAGCAATGTTGTCCGAGAGGTCGGTGAAGCGCAGATAGTACAGCGGGCTGCAGTAGAAGGCACTGGTAGGACGCTGGGTCAACACATCGTAGTGGGCGAAGAACAAGGCTTCGTCGGAAATCGGGAAGGAGAAGGAGATACGCGGCATGATGCTCCAAGCAGGATCGTAATCCTTGAAGGAGTTGATGTCAACCACTTGATTCTCTTTTTCAATATACTTATCCTTGATCCAAGGAGTGACGCCTGTACCCATGTCAAGAACATCGGGGTTGGAGATTTCGGTACCCAGCTCATTATACCAAGTATTGCCACTACGGTAACCTACAATAGCGGTCTTCTCGGAGAGCTTGTTGACGTAGACAGCGTAGTCGTTGCCGATATTATCCGGAACATCAACCCAAGTTTGGGCATCTTCCAACCAAATGCGGCCGTTTTCAGCCAAATCGCCGACGGTCATGTAGTCATACAAAATATAAGGATCTTTCAGCACTTGCTGGTTGGCGTCGAAACGGTCGACACGGACACCAATATTGAAGATCAGGTCTTTGAAGGCGAACTTGTCCTGGAGGTAACCAGCCATATAGATGGGCTGCTGGGCACCAATCGGGCGGTCAAAAACACCTTCATTATCCGTATGGTTAAAGAAATCGGTGAGTGAAGGACGTTCAGTCAGAGCATACTTGTTATGGCCGTCGTAGCTGTAGCCATAGTAGTAAACTGAGAAGTTACCGTCACGGGTCAGCTCGTCAGCGCCGAACATACTCATGTCGAGGCCTCCGTCAACCTTACCGGTTCTCATCTTGCCGTTTTCATCATAATATTTAATGGTATTGTTGTCGAAATCATAAGTATCAATCAGGATCCATTCCGTGCCATCAACCGGCAGGCCCATGGCCTGACGTAAGCGGGCATCGAAAGTGTACTGGCTCTGGGCATCATACAGTCTGTGGTAAAGCACAGTATCAACATGGCCATCATAAGAGTTGGCGTATGGATGATCCATATCGAGCTCTCTGATGTGGAAGTTGGTCATATCGCGCATCAGATCCCAATAGTTGGAGCTGTACGACATCTGCGAGTTGTTCTGTTGCTCATACTGGAAGCCCAACTTGATATCGTGAGAGTTGTCGCCTCTGCCGAGGGTCATTGAACCGTTAACGTTCAAGGCGATCTGGTCGTTAACAAACTTGTTGTACGAGTCTTGGACAGTGCCAGGCACTGCATACATACCATACACATAGCTGGGTGTCATACCGTTGATCAGACCGCTGTTCAAGATGATGTTGGAAAGGTTGTTGTAGTAACCAACAGCACCATAGTCCTTATACAGTTCAAAGTAATTGTTGGCATAGGTAGCCAAATCTGGGTTGAAGTTGGAGGGCTTGAAGGTCACCAAGGTGTCGTAGTAGTTATCCAACACGAACACATTGCTGAGGTTCTTATACTCGCCATTGACAAGCACCGAATCGACAGCCGTCGTCTGGAAGTGGACATTGGGAGCCCTATAGGTGGTGAACTTACCCAAGTTGCCGTAGGCAAAGATGTTGTTCCACAAGTCGGGGTCGCCTGATTCGCCATTGAAGCGCGAATAGTCGGCTTGGATGCTGTAGTACACGTTGGAAATCAACGAAGTACTATTGGGATCGCTCTGGAAACGCTGGGTGAAACGAACATAACCACGATAGGTGCCCTGCTTGGACAGATAGTTCTTGTCGGTGTTGAAGTAGTAATGTCTACGGCTATCAGGATAATGGCCACCCGTCATCATCAGCGAACCACCGATAGTAAGGTTGGTGGTCTTGCCTGTACGGACGTCGATTTTACCCGTCAGGTTGACGCTTTGGTTGGTCGTGTTGTTGAGGAAACGGGTGTGGAACAGGTCGTCTCTCTGCGTGTAGGAGGCAGTGGCGTTGGTACCGTTGCCGATGGTCAGAGGATTCGTCCTGATATAATCCATATACTCGTCCTTGGCACGCCAGTAACCCACAGCGGAGCTGTAGCCATACTTGTTGTGCGTGATATCAAAAGCGAGGAAGAAACCGAGGAGAGCTTCCTTGTCGTCCTTCTTGCTCTTGATGAGCGGTCCTTGCAGGCTACCACCCAAGCGGGCGTGGCCATAACCGTCAATTGAATACTCGGCTTCGATACCGCCACCCCAGGTACGGCTGGGGCCTTTGGTTGTCATGTTGATGATACCACCCATGGCATCACCATACATGGCAGGCGTACCACCCAAGATAACATCGACCTGGTCGATGGCGCTTTGAGGCACGCTCGTGCTACCGATAACTTTCACACCGTCGATGTAGTAGACGGCACCTTCACGGGAACCACGGATGGAACCGACCTCACCGTCAGCGGAGAAAACGCCACCGACGCTGGCGGCAACACCTTCTGCCGAACGTACCGGCAGCTTGGCGATTTCCTCCGAGGTAATGGAAGCACCTTGCGTAGTGTTGTCCTTCGAAATCAAAGGAATCTCGTAGTCGACAATCGTGACTTCACCAATGTTGATAGCTCCACTGGCCATCTTGATGTCGTAGAAGGTGATCTTGTTGGCAGGGATAACAATGTTCTTCACAACGAAGGCATTGTAGCCAATACAGCTCGCCTTGAGGTCATACGTTCCCGGAGGAATCGGGTTGATGTCATAATTACCGTCAAAGTCAGAAGATGTACCTCCCACTTGTGTTCCGCCTTTTTCAACAATGACGTTTGCAAATGGTACCGTTTCTCCTGTGTCATCGGTAATCTTGCCTTTGAGTCTTCCTTGCGCTTGTGCCATGGTCATCGTGCAGGTGGCCAGGACGATGGCAAGGGTCATTAGTAAATTTTTAAACATACCTTGTAATTTTATGTAATACTACTTTGTTTGGTGCATAACAGTGCATTAAAAGTCGTCAAAATTACAACCTTATTTGAAAGTACGCAAGAAAAATATGTGTTTTTTCACTTTTTTCTTTGCAATTTTTTGTTTCGGTTGTTTATATTTTTGATTTTCAGTCATTTGTAAAAATTGCATTTCAATGAGATTTTTTCCGCTTTAATCGCGTTTTTTTTAGTTACAACAACTTTTTGTATATTCTAGGAAGAAAAGAACGGATTGCTACGTTGTCGCCGCCTCATACGCTCGGCACGACGCTTGTCCTTCTGCATCATACGTTTAGTTTTCCTGGCCTGACGATTGTAATGGGTCGTTTTGGCTTTGTCGTATTTTTTCTTCGACTGACGCTCCTGTTGCTCAAGTTGGCGTTCGGCCTTGCGCATGGCTCGCGACCTGGAAGAGGCACACGAACCAAACAGCAAAACTAAAGCCAACAGGCAGGCAACAATGCTGATTCGCTTCTTCATGACATACTATTTTGGATGCAAATGTAACATTTTTCCATCATCACGGTACTAATTTGAGAAAAAAACCGTTTCTTTGCTGTTATGAAAAACGTAAGACTACACCTATTAATATTAATATGCGCCCTGCCCTTACTGCACGGCTGCACGAAATATTCAGAAAACCCCAACAGGCCGTTCCTGCCCTATCCCATCACGATTTACCCAAACCAAATGCAATATCAGAACCTGCATACCATTGGCGGATGGGAATACATTACATCAGAAATGGAAAGTACTAGCCGTGGCATTATTGTTTTCCGCAGGCCCGATGCTGACAATATACAAGATGCGTTCGCTGCTTATGACCGCCTTCCGCCGAACGAACCTGATGCATGCACCGACAGCCTAGGCAACACCAAAAGAATGGTTGTGGATTACCCCTATGTCGTTGATCACTGCAACAACGCTTATTATAATATCCTGAATGGACAAATTATCATCCGTGAGCCTGACATGATTCCTAGTTTTCCCACCGATGGCACGCCGGTTTACAATTTGATACAATACCACACCACTTTTGATGGTAACAAACTGACCATTACCAACTAATGGGATTCTTCATCTTGCTCCATGATACGACCCTGTCGTTCGATGGAAGCCTGATGGATGGCCTCAAATACCTTATTAATTAATTCCGGCGACAAACCCATTTCCTCACCCGCGTCCACATGATCGGCAAGGATCTTCTTCCAACGGTCCATCTGAACCACGGTGACATTGTTGCGTTTCTTGTATTCCCCAATCTGCGCGCTGACTTCCATACGACGCGCCAACAGTTGCAGCAACTCGCTATCGATGTCGTCAATCTCGCCACGAAGACCAGCAAGGTCGCGCTCCACATTGCACGACTGTTTGGAACGGAAGGTTAAGTTTGCCAGCAACTGCTTCAGTTCTTCAGGAGAGATTTGCTGGTAGGCATCTGTAAGGGCTGCATCAGGATTGATGTGGCATTCAATCATCAGTCCGTCAGTGGCGAGGTCAAGAGCCTTTTGCGCAGTGGCTTGCAATAGTTCGCGGTTGCCGCAGATATGGCTGATGTCCGTGATAAGCGGCACATTCAAGCGCTGCGTCAACTCGATGGGGATTTCCCACATGGGGTAATTGCGGTACGACGTTTCCTTATAATACGCGAAGCCTCGATGGATGGCGGCCAACTGAGTCAAGCCCGCCTTTTGGAAACGCTCGAAGGCTCCCAGCCAGAGGTTCAGGTCGGGTGAAACGGGGTTTTTGATGAACACAGGAATGTCGGTGCCACGCAAGGCATCTGCGAGTTGTTGTACAGAGAACGGGTTGACCACAGTGCGGGCACCTATCCACAAGGCATCGACTTCGTATTTCAAGGCTAACTCGACATGCTCGGGGGTGGCTACTTCAGTCATGGTGGGCATGCCTGTCTCCTGTTTCGCCTCTCTGAGCCATACCAGACCTTCCTCTCCCCTGCCCTCGAAGGCATCGGGGCGGGTGCGAGGTTTCCAGATGCCGCCGCGCAGCATTTTCACCTCAGGGATTTGCGCCAAGGCTTGCGCCGTGGCTATGATCTGATCTTCGCTTTCGACGCTGCAGGGACCGGCGATGATCGTATGTGTAAAAGCAGGGGATGAATCCACCTGCTTAATATCCTGCGCCCCTACGGGGCTTTGTGTACTATAAACCTGCAAAATCGTTGTATATCCTTCCTTTGTCGTTACATTGTTCAAAGTTTGAACGCATACAAATCCATTCTTTTCCAAAACCTTGATGGATG
>JAEEGH010019070.1_pt1 | contig 14430 bp, 8 predicted proteins | sample 9134181 | NCBI WGS metagenome assembly JAEEGH01 (sample SAMN16246544, study PRJNA631951) | gut metagenome | biome: gut microbiome; feature: rumen; material: DP-attached | host: Bos | place: Iran: Karaj | collected 2018-10 | reverse complement strand
CGACCATACGTCATTTCACGCGTTGTCGCCCCGGACGGAACTGTCGTCTATCGCAACGACCCGAAGGAAATCGGTCGTCCAATCCGTCCCGAGACCTCCAGAAACATGCGGGCGATTCTGAAGTCGGTAACCAATTACGCGGCGGACCGCGTAGACCATGGCACCGGCTGGCGCGCGCGTGTGGACGGCTATACCGTCGCCGGCAAGACCGGCACGGCACAGATGCTCATCAACGGCGCCTACTCGGAGAAGGACTATTGGTCGTCTTTCGTTGGCTTTGTTCCGGCAGAAAACCCTGTTTTCGCCATGATAGTCATCCTCGACCGCCCACGCGGCGAGCTGATGGAGGACGGCGTACACCACAAAGCCCATGACGGCGGCGGCACTGCCGCACCTCTCTTTTCAAAGATCGCCTCCTACGTGGCGCAATATCTTGAAATTCCAATTGAGGTTGATGGAGAATGAAATTCGCGGAACTGTGCGACGCGCTTTCGCTTACTGGCGTCGCCGTGTCTGACAACGATGTTTCTGGCGTTGCCTTTGATTCACGAAACGTGACGCCAGGTTCGGTCTTCGTCGCGGTCGACGGAAACCGCGACAAGGGGTCGCGGTACATTGGAGACGCCATATCGCGCGGGGCGACGGTCATCATCTCCGAAGACGCGCCGTCCGCCTCTCTTCCCGTAAATGTGGCGTGGCTTCGCGTTCCTTCAGCCCGAAAGGCGCTGGCCCAGGCTGCTTGTGCTTTTTACGGCGACCCGTCCCGCGCGATGAAGGTCTACGCCGTCACCGGCACGAACGGCAAGACGACAATCGCCGGACTTGTCCGTGACATCATCGAGGCCTCCGGTGTCACCTGCGGTCTCATATCGACCGTTGAAATCGCATACCCCGGGCACATGGAGGAGGCTTCGCGCACCACTCCCGACCCCGTGACGCTCCAGCGCGACCTTGCCGCGATGCGCGCCGCCGGTTGCGGTGCGGCCTCGATGGAGGCCTCGTCGCACGCGCTCGACCAGTCGCGTACGGGCGGTGTGCGCTTCGCGGCCGCCGGGTTCACGAACCTCTCACAGGACCACTTCGACTACCACGACGGCTTCGAGTCGTATTTCGCCGCCAAGGCCAAGCTCTTCAGTCAGCTTGGCGAGGAAAACCCTGGCGCCCCCGGAGTCGTCAACGCCGACGACCCCTTTGGCCGCCGCCTCCTCTCGATGCTTCCGTCGATGAAGGTGTGCCCCGTTTCCTACTCGATAGGCGACGACGCCGATATCGTGGCGCGGGAAGTGCGTATCGACGTCGACCGCACATCGTTCATGCTCCACGCGGGCGGTCGCTCGTCCGAAATCCAGTCCCGCCTTCTTGGACGCTACAACATCTCCAATATGCTCTGCGCCGCCGGAATGGCGCTTGGCACGGGTGTGCCGTTCGATGTCGTATGCGAATCGCTTCACGCGGCCACGCCGCGCTGGGGGCGGCTCGAGAAGACCGCCGAATACAACGGCGCGGCGATATTCGTCGACTACGCCCACACGCCGGACGCAATAGGCAAGGTTCTCGGCGCTCTTCGCGAAATAACGGTGGGACGCCTCATAATCGTATTTGGCTGCGGCGGGGACCGCGACAAGGCGAAACGCCCGAAGATGGCGGCAATCGCGGCTGAAATGGCCGACTTCACCATCCTGACCTCCGACAACCCCCGCACGGAAGATCCCAATTCGATTCTCGACGACGCCGAACGCGGTTTCGACGGGCGCAACGCAGATTACATCCGCGTCACCGACCGCGAGAAGGCGATTCAGGCGGCCATAGGCAGGGCGCGTCCAGGCGACACCATCGTCATCGCCGGCAAGGGACACGAAAACTATCAGGAAATCAACGGCGTCAAGCATCCCTTCGACGATCGCGAAGTTGTCCGCCGTCTTTGCGGCATTGATGCGCAAAACCATGGACAATGAAGAAGCCAAGCTTCAAAATTGATCGCCGTCTGCACGGGTCGTACGTGGCCCAAATGACGGACGCCATCAAGGACGCCATCCAGTCCGGGTACTACAAGACAGGCGACGTTCTGCCGACCCTGGAGGAACTTGCCGAGGAGGGAGGCGTGAGCCTCTACATCCCCCGGGCAGCCGTCAAGCGGCTGGCGGACGAGGGGTTCGTGGTGCCGCGGCCAGGCGTAGGCTCGGTTGTCATCGCAAAGGACGCGCAGGTCTGGCGCGGCCATGTGGTGATCGTGACGAGCGAACTTCGGGACTGCCTCTACAACGCGACGATTCTGGCCGTCCTGCGCGAGGAGCTTCATCGGGCCAACTACCTCTTCACCCATGTCTCCGTGCCGGCGAACCGCGAAATCGCGGCGGACTTCTCCCATCTCGACGCGGTCATGGGCCACGCGGTCAACCTCGTCGTGCAGGTCGGCGGCCCGCGCGACATCGGCGACCACATTGCCGGCTATGGCGTACCGTTTATCGCGTGGGGCAACGAGGAAGACGCGGCCGCCGGGGCTGCGGCCTATTTCCGCGACGACTTCTCGCGCGCGTACTCCGACTTCGCCGCGCACTGCGCCGAGAAGGGCGTCCGCGAGGTCGCGGTCGTCGGCTTCGGCGGCCCGTGCGACCTGCTCCCCACGCTGCGCGAGGCCGGCATCGGCGCCGAGGAGTGGCGCGTCCCCTGCAAGAAGTTCGGTGAGGACGCCATTGAGAACGTCCAGCGCAACACCCTGAACTTCTTTGAGAAAATCCTCTCCGAAGGCGCGCCGCCGCTTCCCGACGTCCTATGCTTCACCGACGACTACGCCGCCGCCGGGGCGCTGACGGCGCTGCAGCACCACGGCGTGAGGCTGCCGGAGGATGTCGGGTTCGTGACGCTCTCGCACGTAGGCACGGGGCCGTTCTACTGGAAGCCGCTCACCCGCTTCGAGCTCAACCCGTGGGAGTCGGGCTACAACCTCTTCGCGACCGTCCTCGACTGCCTTACGGGCAAGTCCGCCTCCTTCGCGCCGAACCTCGCCGCCTACGTGCGCGGCGAGACGTTCTGAAGGCAGGCGAGGCCGTTCATGGTCGGGCAGCCTTTTGGGCATGGAGCCTTGCGTATCCGTGTCAGCGACGAAAATTTCGTCGCGAAAATCTCGTCGCAAGGTGGCGCCTTGTGGTATAATGGAAGCCATGAAACTTGAAAACCCCTTCCTGACGCGCGGCTACGCCGGCCCCGAATACTTCTGCGACCGCGAGGTTGAAACGAAGCAGCTTGTCTCCGCGATAACCAACGGCAGGGACGTGACGCTTGTCGCCCCGCGCCGCTATGGGAAGACGGGGCTTGTCCACAACGCCTTCCGATTTCTCGGGAAAGACCATGCCACCGTCTATCTCGACATCTTCGCCATGGACGACCTCGCGTCCTTCGTGCAGGCCTTCTCCTCCGCAGTTCTCGGCACGCTTGACTCCGCCACCGAGCGCGTCGGGAGAAAACTGCTTTCCTTCTTCAGGAGCTGCCGCCCGAAAATGACTCCCCAGGAGGATGGCACCTTCGCCTTCTCCTTCGACATCGCGCCGTCCCAGGCAAAGGCGACGCTCAAGGAGACCTTCGACTACATCGCATCGAGAAACCGCAAGGTCGTCATCGCGATCGACGAGTTCCAGCAAGTCAGATTCTTCCCGGAAAAGGGCGTCGAGGCGCTTCTCCGCAGCTACATCCAGTTCGTCCCCAACGCTCACTTCATCTTCGCGGGTTCCAAGAAGCACATGATGGACGAGATGTTCGTCTCCCCCAAGGGCCCCTTCTACCAAAGCACCCAGCTGATGGCGCTCGGCCCCATTGACGCGGCGGCATACGCCGCGTTCGCGGAAGGCTTTTTCCGCAAGGCCGGACGGGCTTTCGACGGCTCCGCCTTCAGGCACCTCTACGACCGCTTCGACGGGATAACCTGGTATGTCCAGGCCGTCCTCAACCGCGTCTGGGCCAATGGACTCGGACTCGACTCCCCCGAACGGGCGGATGCGGCGGTCGACGACCTCGTCGCCGAATCCGGAGCCTTCTTCATCGACCTTCTCCGCAGCCAGACGGCGGCGGAGCAGTCGCTCATAAGGGCCATCGGCAGGGAGGGCGTGGTGGCGGCCATCTCGTCCGGCGATTTCATAAGACGGCACAGGCTTCCGGCGGCATCCACCATCCGTTCCGCGGCCGCGAAGCTGAAGGAGCGCGACCTCATCTACCGCACCGACGACGGCTACGTCATCTACGACCGCCTTTTCGGCGTGTGGCTGGGCAGATTGTAGGGACTGGGGCACAAAGCGGGGTGTACCCAGGCGGGTTGGTGTAGCGCCTCGCAAAGGCGGCCGGAAATCTAGCTACACAACATGCAGAAGTTGTGGTACAATAGTTGTAATTGTGAAAATGAGCAATCTACCTCTTGACAACGACTGGCGCTTCCGTCCCGCGGCGGAGTGCGCGGGACGTATCCCGCCCGAATGGTTCCGCCATGGTTCCATCTACCAGATCCAGCTTCGTTCCTTCACTCCCGAAGGCACGCTCGCGGCGGCGGCGGCAAAACTCCCCTGGATAGCCTCGCTCGGTGTGAACGTCGTCTACCTCTCGCCCGTGACGCTCGCGGACGACGACATGGACAAGCGCTACTGGAGCCCGCGCCAGGTTCGCTCCGGCACAACCGAGCCGCGCAACCCGTACCGCGTAAAGGACTACTACTCCGTCGATCCCGAATATGGAACAGATGCCGATCTCCACGCCTTCATCGACACGGCCCACGCCCTCGGCCTCAAGGTGATGCTCGACGTCGTCTTCTTCCACTGCGGCCCGAAGGCGGTCTTCCTTGATGAGCATCCATACTGGATCGTCCGCGAGACGGACGGCGGAATTCCGTCGAACATCAGCTGGCACTTCCCACCGCTGAACTTCGCCCGCCTCGATCTCTGCCGCTACCTCTGGGACAATCTCGACTACTGGGTGCGCGACTTCGACGCCGACGGCTTCCGCTGCGATGTCGCGGACTTGGTCCCGCTCGACTTCTGGGAGACGGCACGGCGCCGCCTCGACGCCATCAAGCCCGATGTCGTCCTCCTCGCCGAAGCCTCGCAGCCCGAGGACCATGTCTTCGCCTTCGACTGCGCCTATTGCTTCCCGTTCTTCAACGAGGCGATGAACCCCTTCCTCAGCGGCCGCATCCACGCCATCGACCTCGCAAAGGTGCATGTCCGGCTCCGCGACGAGCGCCCCGCCGGCGCGCTCATGCTGCGCTACTTCGAGAACCATGACATCGTCACCGACCAGGGGGCCGAACGAGACGAAATCGTACTCGGCAACGACGCCTGCGAGGCGCTCCTCGCGCTCTGCTTCACGCTCGACGGCACGCCCTTTATCTTCAACGGACAGGAGATCGCCGACAAGGGCGTCCTCAAGATGTTCGAGAAGTCGCCCATCGACTGGACGCAGGCCGAGACTGAAACGGGCAAAGCTCGCGCGACCCTCATCCGCGAACTGGCCTCGCTGCGTCGCGAATGCCGCGCCCTGACGGGCGGTCCGGCCTTTTGGGACCCTGTGATGGAGGAATCCGACAACCTACTCGCCTTCGACCGCGAAGCCGAGGATGGAACAAAGGCGACCGTCTTCATCAACTACTCAAAAGGGCCGGTGTCGCTGTCTGCCGCCGGTGAAAACCTTGTGCTCTCCCGCCGTGCCGCCGTCGCGGACGGAGTCCTCACGCTCGGTCCCTACGGCTTCGCCGTGTTGGATAAGCGGAAATCGAGGTGAATGCATGAAGAGGCCCTCCCTTGAAGCGTATCCGGTTCGCGGCATCTATTTCGCGACGCATTTCAACAACTGGTACGAGGAGGCGTCCGACGCCGAAGTCGTCCAATACATCGGGGAACTTGCCGAGTGGGGTCTCAACCAGGTCTCGGTCTGGTTCGACATGCACGATTACACCGGGATGGACGATCCGGCGGCGCAGCGTCGTCTGAAGCGGCTGAAGCTCATCTTCCGCACGGCGCGCAAACTGGGGCTTGACCGCGACCTAACCTTTCTCTCCAACGAGTCGTTCAAGGACAGCCCGCCCGAACTTCGCGCCGACTGGCTCCCTGGCAAGAACGGATACACGGCCCGCCTCCGCGGCCATTACCATGTCGAGCTGTGCCCTTCGAAACCCGGGGCAATGGAGCTGCTGCTCAAGTGGCGGCGTGAGGTCTTCGAGGCGTTCCGGGACGAACCTCCCACCTCCCTCATCTCCAACCCCTACGACCAGGGCGGCTGCACGTGCGCGGACTGCGCGCCCTGGGGCTCGAACGGCCATGTGAGGGTCACCCGCCGCATCGCCGACCTCGCCCGCGAGATTTTCCCCGGAATCAAAGTCGGCCTGGGCACCTGGTTCTTCGACAAGTTCGGCGACCTCCACGAATGGGACGGCCTCTTCGCGCAGGGCGACGACTTGCGCAAATGGTGCGACGGCCTCTTCATCGACATCCGCGACCGCGGTCGCGTGGGGGAGGGCTCGCCCGGCGGCCTTCCGGTCCTGGCGATGAACGAGATCTCGATGAACAGGATGCTGCCCTGGGGCGGCTACGGCGCCAATCCCTCCCCGGCAAGGCTGCAGGGCGAATTCGACCGGAACCCGGTCATCGCGGGCATGCGCCCGTATTCCGAGGGCATCTACGAGGACATGAACAAGGTCGTGGCGCTGGGGTTGCTCGGCGACCCCTCGAAGACGGCCCTCGACGTGGTGGGCGACTACGCGGCACGCTATTTCGGCGAGGGGACGCGCGAGCCGGTCAGGGAGGCGGCCGTCCTCCTGGAGGAGAACATGTGGCGCGAAGGCAACGGCGTGCAGGGGGAGTCTTCGCATTCGGCGTATTCGCTGAAGGGCATAGACCCTGCCAAGCCGTGGTCGGTTGTCCACAACTGCCGCAACCTCGACGGGGCAAAGGCCCGGCGAGCGCTGGAGCTTCTCGACGCGGCCGAGCGGACGATGGACGCCGAAAGGCGTGCGTCATGGCGGTGGCGCCTCCTGCGGACCCGCGCGGAACTGGACTGCGCCTTGTCGCGCGGGGCGTCTCCAGAGGATTTGGAACCCCTCTTCGACGAACTGGCGCGGATGTACCACGTGACCAAGGAGACGCGCTCCTATCTCGTCCCGCCGTCAAAGGCCCTGTGGCTGAAGGTGGTCGACACCTGGCAGGATCTCGGTATTTAGGTCGGGGGTGACTTCGCTCCCGTCCAGCATTTATTTCTGCACAACATGCAGAACATGTGGTACAATGTATTGGCGATAGGTCATTGGAGGAAATAAGATGAAAAGTGCAGTGATGTCCGTGTCAGTTCTTCTTGCCGCCATCCTTGCGGCGCACGGGGCCGACTATTATGTCTCGCCCGGCAACGCCGGCGCACAGGCTCCCTATTCGACTTGGGAGACCGCAGCCGCCACAATTGAGGACGCCATGGCCCTCGCCATCCAGGACAAGGGCTGCACCGTCACTCTCGACGACGGCGTCTACGGCCTCGCGGAAATGCTCTGCGTCACCAACACGATGACGCTGACCTCCCGCAACGGTCGCGCGCACACCTTCATCGAGCCGGGGGCGAACTTCCCCGCCGACACGCGCCTCTGCATGGTGAAGGCACCGACGAAGACAGCGGCCGACCGCCCCGTCGTCAGCGGCATCACCTTCCGCAACGCGACCATCAACACCGGCTACGGCGCGGGCGTCTTCGTCCGCTATCCCGGAGGAGTCGTGCAGGACTGCCGCATCACCGGGTGCAAGATGCTGACGCAAGTGAAGACTGCCATTCCCTCCGGCGCCTTGTGCGGAAGCACGGGCACGTTCATCTATCGCTGCATCATCGACAACAACGAGGCGCGCTGGGAGAATCCCGACTCCCAGTACAACGTTTCCGCCGGCGTCGCGGGCATTACCTTCATCGAGGACGGCGCCAACAGCATCACCGGGGGGCCTGACGTGGAGAACTGCCTGGTTGTCCACAACTACGGGCCCGCAATCAGCTACAACAACTTCGCCCACTCGAAACCTGTCTTCCGCAACTGCACGGCGGTGGACAACGGCGGGGGCGCCGGCCTCCACCACTCACGCGAGTCGACCTTCGTCAACTGCATCTTCCTCTGCGCGACAACGCTTCCGCAGAAGCGCGGCAACGGCATTAGGACAAACGACAACTTCAACCGCGGCGCGAATTCATGGAGCCACTGCTACTACAACTCGCTTGGCGGCTCCTACGCCTCCGGGACGGTCACTTGGACCGACAACATCGTCGGCTTCGATCCGAAGTTCGTGAACCCGCGCGCGATGGACTATCGGCTGCGCGCCGACTCGCCCTGCCGCGGCGCGGGCGCGGCCTGGGACGGCAACGGCACGACCGACCTCGACGGCAACACGATTCCGTCCGAAGGCGCGCCCGACATCGGATGCTACCAGTACGACCCGAACCACGTTCCGCAGGAGAGCATCCTCTACGTCGCCACCACGGGGAACGACGAGAACGACGGCAGCGACGAGTCGCATGCCTTCGAGACGATTCCGGCCGCCTACGCCGCCGCCACCGACGGCACGGAAATCCGCGTCGGCCCCGGCACCTACACGCTCGACGAAACGCTTGTTCTCGACAAGAAGGTGACCGTCATCGGCGCCGGCATCGACAAGTCCTTCATAACGACATCCGGCCCCTTCCGTCCCGTCAGCCTTGAAAACGACTTCGCCCTTATGAGCGGCTTCACTTTCGCGGACATCCCCTATGACGGCCCCCAGGTCTGGAACGGCGGCGTCCTCGAGAACTGCCGCGTCACGCGCTGCCTCCGCTCGGACGCAGGCTCCAACCAGGGCTTCGTCCGGGTGCGCTACGGCTGCGTCAACCGCTGTGTCATCGACTCCAACACCAACTTGCACGGCAATATCTCCTACGCCGTCTTCCTGACATCATTCCACCCCGTCACGACCATCATCCAGCCGGCCGGCTTCATGCTGAACTCGCTCGTTTACGGAAACCGCAGCCAGAACGCCTCTTCCTCCGCCGTCTACCTCCATCGGAATTCGACCTCCAACGGCGGCGTCATGCGCGACTGCACCGTCGCCTGCAATGCCATGGCCTCCGCCGTCAGCCGCTCCTCGTACGGTCTGCAAATCGCCAACTGCATCCTTCGCGACCGGGACAACGGCGAGACCAAGTGCTGGACAGACGGCGCGGCGACTCCGCCCGCCGACCGCTGGCTCAACAACTGCACGCCCGTCGAGGTCGGGACGAGCTGCGTGACAAACAATCCGCTCTTCAAGAATGCCGCGAAGGACAACTTCAACCTTCTTCCCAGCTCCCCATGTGTCGGTGTGGCCACCCCCGTGGCGTGGCTTATGGACGCCCTCGACCTCAACGGCCGTCCGCGGGTCGCCAAAGACGGTACCCAGGACATCGGCTGCTACCAGCTTGTGCCGCCAGCTGCGACCACCATTTCCGTCCACTAAGCCGGGATTAGTGATTAGTGGTTAGTGATTAGTGATTGGTGGTTAGTGATCAGTGGCTAGTTGCCTATGCGCGGAAAATTTCGTACTTTGTACTTCGTACTTCTTACTTGCTCGGCTGCGGCATTTGCCGCAGCCGAGCCGTGGGATCTCGGCAACTGGAGCCTCTCGTTCGGTGGCAAGGAGGGCGTTGTCTTCGAGAAGATCGCGGACGGAGACGGTGCCGTCACGGGCTGGCGCGTTGTCGAACCTCCGACGGCGACGAACCGGATCGAGATTCGCAGCATCTTCGCCAAGACACCATTCGTCCTCAAGCCATACCAGTGCATGGAGATGACGCTGAAGTCGGACCATGTCTTCAGCGGCGGGGACTTCCTGGTCACCCCAAGCGGCTGGACCCCCGGCGGCGGTTCGGTGCCCATCGGTGGCTCGTATAAGTCGCGCGACCCCAACAGCTGGAGCTGGCAGCGCGGCGGCCTCATCGGCGTCTTTCACAGGGGCAGGGACCAGGAGATCGCGCTGCAGGTCAACCCGCGCGAGAGGATTCCCGCCGGCAAGACCGTGACGGTCCGCGCCAATCTGGCAAACATCTACGCGAAGACGCCCGGGCGCGAATGCATGATGTTCCGCGTGGCCCTGCCGCCCAACCGAACGGGCGAGACGAACACGGTCGAAATCACAGGTTTCCGCATTCTCGACGAGATCCCCGACGACCCCGTCTGGCTGCCGAAGGCAAAGGAGGCCGACGCAGCCCTCGCCTCGCTGCGGACCGACTACTCCGATTCGTCGTGGATGCTCGCGCCGCCCGCCACGAACCGATTCGCCACGCCCTTCGCCGTTGTCCGTGACGGCAAACCCGCCGCCGAAATCGTCCTCGCGCCCGAAACGGCCGATTCGCCCGTCCTCCGCACGGCGGCGGAGGAGCTTCAGCGCTGGATTCGCGAGATAACCGGCGTGGAACTCGCCATACGGGCCGATGGCACGCGCAAGCCCGGCGTCGGCGGCGTGCAAGGCCTCATGCTCGCGGAAACGGAACTCAACCGCATCTTCTTTGGCAAGCGGCTCGTGCCATCCTATCGCGCAAGCGGATGGTTCGCCAACGACGGCTGGAACGAGATTCTCGCCCGCCTTTCGGGACGCGACGGATACGCCATCCGCCTCGACCCCGACAACCCGAAGAACCTCCATGTCTTCGGCGCGCTCGACAAAGGGACGCTCAACGGCGTCTTCGCGCTTCTCGAGAACAACACGGACATCATCTGGTCGCGTCCCAGCGAAAAGCTCGGCACCGTCTTCACGAAGACGCCGGGGGAACTCTCGTTCGTCTGGGGCGACGAGGTCGTCGACATCCCCGACGGCGAGTCGCGCGGCTGGAACTCCTTCAAGGGCGTCGAGTGGATGGCGCGCAACAAGTGCAACCTTTTCAACGGCGGCGGGGGAGGTGACATCGAATGGGCGGCCGCCGGCAAGGCGAAGTGGGGCGTGCTCTACCGCCGTCACCTCGGCGGGCACAACATCTTCCACTTTCTCAAGGGCGAGACAGACCCGCTTCTCTTCGCGCACGACGAGTCCGGCGAACGCACGGGCGGCAACCCCTGCTGGTCGAACCCGCGCACGCTCGCCATCTTCACGTCCAATGTCCTCAACTGCGCCCGCATGCAGCTCGACGGCCCCGGCAAGCTCTACATCAACCTTCAGGACACCTGGAAGAGCTGCCTCTGCAGCGAATGCCGCGCCCCGCTCGTGCTTCCCGACGGCACCCGCGTCGAGCCGACCGACGAGAACTTCTACTCCACGCACTACTTTCTCTTCATGAACAAGGTGGCCGAGGCGCTTGTCCGCGCGATGCCCGAGAAGGGAATCGTCACGCTGGCCTACTTCGGATCGCTGCCCGCACCCGCCTGCGAAATCCACCCCGCCATCACGCCCGAATGGGCGCCGTACCCGCGCACCGACGACAAAAAGCCGATCTTCCATCCCGAGAACCGCCTGCACCTGGAACACCTTGAGGCGTGGTACCGCAAGCTCGGCCCCGGCCGCATCGAGACCTACGGCTACTGGGGGCTGGGGCAGTCCTTCTGGCGTCCTGTCGCGGACGCGATGGCGTTCGACTTCCAGATTCTCAACAAATGGACGCGCGGCTGTTCAAGCGAAGTCCCCAACTGGTCGGACGAGGAATGGGACACGAGCGGCATTGAAATGTGGACGATGACGCGACTCTACTGGAACCCGTACCAGGACCCCGACCAGCTCCGCAAATATTACATCCGTCGCACCTTCCGGGAGGCCGCGCCGGCCATCGAGAAGTTCTACGGCGAGATGCGCAAGGCGTACTACGCCGACTCGCGCCCCGAGGGCATTTCAGGCGGGTTCGCGGGAATCTTTTCGCGCGTGGTCATTCGCCCCGGACTCACCGACGAGCTTCGCGGCTATCTCGACGAGGCCGCCTCGCTTGTCCGCCACGAACAGTCCGCCGAACTTCTCGCCCGCCTGCGGACTCGCTTCGACGCAGGACTCGAAGCGACAAGTAAGAATCAGTGAACCCCGGGGATTATGGGTTGCTTCACCGTGAGCGCCATCTGCCAGCTTTTCAGAACAGTGTTGACCATTGAATCCAAACATGGCACAATATAAGCACTCATTCCCTGAAAGGACGAACATGCCAGTTTAGATTGGCGCCGACATTGCCATGAAATCAGAAAAGTACAACACGAATGCGTTGGCTATTAGTGCGATTTTAGGATTGATCCAATCCAAGGAAATCGCCATTCCTGAGATTCAACGCCCCTTTGTCTGGAAACGTACGCAGGTCCGAGATTTGCTCGACTCGCTTTTCCGCGGCTATCCAACCGGGTACCTAATTCTCTGGAAGAATCCGGACATAAAGCTTAAGGATGGAACACTGTCTTCTGGAAAGAAAATCCTTATTGACGGTCAGCAACGTGTCACAGCGCTCATGACAGCGATAGCTGGCATCCCGGTTGTCAATGCGGACTATAAAACCGAACGAATTAAGATTGCCTTCAATCCATTCGCCATCCTTGACGAAACGGGGGACAAACCGGTTTTTGAAGTCCAGGACCAGAGCCATCTAAAGGACAAGCGGTGGATTCCCGATGTTTCGGAAGTGTTCAAGTCCGGCTTCAACTTTTTTGACTTTGTCATGAAGTACTGCGCACTCAATCCAGACATGCCACAAAACAAGATGGGAGACATTGTGTCGCGCCTAACTGATATCGGAAACCGCCAAATCGGGGTAATCGAGCTTTCAGATCGCCTTGGGATTGATGTGGTGACCGATATCTTCATCAGAATCAACTCAAAGGGAACGGCTTTGAGCCAAGGTGATTTTGTGATGTCGAAAATCGCCGCGGACGAAGCACATGAGGGCAACGCGCTCCGCAAGCTGATTGACTACTATTCCCACCTTTCCGTTGAACCGTCATTCTACAATCAGATCCTCCAAAATGACAAAGAGTTCGCCAATTCTCCTTATCTGGGGAAAATCGCTTGGTTGCGAAATGAGACTGAAAGCGTCTACGACCCGACCTGCGACGATGTGTTGCGCGTAGCCTTCATGACAAAGTTTCCCCGTGCTCGGCTCGCGGATCTTGTGAGTCTATTATCGGGTCGTGATTTCGAAACGCGGGAATATCGCGAGGAAGTCGTTGCCGAAACTTATGCGAAACTTTCGGAAGGGGTTCTTGAATCCGTAAATGAGAACCGTTTCAAACAATTCATGCTCACAATTCGCGGAGCTGGTTTCGTCTCCCCGAAACTCGTTAATTCGAACCTCGCCTTGGATTTTGCGTATACGCTGTTTCTCCGCCTTTCCCATTCCTGTGAAGTGCCTCCCTCCGAGATTAAGCGAATTGTTCAGCGGTGGTATGTGCTATCCGTTCTGACAGGACGATACAGCTCCTCGCCGGAATCTGCATTCTACCGTGATTTGCTGAGAATCCGTGAAGCGGGGGCCCAGCAGGCTTTTTCGGACCTGGAATCGGCAATCGTATCCGAAAACTTCTGGGTGAACACAGTTCCTCAAAACCTCTCATACGCTGTCTCGTCAAACCCGACCTACCAAGTTTTCGTGGCTGCGCAGATTACGGCCAAAGACATCTCCCTTCTGTCCAACAACATATCCTTCGCATACCTTGTTACAATTCAGGGAGATGTCCACCACGTATTTCCGAAAGAATATCTCAAGGCCAATGGTTTTGAACGAAGCAAGTTTAACCAACTGGCCAATTACGTCTACCTTGACACGCAAGTGAACAAATCAATAGGGAAGCGGGCACCACGGGATTACTTTGCTGAAGCATTCCGTCAATGTGAAACAAAGGTGCCTGTCTGTGGTACAATCATCGATGTTGAAGTTCTTAAGAAGAATTTGTCCGACAATTGCATCCCGGAGGCCATTGTGGATATGGACTGCGCATCGTATGGTGAGTTCCTTGATCTTCGCCGTAAGCTGATGGCCGCGAAAATTCGGCGGTACTATGAAAAACTTTGATCCCTTTGCGTCCAACAAGCCGCACAACCTCCCCTCCCGATAGCGGAGGCAACTAACCTTAAGAAAGATGGAGACACCCATAGTCATCATGTTTGCCTGCACTTTGGCCGGCGCGGCGGCCTTCGCCTCGCCGTCGGCCCTGACCGAGAACGAGGCTCGGCCCGAAAACATCGACGCCGCATTCGCGGCGCGGTTTGAAGGTTGGAAGGCGTACATCGGCGCGTACAGGCCCGACTACTCAGATTCGTCGGCATTGCTTGGCGTACCCGAAGACCATCGTCTGGAAAAGCCTTTCGCAGTCGTGAGCGGCGGCAAGCCCGCCGCCGAAATCGTCCTCGCCAGCGAGGCGAAGGCGGATGTTGTCCTCCGCCAGGCCGCGCTTGAACTCCAGCGCCACAGCAGGATGATTACTGGCGTCGAAATCAAAATCAACGACGGATGGGGCGTGAT
>JAEEGH010019068.1_pt1 | contig 14433 bp, 10 predicted proteins | sample 9134181 | NCBI WGS metagenome assembly JAEEGH01 (sample SAMN16246544, study PRJNA631951) | gut metagenome | biome: gut microbiome; feature: rumen; material: DP-attached | host: Bos | place: Iran: Karaj | collected 2018-10 | reverse complement strand
AAAAATATTTATAGATTACCGTTGGTATAAAATGAAACAAATTTTATTTTCTCTTTTAGCAATGTGTTCCGCACTTATAGGAACATGCGTAGTATTAAAATTTTCCGATTGGGCAAAAAAGAATTCCATTCTTTTAATAGGTTTTGCCGCAGGTGTTATGTTATCCATAGCATTTGTTCATTTGTTGCCGGAATCGGTGGAACATAATCCCAATGCAATAATTTATGCTTTTGTCGGTTTTTTGTTTATGTTTGCAATTCAACATTTTATATTTTTTCATCCTTGTCACGATGATCATTGTCATGTTCATTTGGGAACCCTTTCCACTTTCGGTTTATCTTTACATTCCTTTTTTGACGGTATAGTTATAAGTATAGGGTTCGGAGCAAATGCTTATATAGGACTTATGACAACAATAGCAATAATGTTGCATAAGTTGCCGGACGGTGTAACTATTACAGGAATTTTGATGCATTCTAACAAATCGATAAAACAAATAATATGTTATTCGTTAACGGTAGCAATATTTACTCCTGTAGGAACACTCGTAGGACTTTTCTTTTCTAACCAAATAGCACATTTAATAGGCAGTTTTTTGGCATTTACCGCAGGAACATTTATATATTTATCCGCAGCAGATCTCATTCCTGAAACACATAAAGCATCCAACAAAAAAGCCGGGCTTTGTTTGTTGTTGGGAGTAATTATTGTTTCTTTCTTAGGACATATTGCCCATTAAAACGGCAATTTATAATTTACAATTTGCAATTTATAATTAACGACCAAAACGACAATTTACAATTCGCAATTTATAATCTATAATTAACAATTATTAATTTATTAATTAAGGGCAAAAATATGAAAAAATTAAAAATTTTGTTGATTTCGTTAGTAGGTTTGATTGTCGTATTATCTCTTGCTGCCGTTATAGCAATAAAAGTTTTTTTACCTGAAGATAAAATAAAATCTTATATTACAGATTATGCTAAAAATAATCTTAACAGAGAAGTCACTTTCGACAAACTTTCGTTTAAACTTATCGGTATAGATTTAAAGAATTTTAAAATGTCGGAAAAATCTACTCTTAGTGACGGAACATTTATAAAAGCGGACGATTTTATCGTAAAAATTTCTCCTTTACCGTTACTTAAGAAAAACATTAAAATCAGCAGAATCTTGTTGGATTCAATAGATATAAACATAACAAAAGATGAAAACGGTTTATTTAATTTTGACGATATAATAAAATCCTTTCAGACTGAAGAACCCCAAGATGAACAAAAACAGGAACAAGTTTCCGATACAAAAAGTTCGTCCGGTTCGTTTGATTTGAGCATACATCATTTCGATATAAAAAATGCAAATATAATATATATAGATAAAATATCAAATTTAGAGGCAAGTATTAAAAACTTTAACTTAAAAGCAAAAGATTTTTCTCTTACGGATGTGTTCGGTTGTGAAACTTCTTTTGATTTGGCGGTTAAACAAAACAAACTCGATATTTCCTTACCGTTAAGAGCAAAATTTAAAACGAATTTGAACAATTTCGATATGGATAAATTGTATTTGGATGTTGAAACTTTTGAAACAAACTTTAATAATGCAACAATAAGCTTACAAGGTAAAATAGAAAGTTTAAATGTTCCGAAAATAGATTGCAATCTTATATTAAAAAATATCGATGAACAAACTTTCAAAGATTTTATTGAACCTAAAACTAAATTTAAAGCTGACGAAATAACATTTAAAACAAAATCGGTAGTAAACATTTCTTCAATGAATGCAACCATTGAAAGTTTAAGTTTGGTTTTGCCGAACTCAACTGCGGATTTGGAAGGAACAATAGATTGGGGAAAACAGGATATAGAATATAATCTAAAATTAGTTATTGATCTGCTAATAGATAATTTTGCAAAAGTTGTTCCCGAATACAATTTGGAGGGAAGAATTAAAACAAATTTAGAAGCAACTCAAAACTTTTGTGAAGGAACATTCGCTTTGGAAAATATTTCTTCCGATTCAAGTTTCGGTAAAGTTTCAAACTTAAATGCAGACCTTTATTTGAAAGCCGAAAATAAAACCCCGTTATACAAAGCTAACTTATCTGCACTTGATATAGATTCGCTTGCTTTTAACATTAAACAGTTATCTCTAAAATATAATGATGCCGACTTTTCTTTGGTGGGGGAACTTACAAAGCAGTTAAGATCTGCACTTACTTTAAATTTGAAATCTAAAAATATTACAAATAATACATTTAAGAATTTTTATAAGTGCCCTGTAAAATTTATAGTTCCTACATTAGATATAGATACAATTTTAAGTTTTAACTTAATAACAAAAGCTGCAGACATAACGAAATTAAATATAAGAATTCCGGATTCTTCCGCAAATGTTACCGGATTGCTTAACTGGAAAAAACAAAATAATTTTATTTACAATTTATCTTTAAATCTTAACTTGTTATTGGATAACATTGCAAAAAATTTCCCGGAATATAAAATGAAAGGTAAAATTGTTTCCGATGCTAAAGTTTCAAACAACGATTTTTCAGGTAACTTAATTTGTTCCAATGTGGCATTTGAATATTTACCGTTAGCTGCAATATCAAAACTTAATATAGATGCAACGGCAAAATCCAAGAAGAACATAGTGATAAAAACAATTAACGGTATATTTAACGAAGGTAAATTTGAAGGTGACGGATCTTTAATAAACAAAGATATTAAATTTAATTTTAATATGGATAAATTAAAAATTGCCGAAAGTTCGCAAAATTCCAAACAGCAACCTAAAAAAGAAGAAAAGAAATCGTCGTCATCTTCACAGGATTTTAATTACAACATTTATACCGATATATCAATTAACGATATAAATACACCTTACTTGGTAACCAAAAAAGCTACACTAAAAACCGCCTTAAAAACGGTAACAAGTACATGCAAAAAAGCTAACGGAACTTTCGTTTTCAATATGGATGCCGGAACGATATCCAATGTTAACAAGTTAACAGATAACAAAATGGCAAACACTTTCTTATCTCTGTTTAATGTTGTAAATAATAACAGAACCAAAGAAACAAAAGGTAACAGCAAAAATGATATAAGTTTTCAAAATATTATTTGTGATGTGCTGCTTACGGACGGTTTAATAAAAACAAACGACGTTTCAATAAAAATTCCTACGGCAAAGATTATAGCCAAAGGAACAATAGATTTAAAAACCGAAGCATTAAAACTTGCCGTAACTGCCGGCGATTATACCGGAATGAAAATTGAAGGAACAATGTCCAATCCGAAAATTTCTTACGATGTCGCTGCAGCGGTAGCAACCGCTTTAGGGGATAAATCCGTAGGTGATGCTTTAAAAAGTTTATTTAAAATGGACAACAAAAAAAATAGTTCAAAACAAGAAGCAAAACAAGAAACTGTACAGGAAAATGCACAACCGGCAACCCGGGAAAATACGCAACAGGAAACAGTAACGCAACAAGAAACAACCGAACCGATTAAACAGGAAACATCAGCAGCACAAGAAGAACAAAAACAAGAAGCTGTTCAGGAAACAAAACAGGAACCGGTACAAGAAGTTAAGCAGGAAACAACAACAGTACAAGAGGAACCAAAACAAGAAACCGTTCAAGAACCACAGCAAGAAGAAGTTAAACAAGAAATTGTTCAACAAGAACCTAAACAAGAAATGCAGCAGGAAACGAAACAGGAAGAACCTAAATCAGAAGAAACAAACGATAATAATTAATAATTATCAATTTAGGTAACTAATATAAAAAACGGGGAAAATCACTCCCCGTTTTTTATATTGTGGAAAATAACAAAAATTGATATCATTTACAATATTAAAAAAGTGTAACTTTATTGCTGTAAGTACAGTCTAATATAAATATAACTTATTAGAGTTACAGGTTTAGCGGCAGAACACCAATGACAAAACAACAAAAAATAGCCGATAAATCATAATTACGGAGTATTTTTTTATGAGAAAAGCGTTGTACGTTTTGTTAGCATTTTGTTTTGTCGGTTCGGTTAACAGTTTGTTTGCCGAAACTTTAACCTGGCAAGATTGTATCGATATGGCAAACAAAACAAACAGTGCTCTTGTAATGGCAAAACAAGATTTAAAAATTGCAGAATACGATTACAATGTTATATTAAACAAATATTATCCGTCCGTAAATTTCAGGTATGGTTTTACAAGGTCGGGTAACGGGCACACGGGCAATAATTGGAGCGCAAGTTTAAATGCATCACAAACAATATACAATTTCCAGTCCAATGCACAAATACACAGTCAAAAAGCCACAATAAACAGAACAGTAGCACAACTTACAAAATCTTCTGCGGATGTTTATTTTTCCATAAGACAAGCATTTTTGCAAATGTGTTATGCTCAGGAAAATATTACTCTTTTGGAAAACATTTATAACATGAGAAAACAGTCTGCCGATATTGTCAGGTTACAATATGAAGGCGGTAAAGAAAGCAGAGGTAACATGTTAAGAGCACAGGCACAAAAACAATCCGCTTATGTAAATGTGTCTAATGCTAAAAGAGATTTGGCGGTTGCAAGAAGAGCCCTTGCACAAAATTTGGGAACGGAACTTTCTTCTGTATGTATGGTGGATTATAAATTGGAAGAAGTTGATGATAATACGAAAGTGGATGTTGATAATGCGGTGGCAAATTGCCCGGATGTAATACTTTCATCGTCATCGGTTGAAATAACAAGATACAGCATAGATTCCACAAAAGGAAACCTTTATCCGAACATTTCCGCATCTGCTTCAATAGGAGTTTCCGACGAAAATAATCCTATACCTCCTGCAGACAGCAAAAATTGGAGTGTGGGAGTAGCACTTAACTATCCTATACTTTCCGGCGGTATTACAAGCACATTAAATTCGGTTAAAGCGGCAAATACCGCTTTAGAAAAAGCGCAGGAAAGTTATAAACAAACAATACTTACAACAAAAACAAGTTTGGAAGAAGTTTTAGCGGATATTGAAAGAACAAAAGATAATATAGAAATTTACAGAATGTTTTTGGAAGCAGCCACTCAAAGACAAAAAGAAGCAACAATAAAATACAGAGCGGGAACCATGGAGTTTCAAACTTGGCAGGATATTGAACAGGAATATGTAAACAACCAAATGTCGCACCTTTCCGCTTTATATAATTATAATTTAGCATTAGCTAAAAGAGACAGACTTTTAGGAGATATGCACGGAGAAATAAAATGAAAAAAGCAGCAATAATTTTTACCGTACTTCTTGTACTCGGGATAATAATAACTTATCAACTTAGAGATAAAAAAGAAAAAGTTCCTGTTATAAGTTTTGTGCCTTATACGGTGACGACTGCCGATGTAAAAGAAGTTATCAATACTACCGGTGAAGTTTCCGCATTAAACAGAGTGGAAATAAAACCTTCCGTTTCCGGCAGAGTAGACAGACTTTTGGTCAGTGAAGGTGACACCGTAAGAAAAGGGCAGGTGTTGGCATATTTAAGTTCTTCGGACAGAGTTGCAATACTTGATGCCGTAAGGGCAAACCCCGACGAAAACATAGAAGATTGGGAAAATACATACAAAGCAACACCCGTAATTTCACCGATGAATGGTAAAATAATTTTAAGAAATGTTGTTGAAGGACAAACAATTTCAACTAACGATATTTTGTATGCTTTGGCAGATGAGTTGATAGTTTTGGCAAGTGTCGATGAAGCCGATATCGGTAAAATTAAAAACGGGCAAAGAGCAGAAATAACACTTGATGCTTATAAAGATGTTACCATTAACGGGAAAGTGTTCCAAATTTTGGAAGAAGGTAAAAATGTAAGTAATGTTATTACATACTATGTAAAAATAAGACCTGAAAAAACTCCCGAATTTTTTAAATCGTTAATGACGGCAAATATAGATATTATAGTTAAAGAACAAAAAGATGCCGCAGTTATTCCCTGGGACAGTTTTGTTGAAGATGAACAGGGAGAAACTTTTGTTTTGGTCGGCGATGAAATGCAACAAAGAAGACATAAAATAACCACCGGTATTTTTGACGGAAACAATGTTGAAGTAACTTCGGGCCTTTCCAAAGGTGACACGATTTTAGTTAAACAAGACAAATATAATATTGCTACAACAAAAGAAGTGACGAAAGGATTTTTGTCTATGGGACCGGGAAAAAGAAAAAGCAACAAAGATATTTTAAATAACGGACAGAACAAAAAAGCATAAGTGCTTTTTTGGAAGAATAGAGATATAGGAAAAGTCGTTTATAGTTTATGGTTGGTAGTTTATAGTTTAATGTTAAAATTTGCAAAGCAAATTTTACATTTGAACTTCAAATCTTCCAATCATCAAATCTTCCAATCTTCAAAAAATTCGGAGAATTTTTTACTGTGGAAAAGCATGTACCATTATTACAAATAAAAAATATTACCAAAGTTTATAATATCGGGGATAACAGACTCGACATTTTAAGAGGTATAAACTTAACCGTTGAAGAAGGTGAGTTTGTAGCCATTATGGGCCCTTCCGGTTCAGGAAAGTCTACCCTTATGCACATATTAGGGTTGCTCGACAGACCTACCGACGGTGTTTATGAAATTTACGGCGAAAATGTTTTGAAGTTTAACGATAATCAAACGGCATTTTTAAGATCGAAAATTATAGGCTTTGTTTTTCAGCAGTATAACTTGTTAAACAAGATGACGGCTGCGGATAACGTTGCTTTACCTATGGTATATTCCGGCGGTAAAAACAGAAAAGAAAAATCGGAACAGTTGCTTAAAGAAGTAGGATTAAGTGACAGAACAGAACATAAACCCACACAACTTTCCGGCGGACAACAGCAAAGAGTGGCAATAGCAAGATCGTTGGTGAACGATCCAAAAATAATTTTTGCCGATGAACCTACAGGAAACTTATCTTCAAAACAATCCAACGAAATAATGCAGATATTAACCGATTTAAACAAGAAAGGTATAAGTGTTATTTTGGTTACTCATGAACCGGACATTGCTAAATGGGCAGACAGACTTATAATGATTAAAGACGGACAAGTGTTGTCCGACACAATTCAAAAGAAAAAAGAAAGAAAAAATACGGAACCGTTAAAAATAAAAAAAGAAAGTTCACATTTAAGTATAGCCGAATTTGCGGAAAACTTTTTTTCGGCAATAAGAGCAATTATTTCAAACAAAACAAGATCCATTTTAACTATGCTTGGTATTATCATAGGTGTTGCTTCAATTATTTCCATGTTGGCGTTAGGTAACGGAGCACAAAAGGCGCTTGAACAACAAATAACATCTATGGGAACCAATTTATTATATTTGATGCCGGGAAGAATTTCGTTGGGCGGAGTTTCCGGTACGGTTGCAAGAAGAATATATTTAAAAGATGTTGAAGCACTCGCGGAAAATACGGAACTGATAAAAAATATAGATCCGAATGTCAGCGGGTCGGCACAGGTGGTTTACGGTAATAAAAATACAAACACTTCCATTACCGGTGCTACACCTATATATCAATATTTACAAAATGCAGTTCCGCAATACGGAAGATTTTTTACAAGATCCGAAAATGAGAATTTATCGAAAGTGTGTGTTATAGGAACAACGGTAGTAAAGAATCTTTTCGGTAACGAAAATCCCGTAGGTAAATATATTAAGATTAACAGAAAACAGTTTAGAGTTATAGGAATACTTCCCGTAAAAGGCGCGCAAGGTTACAGAGACGGTGACGATATGGTTATAGTTCCGTTAAATACAGCAATGAAAAGGTTGTTCGGAACAAACTATGTATCTTCCGTTGCCGTTGAAGTGCAGGACGGGAAAATGAGTGAAACGGAAACTTATTTGTTGCAAACAATGCTTGAAAGAAATAAATTGACATCCGAACAAGCGGATGCTTTCAGAATAAGAAATATGTCGGACATGATACAAATGCTTACATCCACAACACAAACCATGACTATGCTTTTAGGTGCCGTTGCCGGTATCTCATTAATAGTCGGCGGTATCGGTATTATGAACATAATGCTTGTAAGTGTAAGTGAAAGAACAAGAGAAATAGGTTTAAGAAAAGCTATCGGTGCAACAAGAATAGCAGTTCTTTTACAATTTTTAATAGAGTCTTCGGTGCTGTCTTTGCTGGGCGGAATATTGGGTGTAAGTTTGGGTATCGGAATATCTGTTATTGTTTCCAAGGTTGCAGGCTGGGCAACATTTATATCTACTTTTTCGATTGTATTGGCTGTAGGTTTTTCCGCAATAGTAGGTATTTTGTTCGGGTTGTGGCCTGCAAAGAAGGCCTCAGAGTTATCGCCAATAGAAGCTTTAAGATACGACTAACGACAGGTGAAGAGCTGAATGGGTTAAAGGGTGAAAAATTTTCGGTGTCCTGCGGACGAATATTTTATAGATTGCTTCGCTTCGGCAAGCCTTACCTAAATTCAAAATATTGCCCCGAAGGTCGACGGATTATCTTTTTAGTTCTATATTTTTTGTAACTTTGTTAGTTTAGATATAGTCTTAATTATGCATTGTATATTGTAAATTAAAAATTATAAATTGTAGTTTAAAGGAGGCAGTATGAAAAAAATTTTAAGTTTGGCAGTAGCGTTGTTAGTAACAACTTCGTTGTATGCAGTACCACCGCAGGATAAAGGTGATATGTCGGAACCGCCACAAATGCATCATCAAAAAATGGGGATTGATTTTGCAAAAATTGCCAAAGAATTGAACATTACCGATGAACAAAAAGATAAATTGAATGAAATGATGAAAGAAGATATGTCGAGAAAAAAAGAATTGAGACAAGTAATCAGACAGAAAATGGAAGCTATAGATGAAGAATTGTTGAAAGAAAATGTTGATATGAATGTAATAAATCAATTAGCAACCGAAATTCAACAAACAAGCGCCGACATTTCAAGAATAAACATTGAAAGTAAATTAAAAGTAAGAAGTGTTTTGTCTTTTGAACAATACACAAAAATGGAACAAAACAGAAAAGAAATGATGAAAAATTTCAAAAAAGATAAAACTGCAAATGCCGAAGAGAAAGTTCAACCTAAAAAGGATAAGAAAGATAAGAAAGATAAAAAAGCAAAAAAATAGTTCATAAAATAAAAAAGGCAGAGAGATTTTTCTCTCTGCCTTTTTTTATGTGTAAAAAATTAAAACAGCGCCGCTTTTAAATTTTTGTCGTTATGATTAAATATTTTTTTAATAAATCTTTTGCATTTTGCCGTAGGAGTATTATATTTTTTCAGTTTATTTTTTATTTCGGTAATCTTTGATTCTGCAGCTTTTTTTCCTTCGTTTACCATCAAATTAAATTTGTTAAATTCCGACCATGATATTTGTTTTATGTTGGGTTCTATTATAACATCGGCTTGTTTTATAAGTATTTCATAAAATAAATGACTTGCAATAAAATTGCATCTGTTCATAATATCTTTTGCATTTGTAGGTAATGTCTCTAAAGTTTTTAGTTTGCTTTTAACATCGGATGCCAAAACAAAGTCTGCTCCGAACATTTTTGCCACCGATACCGGTGTAACATTGACATGTGCTCCGTCAGTGTACCAAACATTATCTATGTTTACCGGGGGAAAAACACCGGGAATTGAAGCGGATGCCAAAACGATTTTTCTTAAAGAACCTTTAGTAAATATTTTTTCTTTACCGTTAGTGATATCTGTTGCTACACAAGCAAAAGGGATTGCCGTTTCGGAAATATCCATATCCGGAACAACGGTATCAACTAAATCTTCTAAAATTGAGTGTGATAAAAATGAGCTGCCGCCTTCTTGTGAACCGTACTTAACGAATTCCCTTGCTTTTCTTATTAAACTTCTTGCGGAAGTTACTTGATTTTCATCCTGCATTTTTTGCATGTTCATTTTTGAAAACAATTTGTTAAAGAAATAATCTTTTAATGTTTTTTCTATTTCGGCAGGCTTTTGCTCGATAGCATATAAAGCACCGATTATTGATCCCATAGATGTTCCGGTGATATAGTCAAATTTGATATTGTTTGATTCCAAAACTTTTAATACACCGATATGTGCTAAAGCTCTTGCTCCTCCACCGCCTAATGCTATCGCCGTTTTCATTACTTTTATCCTCTTTTTATTTCTTGCCTAATTGTCCGCATGCCGCACCGATATCCAACCCTTTGGGTTCTCTTATGTTTACGGTTATACCGTTCAATTTTAATATTTTTTTAAAGTTTAGTATAGATACTTGTAACGGGGTTTTGTAATCGAAACTGTTTGTTTCGTTGTAAGGTATTAAGTTTACTTGTACACTCGGATTTACAAGACCGTTTACTTTCATAAGTCTTGCAAGTCTGTGAGCATCCGTTGATGTATCGTTGAAATCTTTCAATAAAATATATTCTATTGTTACTCTTGAACTTGTCTTTTTAAGATAGTATTTGCAAACATTTAGTAAATCGGATATTGTTGAACCGAAATTATTGGGAATTATTTTTGCTCTTTGTTTATCATCGGTTGCATGTAAAGAAAGTGCAAATCTTACGCCATACATTTCGTTTGCAAGATTTTTTATCGCCGGAATTATTCCCATAGATGAAACGGTAATATGTCTTTTACCGATATTCATTTCTTTTTTGGATATAAGAGTTTTTATTACGGATGTTAAGTTTTTATAGTTCAACATCGGTTCGCCCATACCCATAAACAAAACACCGGAAATTCTTTCTTTGATATCGTTTTCTATATGCAAGATTTCTTCCAAAATTTCGCCTCTGGATAAATTTCTTACAAATTTGGTTTTGCCCGATAAACAAAATTTGCAGGAAACAGGACACCCTACCTGAGTTGATATACATACTGTTTTTTTGTTGTCTGCAGGTAAACATACTGCATAAATATACTTGTTATCATAAGTTCTAAATGTGTAGCGGACTGTTCCGTCAAGAATAGATTCATCTTTAATTACATTTGTAAAACTTCTCAATGTAAAAGATGATTCAAGATTTCCTCTTATATCTTTAGATATGTTTGTAAAATTTTCAAAATCCAAAACTTTTTTTGAGTATATCCATTGAATTATTTGGTCTGTTCTGTAATTTTCCGAAACTATAGGTTTTAAAACCGAATATAATTGTTTGGTTTCTATATCCAGTAAAAATTGTTTTTTCTGTTTAGCCATTAATATATCACCTTTGGAATTTCTTTATTAACGTTATTAAAAGTTCCGGCCATTGCTTCAAGTCTTTTTATTCTTTCATCTATAGGAGGATGTGTAGAAAATAAACCTTGCAAACTTTTACCTGTTAAAGGATTAACTATAAACATATGCGCCGTAGATTCGGATACATTATTTTGTTGTCTGGAGTTACCGTAAGCCAACTTTCTTAATGCGGAAGCAAGAGCTAAAGGATCACCCGACATTTTTGCGCCGTCCGCATCTGCAATATATTCTCTCGATCTTGAAATTGCCATTTGAATAAGACTTGCGGCAACAGGAGCAAGTATCATTAAAAGCAAGGTAATGATTATATTGGAATTATTTCTGTCGTCCCTTCCTCCGCTAAACAAAAGGCCCATTCTGACAAGAGTCATAATGGCACCTGCAAAAGTTGCCGCTATACAACTGATTAAAATATCTCTGTTTTTTACATGGGCAAGTTCGTGAGCAAGAACTCCTCTTAATTCTCTGTCGTCCAATATCCTTAAAATACCTTCGGTAACGGCAACAGCGGCATGTTGCGGATTTCTGCCGGTGGCAAAAGCATTTGGCATATTTGTATTTATTTTATAAATTTTCGGAACGGGAATTTTTGCTTCCATGGCAAGTTCGGATACTATGCTGTGAAGTCTCGGATCCTGTTCTTGTGATACGGGTTTTGCTCTGTATGCTGCAAGAACCATTGAATCGGAAAAAAAATATGATATGAAATTTGTTATTATGGCAAGAATCAAGGCTATCTGCATTCCTCTGATTCCGCCGAGAAGTTGACCTATAAACAGGAAGAAAATCGTCATTAATAATAACAGAAAAAAAGTTTTAATTGAATTTCCTTTCATTATCAATACCTCTTTTAACAAAATGGTTACAATATTATACTAAAATTTTTTTCATTTTGTTTGAAAAATGGTATACAAAATTATAAAATATACAAAATGTCTATACTATCTAATTGTGAAATTAAATGTAGTTGCGGAGAAACTTTCGAAGCCGAGCTTTGGAAGGCAATAAATGTGTTTGATGATCCCGATTTAAAAGAGGTTCTTTTATCGGGAAGATTTAACACTGTAGAATGTCCTAAATGTCATAAAGTATTTTATCACGAACATTTCTTTATGTACCAAGATCTTCAAAACGAACTTATTGCTTATGTCTATCCTAAAGAAGATGAAAAAAGTGCAAAAAGTTTAAGAAAAAAGATGTTGTCCGATTTTGCTTCGTTATCTAAGGATATAGAAGAGTTGGCCGAAATAGATTTTGAACCCGTAATATACTTCGGTGTAGAAGATTTGATAAATACAATAAAAAATGAAGATTATATAAAAGATGAAATAGATATATTAAATTTTATTGCGAAAAGAATAGAACTTGATTTAATAAAGATAAAACCTTCAAAAGCAAGAAATTTATGTATCTTACACACAATTCCCAAAAGCAAAAAATCGAGCGGTGACATAAAAAAAGATATCATTTCCGGTTTGGAACAATTGTTGAAATATAACCCGAATTTAGTTGAATATGAAAGCTTTCTTGCAAGAATAAAACAAAATATTTCTTGCTTAGACGAAATTCTTTTACATAAAAAAGAAAAATGACGTTAGAACAGATAATAGGAATTATCTTAATTTTGATAAATGTGCCTTTCGGCTGGGGCGGTGCCTTAATTTGCGGGTATTACGGTCAAAAAACAGGCAAAAAGTTTTTTTATGTTTTATCGGTTGTAGTTTATATATTATCTTGGGTTATGCTTTCGGTAGGTGTTTTGTTGTGCGGAAAGCCGTATGCCGAGTATATAATTAAAAATTATGTTGCGAAATATATAGTCCCGGTAGTTTTTGTTACTTTGGTGGTTGTAATAGTGATTTTGTTTGTTTACAGAAAGAAAATATTTAAAAAATATAAAAATGAAAAAACTTATTGATTTTTCTTATTGATTTAAGTTGACAAATTCAAGTTTTTCTTATATACTTTTATAGATAATAAAAGGAAAATTTTGTGATAAAAAAAATAACGGTTTTAGCAATTATAGGTTTCTTGTTTGCCCAGCCTTGTTTTTGTATGGATGAGTTTCTTGAAGAATGTCTTAAACTTGCACAGGCGCGAGATCAGAAAATAGCAGTGGCCGCAGAACAGGTGGATTTAGCTCAATTGAGAGTTGTAAATGCCATCCGTTCTCATTTTCCGCAGTTGTTTTTACAGAGTGAGCAATCGAAAGGTAAAACAAAATTGTTCACGGATATACAAAGTGAAAGTACATTGGATAGTGAGTATAAATCCGAAAGTATAGGCGCAAGAGCTACTATGCCTATATATACCGGTGGTGCGAACAAAGCAAACTATAAGTACAACAAAATGATGAAAGATGCCGCAAAGTATAATTATACTAAGGCTAAAGAAGATTTGTATGCAAATGTGAAACTTGCTTATTACGAATACCTTACATTGAAAATGGAATATGCGGCTTTAAGTAAAGCCTTTGAACAAGTAGAAACTTTATTTTTGAAAACAAGAGTTGAATATAAAGCAAAAGCTATATCAGAGCTTGATTTGGCAGAGTCGAAGAGTTTTAGAGATAAAGTTGCAAATCTTTTAAGTTCTTCGAGAATAAATCTCGATTTTACGACAAAAAAATTGATTGAAACCATAGGTGTAAACACATTGGAAGAAATTCCGGGTACAGTTGCAGATGAGCTTCCGGAAGATGTGTCCGAAATATCTTTTTCAAAGGAAGATTGCGTAAGTTTAGTTCAATCCAATAACATAGATGTTCAAACAGCCAGATTACAAATGGAGATGGGAAAACAAAGAATAAAAATTAACAGTGCAAAAATTCATCCAAAACTATATATAGAAGGTTTTTACGGAAAAGCCGGTGAAGCTTATGTTACACAGCCTTTGGAACTTACAACATCGTGGACTGTTACCGGAAAACTTTCTTGGAGTTTGTGGGGAAATTCGTTTGCCGCATCATATGCAATGGATCATACCGATCCTGCTACAATAGTTGATGCAAGTAAGAGAATTGAAACTAATACGTTTGATGCACAGTTGGCACTTTTAGATGATTTTCAATATTTTATAGATGCTAAGGAAAGTTCAGTTTCATTAAAGCAAACGAATGCGGAGCTTTTAGATATTCTAAAAGAAAGCAGATTGGCAGCAGAAAAATCGTATAACGAATATATTA
>JAEEGH010019067.1_pt1 | contig 14434 bp, 4 predicted proteins | sample 9134181 | NCBI WGS metagenome assembly JAEEGH01 (sample SAMN16246544, study PRJNA631951) | gut metagenome | biome: gut microbiome; feature: rumen; material: DP-attached | host: Bos | place: Iran: Karaj | collected 2018-10 | reverse complement strand
GTACATGCACTTAATAAATCTGACCATTTTTCTGGAACGTTGATATTTTCTTTTTTGAATAAATCGTTATTAACTAACATGCCATATGTTCTAGAAAAGATTGGGACCATATAGACTTTTCCTGAGCCATCTTTATTGATAAGACCAGAACGTAAGCAATCAAAGTTGAACTTTAAAGATGGATCAGATAAATCTTCCATATGAGAAATAATGTTGCTATATTTTGTATTACCCATCATAGATGGGAAGGAACAGAAAATATTTGGTTTATCATTACCTTCAAGAACTGTGCCAAGAGAGTTATTATAATCATCAACTTTTTGATAAGTTAAACGAACATTTGGATAAAATTCGTTGAATAAATCAAATTCCGCTTCTAAAGCTTCGAAGTTACTATAATCACCCACCACTTTGATATCACAACTCATCTCCTTATCTAAAGTTGGAGTGAATTTTTCATCGTTGTTTTTTGCTCCACAAGAAGCGAGTGAGGCTATCGAAAGCAAACCGACAGCGACATAAAGTAATTTTTTCATTATTTAGATTCCTCCTTGATTCTACGAATCTCTTTCATGACTAGTTTTATATCAATTGGTTTAGCAATGTGTCCATTCATGCCGGCATTTAAGCATTCCGCAACATTTTCCGCGAATGCATCGGCGGTCATAGCAACAATTGGCACATTAGCGGCCCACTTATTATCTAACTTACGGATTGCTCTAGTGGCATCTAAACCATTCATTTCTGGCATTTGAATATCCATGAAGACGAGCATATACTCTCCTTTTTTGGCCTCTTTAATCTTTTCTACTGCGATGCGGCCATTTTCAGCGCGCTCAGTATTGATGCCATACATTGAAAGTAATGTGGAAATAATTTCCCAGTTAATTTCATTATCTTCGGCGACTAAAATATTTAATCCTTCTAAATCGGAATAATCATTTTCTGGTTCAGTAGATTCCGCTTCTTTACCAAGGACTTCACTAATCTTATCGTAAAGAGTGGAACGGAATAATGGTTTACTTAAGAAGCCATTAACCCCCGCTTCTTTAGCTTGTTCTTCAACATCTGACCACGAATAAGCAGAGATTAAAAGAATTGGTACATTCGTGGATATTTCTTCACGAATACGACGAATAGTTTCTATACCATCCATATCAGGCATCTTTAAATCTAAGATCACGATATCGTAATTCTTTCCTGTTTCTTCGCGATGCTTAATCATGCCTAAAGCTTCTAGACCACTACCGGCTTGGGCCACCACCAAACCTAAAGACTCTAATGTATCTTTTGCGGTTTCTAAAAGAATTTCATCATCATCAACGATTAAGACTTCTAATTCATCGAGTTTCATTTCCGCTCTTTGATGTTCGGCAACAGGGATATCTAAAACAACGGTAAATGTTGTGCCTTTACCTTGTTCACTTTGGCAGTCAATTGTGCCTTGCATTAAGTCCACCATTTGTTTTGTAATGGCTAAACCTAAACCAGTACCTTGAATAGAATTAACACGGCTATCAGTTTGTCTAGAAAATGGTTGATAGAGATGCGCCATAAATTCAGGGGACATACCAATACCAGTATCACTAACGATATAAGTTAATTTAACATAGCCTTCTTTATTACTTTCTTCTTCCTTCATATCAACAGATACTTTGTCACCTGGTTCAGTATACTTAATCGCGTTACTAAGTAAGTTGATATAGATTTGATTTAATCTAAGTTGATCAGCATAGAGATATTCTTTTTCCATACGATTGATGTGGAATGAGAAATCGATATTCTTTTCTTTGATCATTGGTTGCGATAAGTTCATTAAGTTTTCCACTGTTTCAACAATGGAGAAAGTTTGTGGGACAAGATTCAATTTGCCGCTTTCAACTTTAGAAATATCTAAGATGTCATTGATTAAAGTTAATAAATGGTTACTCGCTAAAGATATCTTACGGAGATTTTCTGAAACAATCTTTTTATCATCAAGATTCTTTTCTGAAATTGTTGTTAAACCGATGATGGCGTTCATTGGTGTACGAATATCATGAGACATGGTTGACAAGAAGTCGGTTTTAGCTTTACTTGCGGATTCGGCTTCTTTCGCGGTAATTCTTAGTTGTTTATTAAAATAAATCATGACTATCAAGTCAAAAAGGAATAATGTTAATAAACCAAATGAGACAATACCGATTAAGAGCCAGTTTTGTGTACTAGCGTTAAGGTATTTCGTTGGCATTAAGCTTAAAAGAGTCCAATCGCCAGCTTCGCCAAACGGAGTATGGGCCACAATACATTCTTTCTTGCTTGAATTAAGCATTTTAAATGAACCAGATTTGGAAGTGATGTTTTTAAAGAATTCATTAGCTTTGCTCGCATCAATCTTGTTATAAGAACGATAGAATTCAAAGAAACTGGTATTCTTGTAAGAATAACCTTTAATAATGTAGTCACCATCAGCATCGATAATAGATAATTCAGCGTGTTCAAATTCTTCTTGTGGGAAGACCCATTTTTCCATCAATTCAGAAATTGGTAAAACACGTAACAAAATGGCTTGCTTAGCTTCTCCCGATTCATGCAAAGTGACATAATTACAGAAAGCAATTGATTGATCACCATTTACAGGATTGGTATAAGAACGGCAAATGTTAATGGATGTTCCTATTTCATGAATCCAACTTAAGTCGTTTAAAAAATCATAAGCTTTATAGGAAACTGAAAAATCACTTGTTTTTGATCTAGTTGATAAACCGGTTAAAGTATCTAGATAAACGATATGAGCAGAAGCGGTTGGTAAAACGTGCGAAATACGGATAAAATCAATCGCTTCTTCAATGGTTAATTCTTCACTATTGATGTAGTGGGCCCAAACGTCACAAACACGTTGTTCCCCTTCTAAATAGTTTTCGGTAACGTGTTCCATAGTAATCGTCGTATTTTCAAAGTGAGCAATTTGCGTTTCTGTCGACTTTTTCGCTTCCAAAGTGGAATAGACCACGACGAAAGATAACATAGCGAACATGATTAAGATATTAACAATAACAACCCATATTCTCTTTTTCATAATGGTTGAACAATTAATGACGACTAATATTAAAATTAGTTTACCATAATTATTTTCACATTTGCGAGTTAATTAAAAAGCCACCATTGTTGGTGGCATATTATCGATAAAATATATAACCTACTAATAATTTGAATTTGATGATCAAAATATTCTTGTTATTAGAATAGGTGTATTCGCATTCTTTAGATATACTCGTGACAATAGAAATACCAACACCACCAACGATACCTTTTTCCATATTTTCTGGAATTGTATGCTTTTGCTTAGTGAGTGGATTAAATGGGTGGCTATTATCAATGAATGTCAAATTAGCGCCATCTCCCACTTTTTCCACGGTCACCATGAGTGTTTTATTAGTTTTGGTCTTGCCGTACGAAATAATATTGTTCATTACTTCATCAATAACAATACCGATCTTACTAAGGGTAGCGGGATTGATACCTTCTAAGCATTCTTCAACTTTGCTAGTTAAATCTAAAATGTCATCATAAGTTGGGTTTTTATAAGAGAATGCTTTAATATTATTTTTAACCTTAAATGCAATAATAGTAATATCATCAAATTGTTCTTCTTCACCTTCAAACTCTTCTAAGTCTTTAATGACAGTTTCGATGTTAAGTTTTGGTTCTTCGTCTTTATTAATTGAGTCAATAATTCTTTGATAGCCAAACTCTTCTTGGTTAGAATTAATAGCCTCATTTAAACCATCGGTATGAAGAAGGATGGTATCGCCTTCTTCTAATTTAATAGTCTCTTGTTCATAAACGAAATCTTCTTCTAAACCGAGGACAAAGTTAGATTTAACGTCAAGTCTCTTACATTCGTTATTATGTTTAATAAATGGTCTTTCATGGCCAGCATTAACAAAGTTAAATTCATATGTTTTAAGATTTAAAACACCAAGGAAAGCGGTCACAAAGAATCCTTCAGCATTATTAACACATAGGCTGTTATTAACTTTAAAGAAGACAGTGGCTAAATCTATTTCATTCATGGAAGCGCTTCTAATCGATTCTTTAGAACGCATCATAAATAAGCTAGCAGGAATACCTTTACCACTAACATCAGCGATAACTAAAGCAAGATGATCTTCATCGATATAGAAATAATCATAGAAGTCACCGCCAACTGCTTTAGCAGGTTTAATAAAGGCGCGTAATTCTAAACTTCTATCAAAATAGGCTCTAGCAGGTAATGATTCTAGTTGAATCTTGCTAGCGATATTAACTTCGGCATTAACAGCGTTTTCAAAGTCTTGAGCTTTCTTAATATTATCAACGTAGTTAATGATTTGCCCTTGCATGACAGTAAAGGCATCAGATAATTCTTTAATTTCATCGGTGGTATTAACACCACTATCGACGATTTCTAATGTGTCATCACTTTCCATCGTGCTCACAAATTTATTCGTTGACGCTGTTAGTTTTTGCACGTTTTTAATTAAGAATAATTTTGTAAGAATAGCGTAAATAACAACAAGGAATGTCGCAGAAGCAAAAGAAATAAGTAATTCGGTAAGTAATTGTTTATTAAATGTGGCATTAACTTCCGCTAATGGATATTGCCCACACACAACACATTTATAATTGCTATTATCGAGTTCAACATTAACGTAGTTATAAGACATGACTGTATCGTTAACTATGAGAGTGTAAAACGAGTTATCAGCGGAACTATTATTAAAGAAATTTAATTCCCATTCATCAGTCACTTTACTCACTAAACCAACAACATTTAAATTTTCATCAATTGAGGCATTTTTAGATGTATCGTTTTCCGCCAAAAAGACGAGGCGCTCTTTTTCAGTATCATAGATATTGACTGAAGAATAAGGGACTTTATAGTTGCTACCTAAAGCAAGCATTTGAGAAATGCATTCAGAATAGTAGTTTTTTCTGACTGATTTTTCATAATCCATACCCATCGTGCCTTCGACCGGATCAAACAATGTTATTCTGACATTTTTTTGATATTCAATGATTTCCTGTTCACTAAGTTGATCGTATTGTTCTCTCACATTTTCATATTCGTTAACCAACATATTAGCAACTGATTTAGCTTCGGTTAGTTTAGCGGTTGGGAAAAAGGCTGATTCAATACTATCAGTCACATCTTCACACGATTTACGATAAGATTCTCTTGTAGCGTTACGGGATATTAAAAGATTAACTGTTAAACTTGTGCCCACAGTTAAAATAGTTAATAAACCTGTTAACAAGATAATTTTTGTTAATAAAGAGAATCTTTTTTTCTTCATTATTAGATAATTTTTAAGATTTTATCAAAACCGGTAACGGTAAAGATTTCTTTTACGACATCATTAATGTTTCTAATGACCATTTTATTATTTGTGGCTTGTGCTTCTTTTTTAAAAAGAACAAGAATTCTTAAACCCGCAGAAGAAACATATTCTAATTTTTCAAAATTGAAATCGATATCAAGATTTCTTCTTTTTTCAGTTGGTAATAATTCACCGAGTTGTTGAGAGGTAACTGTATCAAGTCTACCTTCTAAATCAATGAATAAAGTGTTATTGTCCACTCTTGTGTTTACGTTCATATTAAGCCGCTCCTTTTGATAAATATATTTCTATAGAAGTATTATTTGTATTTAAAACTCTTGTATAAGAAATTTTATCCACTATTTTTCTAACTAACAAGATGCCACTAGTGGAAAACTCTTTTTCGTCTTCCTTATATTCAGTTGGATCAAAAACGATACCATCGTCTTTAATTGTTAAAATCATCTTATCTTCCACGATTTTTAAAGCGACATCGATATAGTAATGATGGTTTTTGATTTTATAACCATATTCAATGATATTGGCCACCATTTCTTCAGCGCCCAAAGCAATCATAGAGGCATCTCTTTGTGAAACATTGTGTTTCAAAGCATAAGCTTCAATTTCTTCAGAAAGAATAGAAACATTATTCTTATCGTTATTAACAGTAACATCATATTTATCAATCCCTTTAGTGGATGGTATTAAGAAGATGCCTTGTTTATTAAGTTTTTTAACTTTTGAATAAATAAATATAAAGATATAAGTAATAATAACGGAACCCACTTCCATCGCTAATTGGGCGATGCAATATCCTAATAGTCCATAAGCATTTAATAAAATTAAAGTTAATGGTAAAACTAAAACTAATTCACGACATAAAACCGTAATAATCGCCGGTAAGTTTTTACCAATCGTTGGATAATACATTTGATTGAATTTAGATATTTCATAAGGAATAAACATAAGAGCGAATATTCTAATAAATAAATTAATTCTTTCTGGATCAACAGAAGCATCAAAACCAAAGATTAAACAATAGAATCCTGGGAAGATAGCGATAACTGCAATAAGTAAAGCTGAGACAACAATATTAATCAAATAGAGTATACGGGTAATATTTTTAAGACCGAAATAGTCTTTTTCTCCATATAAAACACCACATATATTTGGTATGACTTGAATAACTCCACCTAAAAGTAAATCAAAGACAAATACCATATTAGAAATAACACCAAAGATTAATATTTCTGTTGGGTTAGTAATAAGACGAGAAATAAAGATATTAACAATCGACATTTGTAAGGCTGTTAAAGCAAGGTTTAAGGCTGTTGAAGATGATGCCTTTAACGATTCGGTAATAACTTGCTTAGTGGCTTCAAATTTAAAGGAGAATGATAATAATCTCTTTTTACTTTTAATATAGAAAATAACAAGTAAACCACCCACAAAATAACCAACACCAGTTGATATAGCGGCCCCAAACATTTTCATAGAGCCAGTAAAGACAGTAATAAATAAGAATTCACTACCGACTTTAGCGATATTAGCAACGATATACATAATAGAAGCCAAACGTGGATTATTATCAACACTAACAAAGCAAGCTAACGCTAAAGTAAAGCCCACAATTGGATCGGTTAATAAATAACCAAAGATATATTGCTTAGCCAATTCTTTAAAGTCTGGTGGGCAGAATAAAGCGGCAAGCGGTTCACTTACAAAGAATGAAAGAATAGTAAATATTAAAGAAGCACCGACCGCGATAATCATCGATAAAGTAAAAGCGGTTTTCGCTTTTTGCACTTCTCTTTTACCAAGTAGATTAGCGACCACTATCGCTCCACCCGTACCAATAGCAAAACCAGGTAATTGAATAACAAATAGAACTGGTAAAACTAAAGACGAAGCAGTTAAAGCGTCATTACCAATTAAGTTACCGACTAAAATACCATCTAATAAAGAACCAAACTGCATAGCAAAGATCATCAATATTGACGGAATCAAATATTGAAACATCTTTTTGGTCATTAATTTGGAATTACGCTCTAGCATTAGTCATCCCTTTCAAAGAATTCTAGTGAGATTAAAGACTTAATCGCCTTAACTAAGTATTCTTGGTCAGTAATTGGCCACTTATATCCTAAACGATATAACGCTTTAATTGTAAAACTATTATCCGTCAAAATGTAAGAATGTGAATGGTTATCGTTACTTGTATAAGTAATTAAAGCTGAAACTTTCTTACTCTTTTCTTCATCGTTCGTGGCTTCATAAACCGCACCCATAAATTCTTCATCGCTGACACTATCAATATGTAAGCCACATTCATTCATGGCTTCAATAACATCACCCATTTCGACTGGATGAGAGTTCGCACTATGGAAAAGAGTGAATTCTTTAGGGGCAGTAGCTAATACTAAAATCGTTTTAGCGACTTCATCAATTGGAGAGAAGTCAGTAGTTTCATCTAGCGCGGAGATTGGGAATTTACCTAAGGCATAATATCCTCTTAATCCACGCATAAAGCCGTTAGTGATGGAATTAACTTGGAATTCACCATCGCTTTGTCTACTCATTAAGTTACCCACTCTAATGATCTTGCCATCAAGTCCTCTATCATGAATGGCTTCAAGCATCGCTGCTTCACCCATGAATTTAGAATTGATGTATTTATTAGAGATATCTTGACCGATATCTAATTGATATTCTTTCATACGGAAGTGTTCTGGGAACTTATTATCAATATTTTCACCCGCTACTGAAAGAGTGGAAATTTGAATCATTCTCGCTTTATGTTCTAAGGCGATTTCAATAAGGTTTTTCACACCACCGACATTAATTCTTTCAATGATATCGTCATTAGAGAAGTGTTTAACAATCGCCGCGGAGTTAATTAAAGTATCAAACTTAATATCTTTTAATTTGCTCTTTAAATCTTCATCAGCAATATCGCCATCAATAATATGGATATATGAATTAAGTTCTTCTTCATATGGATCATCGAAATAATATTCAAGTAAGAGTTTCATTCTACTAGCTAAGGAGATATGTTTACTTCTCACTAAAATATATGTTTCAACATGTTCATCGATTAATTCTTTTAAGATATGGATACCTAAGAAACCAGTCGCACCCGCAAGTAAAACAACACCTAAATCCTTTTCTTTATAGATATCATTAATAAATTCGACTTTATTTTTATCTAAAGCAGGATACTTGTTATCGACTTGTTCTTCTTTTTTAGCTTCTTCCACGACTGGTGCATCTTTATTAATTAAAGCCGCTAATTCTTCCGCAGTGGAATTATCAAAGACATCTTTATAAGCAATTGGTAAACCTTCTTTTAAGGCTAGCATTGCCACTTTAGAGGCACTTAAGGAAGTACCACCTAATTCGAAGAAGTCTTCATCAACACCAACGTTATCTAAACCTAATGCTTTAGCGAAGATATTACATATCTTCTTTTCAGTTTCATTTCTTGCGGCTTTCTTTTCTTTATTTGAAGAAGCCATAGAAATTTCTGGGAGTGCTTTTTTATCGATCTTGCCATTAGGAGTTAATGGAATTCTATCTAACTGCATCATGGCTTTTGGAATCATATATGGCGTTAATGATTTAGCCATAAAGGCCGTTAAATCTTCCTTAGTGACTTCTTTAGAGGCTGTATAGTAAAGGGCTAAATAATCACCATCGATAGCGTTATTTTTCACTAAGACGATACATCTAGTCACTTCTGGATAGGAATTACATATCTTTTCAATTTCATCGAGCTCAATTCTTAAGCCATGTAATTTGATTTGATTATCAAGTCGACCAAAGAATTCAGTATTACCTTCATTATTCATTCTAGCGAGGTCACCACTTCGATAAGCACGTTCACCATTTAAATCAATGAAAGCGGCTTTAGTTTTTTCTTCTAATTTGTAGTAACCAATACCAACACTATCACCGGCAATTGTTAAATCACCAATCGCGTTAATTGGTAAAATATGACCTGCTTTATCTAAGATGTAATATTTAGTGTTCGCCACTGGTTTACCAATTGTCACATATTGATCTTCAATAAATGTCATAGAAGAAGTAATTGTGGTTTCGGTTGGGCCATACCCATTATCAATTAAGCAGTTAATACCTAATTTTCTAATTCTTTCAACGAGTTCATAAGGAACAGCTTCCGCACCCATATCAAGAACTTGGAAATTACGTAAGGCATCTAAGAATTCAGGAACATCTAAAACGTTAGAAACATAGGATGGAGTTAAGAACATGATATTAACTTCGTATTTCTTAAGTGTTTCAGAAAGTAATAATGGATTTTCAATTTCTTCTTCACTAGCGATAACTGTTTGATAGCCGTGAGAAAGAATAACGCATTCTTCTTGTAAAGAAGCATCGAACGCAAATGAGGCGAATGAACAGGCTGATACTTTACCTTTAATAACGCGATATTCATTCGTAGCTAAGTTAGTTCCATCTAAAACATAGTTCGCTAAGTTCTTATGTGAAATCATCACGCCTTTTGGTTTACCTGTACTACCAGAGGTATAGATAATATAGGCTAAAGAAGACATTGGAATATTTATATCTAAGTTAGAAGTTTTCTTAGATTCTAAAATCTCTTCGATTCTTAAGACTTTAATACCTGTTTTCTTTAAGAGTTCTTTCTTTTCTTCTTCAATTTCTTTAGTAGTCACTAAAATCTTAGAATCACTATCGGTAATGATATATTCAATACGATCATCTGGATATTTTGGATCAATCGCGACAAATGCCGCGCCTGATTTAAGAATACCTTCTCTAACGATATAAGCAGTTGCTCTTCTCGGCATCAGCATAATAACTCGATCACCGAGTTCCACCTTATTATCAATTAAGGCGTGGGCTACTTTATTCGCCGATTCATTGAACTTTTGATATGTATATTCCCCATCTTTTCCAGCGACCGCTAGGTTATCTCTGTATTTTTCTACCATTTCTTCAACGAGTCTTGGATAGACTTTATTTGATGGCTTAACGTAAGTTTGATTGAATTCTTCATATAATTTCTTATCAATTTCTGGTAAGCAATTAATTTCACGAATGTATTTCTTTTTAGTCACTTCGTCTAACACTAATTCGAATAGTCTTGCAAATGAAGCAATGGTGTTTTCGTTATATTGAGATTCATCATATTCAAAGTGTAATTTGAACTTGTTTTCTTCAATAAAGACATCTAAAGAGAATAACGATTTAGCGTCGTCAGAGTCTAAGATAACTGATTCGGCTTTCTTATTACCAATTTTATTAAATTCAAATAAATCACCTTGATAGGCAAACATCACATCGCTTGTGATATTAAACGCTGCCACTACTTCTTGGAATGAGAAGATATCGTGGAGTTGAGAATTCTCTAATTGTTTCTTCATTGATTCAAGTAAAGCAATGATTTCATCTTCTTCTTTATATTTAACGTAGACTGGTAAAGTCTTAACCATCATTGAAACAGTGTTCATGGTTTTAGAACTATTTCTACCGTTATAAATGGTTGTGAATAACGCATCCTCTTTATAAATATATTTAGAGAAGGTAAAGCCAAAGACAAAGTTAGTAATAGCGTTTAAAGTTAAACCGTTTTTATTAGCAAATTCTTTAAGAGCATCAACATCTATTGAGGCATAGATATCATTAACGTGTAATTTTGCTTCTTCTTTAGTCTTAAGATCTTTCTTTAATAAATAGCCTTCTTCAGCGTCTTTTAATAAGGAGGTGTAATACTCTTTGGCGTCTTCATATTGTTTAGAAGCGCGTTTATCCACTTCTTCTAACGCTAATTCATAGCCAGTAAATGTTTCTTTTTCTATTTTTTTACCAGCATAAGCTTTATTAATGTCAGTTAAGACAATATTTTCACTAGTGCCGTCACAAATGATGTGATGGAAATCTAAGAATAAATAATTATCTTTTTTAGTTTCATATATTTCAGCGCGATATAAATAGCCACCGACAATTTCAAATGGACGGACTAAAGAAGATTGATCTAATTCGTCGACTTTAATGATGCTAACTTCTGGTTCAACTTCTTTTCTAATAGCTTTGATATTACCATCATCATCCATTTCTAAAGTTGTTAATAAATAGCTATGAGCTTTTAAAACTTGAATAACACTATCTTTTAATTTGTTTAAGTCGATGGATTTATCAATCTTAAATAATAATGGAATGTTATAGTTAGTGCTTCCTGGTTTAGCGATTGATTCAATGAAGATACCTTCTTGCGTTTTAGTTAATGGGTATTTATCTAAAATGTCATAAGTTTTTTCGTCTTCTTTGTTATTGAGAAGTACCGCAAGTTGACGGATAGTAGGATTATCGCTTAAATCTTGATTAGTGATTGGTTTATTAAAGGCCTTAGATAATCTCACTGTTAATGTAATAGAAGAGATTGAAGTTAAACCTGCTTCATAAATATCAGTAGTTACACCAAAATTAGCGTGACCTAAGATTTCTTTCATAATGTCATAAATCTTTTGTTCATCTTCGTTAGCGGGTGCCACTACTTCTTCAACTTTTAATTCAGGAACTGGAAGAGCTTTCTTATTAACTTTTTGGTTTTGGTTAAGAGGAATGCTCTCTAATTGCATGATATAAGGAGGAACCATGTATGGAGGTTTCTTACTCTTAATAAAGGCTTTTAAATCATCGATATCGATTTGTTTATCACTAACGATATAGCCAACGATATATTTAACGCCTGCTGGATCAGCGAAATCTTTAACTGTCGCGTCTTTAATACCTGGATATTCTCTAATAATTTGTTCAACTTCAGAAAGTTCAACTCTAAAGCCTCTAATTTTGACTTGAAAATCTTTTCTTCCGATAAAATCGATTTCTCCATTTGGCAAGAATCTAACAATATCGCCTGTTTTATAAAGATTGTGGAAAGCAGGATCTTTATCAAATGGGTTTGTTAAAAATGCTTTTTTATTCTCTTCATCTCTATTTAAATAACCTCTAGAGACTTGAGGACCAGAAATATATAATTCACCTTTAACTAAATAAGGTACACGTTTCTTATTTTCATCTAAAACATAGAATTTATAATCTTTTAAAGAATGACCAATTGGAATTCTGTGATAAAGTTTATCAACGATAAATCCTGAGCAATAAATTGTTCCTTCAGTTGGTCCATATAAATTGTATAATTTGTAATTTTTTGGAGGATTAATTGGAACAAGTTTTTCTCCTCCAACTGAGATTGTTCTAATTGTTTCAAAACTAAGTTCACTAACAAGTTGTCTGCCTACTTGAGTGGTGAAAAATGCGTCAGTTATCTTGTTTTCATTTAAATATTTATTTAGCGCAATTAAATCTAAACGCATTTCTTCAGGAATAATATAGATTGTGCCACCAACACAAATTGTTGGATATAAATCGACCATATCAGCATCAAATCCATATGAAGCATAGGCACTTACATGAGCATCATGTTGAAGATTTCTGAATTTAATATCGACTCCACAAGCAGCCATGATGTTGTGGTGTTCAAGCATAACTCCTTTTGGTACACCTGTTGATCCAGATGTATAAAGCATAATGAAAAGATCGCTTGGTTTTGGTCTATTTACTGGTCGAGATTCATCTTTTAATTTGTCTAATTCATCAAGATAAATGACTGGGCCTTTATATTCATCAAGTAAATCAATGTATTGTCTTTCGGCGATGACAACTTTACTTGCGGCATCTTTAACCATGAAGTTTAATCTTTCTTTTGGATAAGATACATCAAGTGGTTGATAAGCTGCACAAGATTTAATAACACCCAAAGATGCGATAACAACAAATTCACTCTTTGAAATTAAAATTGAAACCTTATCTTCGGCTTTTACTCCAAGTTTTACTAACTCATTTGCAATTCTATTTGAAATTAAATCGACTTGTTTATAGGTATATCTTCTATCTTTGAAGACAACTAATTCTTTATTTGGCTCTTTTTCTAGCCAATAATCGAATTTATCTAAAACTGTTTTATCTGATTCAACTTCAGACATATCAACATCATTAAAGCTATCTAAAACTTCTATTTGATGGTCATCTAAAAGATCAAATTCACTTAAAGCGATTGGTGAATTAAGCAATTTTTTAAGAATTATGTCATATAAAGCAATCAATTGTTCAATTGAACTGTCTAAATATAAGTCACTACGATATTCAAACCAAATTTGGAATTTATCATTATAGCGATGGACTTCAATTGACATAATGCCTTTTCCGTCTTTTTCTTCAAGTTGTTCAGCTACAACTTCCTTTCCTTGGAAGTTAGTTTTAAACATGTAGTCACCTTGATAAGCAAATAAGATTTCAGGATTAACACCTAAATTTGAAACAACTTTAGAGAATGAATATAAATCATTTTCAATGTTATGAGTTAATTCTTCATTCACTTTATGAAGCATTTCTTCTGAGTCATTAATGGCTTCAAAGTTGATATAAAGAGGGAATGTTCTAACAAACATACCAAAGGTATTTTTAAGTTCTTCGCTTCTACCATTATGGATAGTTGCAATGATAGCTTCTTTATCCATATTGACTTTGCTAAGTAAGAACAAGAACGCACTGATGAAATATGCACTAGTTTTAATGCCTTCTTTTTTGACAAATTTTTTAACCTTTTCAGCAGAAATTTTTAACTCTTTTTTGATTGTTTTATGAGAAATATTTTCATCTTTTTTGTCTTCAACTATAGTTGATTCAGCATCAATTCCACTATATTTTTCTTTGAAATAAGCCTCTGCTTTTTTAAATTCAGGGAAGTTTTGCAGGGTTTTTTCAAAATCTCCATATTCAAATGCATTTTGAATTTCGTTTTTAATTTCGTTTTTTTGATACAAAATTTCTAAAGAATCAATAAATAATTTTATTGATCCGCCATCAGCAATTATGTGATGGAAATCAAAGAATAAATAATAATTATTTTTAACTTTTAAGATCTCAAAACGATAAAGATGAGAGCCAAATAATTCAAACTCTCTTACTAATGATTTCTTATCAATTTTTTCTAATTCAATTAAAGGAACATTTATTTCTTCTTCGACAAATTCTTTATAGAATCC
>JAEEGH010019059.1_pt1 | contig 14437 bp, 18 predicted proteins | sample 9134181 | NCBI WGS metagenome assembly JAEEGH01 (sample SAMN16246544, study PRJNA631951) | gut metagenome | biome: gut microbiome; feature: rumen; material: DP-attached | host: Bos | place: Iran: Karaj | collected 2018-10 | reverse complement strand
GAGGAGGATGCCAACGGCAATGACCAGCAACTATGGCTTGAGTTCGAAGACTGAGCATACTATCAAAATGTCACTTTTGAAAATGTTAATGGATTTTAGTGGACACTAGTAAATGCGAATATTGATGCTAAATATTTCAACCATGCCCTATACAATTTGCTTGACAACGCCATTAAGTATGGATATGAAGGCAGCTATATTCGTATAAAGATGTATGTGAACAAAATTGAAGGGAGACTCATTGTAGAAATTATTAGTTACGGAATAAAAATTGAGGAAGGAGATAAAATCTATCGTTTATTTGAGCGAAGTGATGATGCTGCTAAGATGTCTGGCGGCACAGGAATTGGCATGCATATTGTAAGAAAAATTTGTGAATCACATGGCGGTAATATTGATCATAGAAGCATAATAATAAGTGAATACAATATACCTGCTCTGATTTGTTATAAACATAACAAGAAATTAGCATCTTCTATTCCGGAGAAATTGTCAAAATTAAATGATACAGTTTCTTCTCTTCCTGAAAGCATTGTAAAAGAGGTTGTTTGTGATACTTCTTTTATCAAATATGCTCGTGTTTTTTCTGCTAGTATTGACGAGCCTACCTACAGAAATATTTTCCGTATCTCCATACCATTATAATAATCATTGTTTAATCCTATTTAAATTTATGAATAAAAAAGTATTGATTGTTGAGGACAACTACGATGTCTATAATATGTTGAAAAGAGAACTGGAATCATCATTTGAGTTAATAAGAGCCAGATCTGTAGTTGAGGCAATGGGAGCTGTGGAAGAAGATGGTCCTTTCGATTGCTTTGTGGTTGATTTAAGCATACTTGCTAAGGGATTGACCACAGAAGAAATGGCAGAATACCAGCGCCGGGAAGGATATGCATTCTTGAAAAATTACTTGTGGGAAGGAAAATTAGAAAATTACAGATGGGAAGGAGAGAATCCTGAAAAAGTTAAAGATCTGAAATCCAAAGCTATTATTTGTTCCAGATATGCTAACGACTTAAAAAAGGAAATCAGAAGTGAAGCAGATGGTTTGAAAATAGTACTTAAGATCTCTGGGTTTGAAAAGATAGTTATAGATCTAGTAAAAAAGATATGTCAATGAATAATAAGAAATACGACAATTGTTGTGAGCACAAGTTTTTCAAATACTTAATTTGGTTAACTATTGGTCTTATTGCTATAATGCTTGTGGTCGTTGTCCGGGACAGATATGTATTTCACAATCGAGTATATGATATCGCTGTTTCTGAAATTACAGAACGACAAATGCCTTGTGCTGATCCCGTGATTTTTGATTCCCTTAATGATAAGAAAATATATACAGATACAATAAAAACACAGGAATCAAACCCATCCTCTTCTAATGCGAGGAATCTCAATAAAATAAGTCAAACTGGAACTGATAATAATTCTGCCCCAATAAGTCATATAAAAGAGGATGTTATTTCTTTAATTGACGAACTGAAAGATACAGACGGTTTGATTGGTGCCAATGGTATAACCTTCTTGATTTCATTAATTGTTGCTCTTTTGATCTCCCTTGTATCAGATAGAGTAATAGCGATGGAGGATTTAATGAGACAATTCCACGAACTAAGTGCTGAAACAATGAAATACACTAAGGAAATGCCTCGGATTATAAAACTAAATAACGAAACACAAAAAGAAATACAAAGAATCAGAGAAATAAACACTTTATTTTATGTACATACAACAAACTATAACAATATATTAAATAGAATCGAAAGTTTATATAATCATGCAATATTAATTGATAATACTATCTCAAGCATAGAAGTAAACGAGAAAACCTCAGAAGTGATCGGACTTTTAGGTTCACGTATAAATCTTATTTGCGACGAGATCATTGATCGCTTCAATAACAGTAAATTAAAATTGGACTTTATCTCCTCAGATGAAAAAAGTTTATTAGAAACATACATTGATGACACACTACTATGTTTACAAGAAGATCTCAAGGAGATAAACAAGAAGGAAAATAATGTTTTAAGCACAATTATACAAGACAAAATATATCTTGTAGAAGGAATTAGAGATATCATTGGTACTATAGAATCGCGAGAAGAAATCTATACATAATGAAATATGAAGAGTATTTCGCTGATGAGAATAAGAACTATCAGGGTCTTAAGGAGTTTTGCTGTGTGAGCTGCCAGAACTATTTCTTCTGCTCCAAAATCCAAATTGATATTTAAAACCTGGCTTCTGTACACTTTGCTCTGGAAGGTTAGGATTGCAAAATAGTGGAATGTCTACATAAACAGACAGAAATCATAAAAAAACAAAATAAAAACAAGAAAAATTTGCAAATATCAGAAAATGGTATTAAATTTGCAACCAAAATTAAAAATTATGGCAAAATTCAAGTTCAAAGGAACGACAACAGAGGATGTCGAAGAGGAGCTGGAAAGACTCTGTACAATGGATGCCAAAGAAATACCACTCAACCATATCATAAAGGTAGTGAAGGTCGTTGGCGTTGATTATATAGAAGGAGAAAACACTGGCTCTTTAGTTCGATTTCAACATCCAGACGTAGAAACTTATAGCCATTATTTCGGCGTTCATAAAGAACACAAAGGAGGAAAAGGGGAAGATTTGGTCTTAAAACGAAATTTCAGACAATACATGATGCCCCACCTTAAAGTGATCATCGCTAAGCGTAAAGCAAAGGGAATCTGATAGAAGCAACAAACAATATTGTTATAACATTTTTACACATTATTATTAATTATGAAGAGCTTAGAGTTTTACAAATCTCTCGAATATGACATTGTCATCAAGAGAGAGGAACTTGATGGCGAAAAATGGTACGTGGCTTATTGTAACGAATTGGGCATGGCTGCGTGCCACGGGATTGGCGACACCCGCGAAGAAGCCGTCAACAGCTACTTGGAGGAAAAGGACGCATTTCTGGAACTGCTTTATTCCCGTGGAGAAGCGATTCCTGAACCTTCTCCTGCGGACAACTCCTACAGCGGCATTTTCTCCGTACGTACATCACCATGGTTACATTCATTAATTGCCAACCAGGCTAAGAAAAACGATGTTTCCATTAATTCCTATTTGAATCAGATCCTTGCATATTGTGTCGGTCAAGAGGCAATATGTGAGAGATTTGACGAATACTGCCAAAGGTTAACAGTAAGGTTGTCCGAACAATACAACTCCATTATGGGAGGCATTGACGACATTCAATACAGTAAGCCAGAATTGAAAAAGCAATCTGCAAGCATTTACAAATTATCAGCATGAAAAAAACTAATTTATCTCCAGAAGAATATTCTAACATGCTCTCTTCTATTGAATTGAGACAGATTCTGCTCAATGATTGTAGCGCTAAGAAGCATGATATAAAGTCAAAAGGTGGAACCATTGATTTGGATATTTCAATGAGACTTGGATATGACCAAAATGCGAATGAAGCCAATTTCCTTGCCACTTACAAATTAGACGGTATCAAACGCTCCGACACTGAGGAAGAAAAGATATTCACATTATCTGCAAGTTTTCTATTATCTTATCTGAAAAACAAAGAAGTAGAAATAAATAAAGATTTCGTTAGCATTTTCAAAGAGAATAGTATAGAATTGGTTTCATGGCCTTATTTCCGGGAATTTGTTCAGAATATGATTGCCAGAATGGGGTTCCCTCCACTGACTCTACCCAGCAAATTCTTTAGTAAATAGGTATATTTTTATCTCCCACATTTTCAAATCCATATTTGAATTTGTGGGAGTTTCGTATTCATGCATCAATAATTATCATTTCAATTTTATTACCAAAAATTTGACCCTAAAGCATTCATTATCATTATAATACGCACAGTCATTGCTTTAAAACAGATATATTTCCGCCAAAATTGAAATAGAGGAATATACGCTTTCATGAATCTTTTGTTATATATTTGCCACAAAATTGGAATATAAATATTGTCAATGATGAAGAATCTTGTAGAACAAACATCTTTATGGCTTCAGTCAGAGAAATGTCGTTCAGGAAATATCATAGAGCGAACATTGGCCGTTATTTCTGCTTTTCGGACATACATAATTGAAGAAAAGAAAGAGGTCTGTGATAATACAGGGCTCACATTATCCGGAGTTCTGAGTGAGATAGATTTGACGGAGAAAACGATTCGACAAATACTGTCTGCTTTCTTAAGAGGAAATCAGCAAGACGCTCTCCTAAAAACTTATAAAATGATGAAGTCAATGCCATTTGATAAACTTGGCCCCGATGTTCCAATGTATAAATGCCGGGAAAACAATAGGCTATTTCATTTCACAAGAGATGAGATGTTCCATATTCCATACGACAAACGTCATCTTGTTGGGAATCAGCGCTTTAGCTTGTCTGGCCTGCCTTGCCTTTATTTAGGCGGTTCATCATATATCTGCTGGGAAGAATTGGGCAGAAAGGATTTCAGCACAACAAACTTCTGTGGTTATTCATTAAAAGATGACGTTAAGATGTTTGACTTCTTGTTACCCGTGAAGATTACAAAATCCTATCAGATAAATAGAATTGTATTGATTCTTGCATGTAGCCTGGCTGCAAATAGAGATTGTTTGTTTAAACCAGAATATATCCTTTCTCAATGTGTACTACATTCGTTGATATATAGAGCTTATTATAGCCACACTTTGTTTTGTATGCGTTTCTACTCGTCACACTTATTAAACGGTGATGCGAATTACTTTCCTACAGAATTATCGAATAAAGATTTTCTGGATCGGTACATCAACTACGTTTTCCCTGCAGCGTCATCAAAGAGCATTGGATATAGTGATGAGTTAAGAAAAATCTTCAATCAGACAGACACTGTTTCCCTGATGCACGAAATTCTCTTGAAACCAGAACGATTAATGAACACGAGCAGTGATGATTGTTATCTGGTTTCACAATTTGGGCTGATGGATGCCATTTTGGACGAAAAATTAGGATTTATACCCAAAAGGGAAGAAGGGGAGTTGATACTTATGGGAAAAGAATGATTATGAGATTGGTTCTATAGGTCATTTCCTGCTTTTGTGAGCTTAGGAGATAGTTTTTTCTACTTTTGTTTGGAAATAAAGCGAACTTTTTGTATATTTCCTCTATAAAAGTTTAGACCACCCCTCTCTTTTCCGTTTACAACCGTTATTTTGGTTCACATATCCACACGATAGCCTTGCCAGTGCCTTTCTGACATTGGCATTTTTTTGTCAACAAACAATTTCCTCTTCGGGCTTGGCTATCCCCGACAGTTGTCCTAAGCCGCCTAAAGCATTAGCATGTTTGCAGACTGGCTGTTGGCACTACAAATATAATTACCTTACAGTAGGCGGTATATCATAGTCTACCCTTGTGGGGCATCCGATGATTCTTCCTTAGTTTCTTCTGCCTGCGCCAGTCTGTCGGAGTAGCATACTCCCTTGGCCAGTAGATTCCAGATAACGACGAGCAGTTTCCTTGCAATGGCGACCTGCACCTTGAGGCGTCCTTTCTTCCTGACGGTAACCATCCTATAGCTGAAGCTGCTGAAAAAGCAGTCCTTCGTCCGGCTTGCCGCCCATGAGCATTCAATGAGCAGTTTCCTGAGATACTTGTTGCCGTGGGTAATCCTTCGTGACTTGATCTTGCCGTTGCTGCCGTCATTGCGTGGCTTGAGTCCTGCCCATGCTACAAGGGTACGTGCTGTGAGGAACATCTTCATGTCGGTGCCGATCTCTGCAATAATCTGTGTAGCCGACTGGGCGCTGACGCCCGGAATCTCCTCAATTCTCTTGAGCTCATCAGGATACAGTTCCTCGCACATCTCCCTCATCCTTGACTGGCACTTCTGCTTGTGCTGCTTGATCAGGTCAAGTTCCTCCCTGTACTGGCGGATCAGGTCGCTGTCAACATCTGTCACGACACCGGTAAGAGCCGCCTTGATGGTATCCCTGCCGTGCTTGTTGATAGTCCGTTTGTGTATCTTACCTGTCAGCAGCTCCGGGTCGGTAGTGCCTTCGGACAGCAGCTCCACCACCTCGCGGTAGCCCTTCGTGTCAATGTTCGACACATAGTTGCTGATACGGATGTTACACCGCTGAAGTGCAGCATCCATCTTGTTCTGGACGTAGACGGCCTGTTTGTTCAGGTCGAACAGCCGACGGTTGTACTGGCGGAGCTGCTGGACGGCAAGCGGAGGTACGAAGCTGCCTCGGATAAGGCCCTTCTGCAGGCATGTGGCAATCCACTCGGCATCCTTCACGTCGCTCTTGCGGCCCGGCAGCTGCTTGATGGAAAGCGGATTCACCAGATAAAGTCTGAAGTCACTCTCAAGAATACGCCAGATAGGCATCCAGTACACTGCGGTGCTCTCCATGGCCACCTCGCCGACACCAAGTTCAACCAGCCTGTCGCGGAAAGAATCAAGCTCAACTGTTAAAACTCCTGTCTTAAACTCAATTTTCTCGCCGTTTTCGCCGAGAATGCACACAAAAGCATTATCTTTGTGCACGTCAAGACCACATACTCTCTTCATAGTCGTGATATTTTTAGTGAAACATAAAAGGAAATAATAAAAAAACACCACAAAGATACTGAAAATATGGTGACGGAGGTCACCTCCACAACGGAAAAGAGAGGGGTGGTCTTTACTTTTTTATCAGAACTGTTGTATAATCCAAAAATTTTATGTAAGTTTGCAGACGTAATTTGTGTTTTATGAAAACAGCAAAGGAATATATAGACCTGATTTCTGCGCATTCTGAGGAATTGCGCAGCCAGTTTGGCATACGATCACTGCGGTTGTTTGGTTCAGTCTCAAGGGGCGAACAGCGTGAAGACAGCGATGTTGATATCTGTGTCGATATGGCCCCCAGCCTGTATATGCTTGTACGCCTTAAGCGATTCTTAGAGCAACTTCTCCAATGTACTGTTGATGTGGTGCGCCTGCACAGACATATCAATCCTTATCTTCTTGAAAACATAGAGCGCGATGGAATTTACGTCTTTAGATAATCGCAACAGGATTAAAAGCATTCTTTGCTGTATCTAAAAATTGTTAAAAAGCACTGATTCCGGTGTGAGATTTCCGAAGAACTAAGTTATAACTATAAACAGTTATATAGACGTATGAAAAAAATGTATCGAATAATAACTGTGTTGTTGTTCGGAATGCTCACGCAGGCAACAACATGTGAGGATGATCTCAATGACCAACGCTACATTATGTCGGAAGATAAAGTGCCTCTGGAGCCTTACCTGACCACTATCTCTGCCGACTATTTCCAGGCAAACGTTGCTCGGTTCGGATGGAAATGGAAAGAGTCGTGGCGTATCGGTGAGGATGGTATCGGCGTTCGCCATTACGCAACCAATGAATCGGACTTTATACCCAACGACCTGTATTTTGGAACGGACTCCATGACCGTATTCCTATATAGGCAGGATAGCAATTTGCGTCGGACGGATAGTTACGCTTATGATGCTGCCAACAACCGGATTATGAGCAATGCCGTCGTCTATATGCAACTGACATACGCCGATTCCGTCAGTATTTCGGTTATCGAGCGGCTTGGAAACTATTATTACAAAAGTGATTATGAGCGCATGTTGCCATACGAACTGAATGCGCGATTGAACGGCTCAAAACCTGAGATTCTATGATGTTCCGTCTGTTTTTCTTGTTGCTCTGTATTTGGGCTACATGTCAGGTGGAGGGTCAGAAATTGGAGCCTTTTGTCAAGGGAGGACTGACTATCGGGCTTTTTGATGGAACTGCTGCCAGCAATGAGGATGTGGGGCACATCGGATTGAACTTGGGAGCTGGCCTCAGGGTTCCTCTCAGTAAGTCACGTTCAACATTCTTTGAACCTGCTCTTGTTCTGATTTCAAAAGGAAATGTCTACGACGTTAGCACAGCCAATGGACGGGTGTCGTTCAGTCTCTGGTATCTTGAGACCCAATTGGATTTTGTCTATCGTTGGAAGATTGGTATGGGCTGGTGCATCCCGATTGGAACAGGCTTGTATGGCGCATACGGTATTGGCAGCAAAGTAAGCGCAACAAATGACATCACATGGTTCAGAGGCATTCCCGTGGGGGAATCGCCCTCGATGTTTAGTGACACGGTAGGCGCTAATCGTTGGGATGCAGGATGGCGGGTGTGTACTATTGGCGTAGAGTATCGTCAATTCGTGTTCCGCTGGGATTTCGAAGCAGGTTTCTTCTCGCAGTTCCACAACAGGATGCCATACGCATTAGGAAAGGGTTCTCATGGTAACAATTGGGCAACGTCTATAAATCTCGGCTATTATTTCTGAATAATCAAACTATTCCCAGCCTTTTTTCGAAATTAAATTGGCTTTTTCTTATGATTATCAAAATCTTCTCTTATATTTGCAGACGATAAACAGATTAATCCATTTAAAACCCAACAAGATTATGAAGAAGCAATATGCACAAATGCTTATGATCGCGAGCATGCTACTCCTGTTAGTCGGAAGCATCATGCGCTGCCAGCAGAGGCCCGACGCGCCCCCGAAGGAGGTCATCGAAGCGACCGAGGATACCTCGCGGCAGGTGACCGGACAGGATCCCGCCCCCGAGATAAAGCGCATAGAGCCCGCCGACTCCGCCGAGACTCCCGACTCCGCCATGCAGGCGCACATGGAGCGCCAGTGCTTCGAGACCCTGACGAAGATGGCCGACGGCGGAAAGGTCTATGCCACCGACGCCGACGGCAAGCGCATTCCGAAGGCCTTCACACGCTTTGACGACTACAGACAGTTCATCGTCAACAACCCGCAGTACCCCAAGAACCACTACTCCTACGACGTCAAAGGCGAGTCATTCAACATCGACTTCAACGGCTGGCAAATCCAGAATAAGCCGCAAACCGCCGAACCCATCCCCTGAACTCACGGTGACAGGGCCCGTGAGTCGTAGGCATTAACGCGTTTAGGGCCCGCTATCTCAGCGAGCCCTAAACGTTTACTAACTAATTAACTAAAAACCAAACGTTTTAGTCGTAGGGACAGGTGCTTGGGTATGGCCCATGTCCCCATGACTATAATATCTGATTGCTGTGACAATGACCTCAACGTGACACTTGACGCCTATTTTATGATATTTGCTGGCCTCCACTTGTCAGGAACCTCATAGCGTTTCACACCATCAGTCACAATGTCAGGCATGATGGCATCACGAAAACGACGCTCGTTCCTATACATGAGTATGGGTTTATTACCGTGATGGATCAGGTTGTCTTTCAGATCAGAACTGTAGTTGGAGGGCGGGAAGTAAACCTTGATTCGCTTCACAGGATATTGTTTCTGAATAAACTCCAGAGGCGGAACAAGATCACTATCTGCACTGACAAGTACAATAGAGTCTGTGGCATTCAGTACACAATCGGCTATCATTCGTACAGAAATGTTCACATCTGTCTTCTTTTCCTCAGGACGCGATATGGCGAAGTGACAATTGGGACACTGTATTTGTTTATCAAGATACTTGCCTCGAACCACTTCAAATCTGTCACCATTGATGAGCTTGTTAGCGTTGAGAAAAGCACTTTGTCGGCTGCTCTTCTCTTGATTAAGAGGTGAGGCGGTGAAGTAAATTACCTTCTCCACTTCCTGACCATTGCCAAGGAAACCCTGACAGAGTTTCACCATGTCAATCCAATAATAGTCACCCCACTGCGGCTCGTTGCGTTTGATACGTCGCAGACCGTAGTAGAAATTGAAACCGTCGATGTAAAATGTTACACGTTGTGCCATAATATTCGATTTATTAGTAAAAAAGCCGTCCTCAGACGGCCATGTCCATTCAAGAAAGAATGGCGGAGCTTAAATAATCTGCTGCAAATATAAGGACTATTTTTGTAATTTCCAAATTCCTGAGAGAAAAATCTGAGTTATTTTTTGTTTTTTAAGAAAAATGGATTAACTTTGGGGCAACAGTTCTGACCCTTTTGCGCCCACTGTGTATTTTTTACTTAACATTCGTATGCCTTATGCGTATATAAACCAGCATGACCCAACAAGAGTTCGAACATATTGCCCAACAACTGCGCCCACTACTGCTCCATATAGGGCAGCAATTCTTTGGCAATTCAAACAATGCTGAGGATATTGCCCAAGAGACTCTGATGAGACTATGGCAGTTGCGCGACCATATCGAACAGAAGGTTGAATTAGAACCACTGGTCATACGTATGGCAAAGAATCTCTGTATCAGTGAATGGCGACGACGACAAGTCAGAAACTCAGTATCTTTATCGAAACAAGAAGCAATCACCAATGAGACTATCAGCAGACAGTTGGAAGCAAACGAAGCTATAGCACAATTACGATCAGCTCTTACACGACTGAAACCTGTCGAGCAACGCCTGTTTCGTATGCGTCATGAACTGGAGATGGACATCACTGAGATTAGTGCTGTTACAGGTATTGCTCCTCGTTCTGTCAGCGCTATGCTCAGCACAGCAAAACGTAAACTATCTGAGATTCTCAACCCGAAAGGAGGACAACTATGATAAAGGATTTGATTGACAAACTGTTGAACGAACAGACAACACCTGAGGAGGAGCACCTGATAGCTCAGGAACTTCGACAAGAGGAAGATATCGACCGTTGGCTCATAGAGGACGAGACGGCGGAGTACGACCGTATCGTCAGTCGGCGGCACTCAAATCAGCGCTGGCTTCGTTGGGCTGCTGTTGCAACGCTTTTAGTCGTCATTGCAGCAGGAGCCAAAGTGTTGTATACAAAACATCTTTCCGGTCATCAGACTACTACCGATCCATCTTCTGTCAACCATCAGCCTCAGCAAAACGAGCAAAACAGCATTCCCCGACAGCAGATAGACACTATTTCTGCAAATACCGTTCTTCATCTGGTCAATAATGAGAGCCCTCAGACACAAGCAGCTGTTTCTCAAGTACCACAAGAGTCCAGTGATGACTGCATTAATATAAAGCAGCGCATCCTCAACTATTATGCCCGTGTGCCACAGGAGATAATCTATATCCATACCGATCGTCCCTACTACGTGCCAGACGACACAATCTGGTTCCGTGCTCACTTGGTGGATGCTGTGACGCACACATCCATAAGCCGTTCACGATATGTCTATGTAGAGTTGTTGGACAATGCTGCTGATACACTCGTTCAACGCATCATTGTCAAGTGCGGCCCCGATGGCATTTTTGCCAATCAGCTAATACTCCCACGTCATCTGCATGGCGGCACATACACCCTTGCGGCTTATACCCAATGGATGCGCAACTTCTCTGTAGAGAGATTCTATTACAAGCAGTTGACGATTGTGGGTAACGATACGTCAGTCGCAGCTGTCTCTTCAGCATCTGTTACGACAGAAGCGAATCAAACCACCGACCCGATGCTCATCCTCGCTCAGCGCAAGGGACAGCTACTCATTCAGTATAGCGAAACTGCCAATCAATCCTTATCATGTGTCGTATATGGTAGCGGTAACCTTCTGGTGACTGACTATACACAGGGGAAGGTGCTGAAAATTGACAGTCATTCTCTCCGTCCTGGCAAGATACGTATAGCTATGGTAAACCGCGAGACAGGAGCCGTCATAGCTGAAAGTCAGACTACCATCGAGGGGACTCAGCCACAGATAAACATCAGTGGCAAGGCTCGAAGCAAGAACGAACTGATGGGGTTGTCGATAGACCTTGCAGAAGCTGACGGCACACCACTCAACGGAACATTCTCGCTCAGCGTTACCGACTATGACGTAGTAAAGCCCGACACGCAGCAACCTGCCATCGATGAGTATCTGATGCGCTTGCCCGACGGATATGCCCTCAACGACATACTGAAGGACATACATCCTGACATTCGATATGGTTTCCAGACCTCGCAGACCATCTCGGGGCAGATTCATGGAACAATCTTAAAGAAAATCAAACGTCCTAAGCTGATGCTCGTCCGTCCTGACACTGGCCTTCGACATGTCTTTGAATTAGGTGACAGCAATCGCTTTGTCATCAATGGCCTCGACTTTCCAGATGGTACCACATATCTCTTAGAGGGCATGCGTCAGACAGGCAGTACCAGTCTTGTGCAACTTAAAATCGACAAGCCGACTTATCCCAGGCTTCATGCTAAGACCATTGCCACATCATCTGCCATCATTCCTGATGACTTTGCCAGACGGGCCAAGGAACAAGTGATGTATGGCAATACGGAGCAAACCATAGAATTGCCAGAGGTCATCAAAGAAAAGAAGCGCAGACATAAGCCAGAAGGACGTGGACAACTGGAGCCATTCAGAGCATTCTATGACGACATGCCCATACTGAATAATGCCAGTACCATAGAGACTCTGCTGAGTTCGCTGGGATTAAGATTTACCAAAAAGGCCGACGGCAATATAACATTGACACCACTCGTATTCATCGACGACGTAGAGAGCAATGAAGAAGAACTGCTGACGATACAACCAGAAAACATAAAATCCATAGAGTATTACAAGCCGACAGATTCACGTCTGCTGGTCTATCGATGGGATGCCCCCTCACGTGGAGTTCTGGCCATTCGTCATAAAGTCGGTTACCATTCCAGTAAATCGAAACCACTATCGATGGCTACCGTCAAGCAACAGGGATACCAACCTGCAAAAGAGTTCTTCTCCCCGCAATATCCGAACCCGTCTGCCAAAACTCGTCCAGACCACCGCGTGACGCTCTATTGGACCCCCAAGCTGAAGACTGACGGAAACGGCCATGCTACCGTTAAATTCTATGCCTCTGATATCTCCAAACGTTATCTCGTCACCCTCGAAGGTGTCAGCGATGATGGAATAGTTATACACAAAGAAGTGATAATTGAAGGAGATCAAATTACACAGTGAACTCCCGTGACTCACGGGGCCAAGTCCGGTGGATTTATACCTTACATTCTTAAATCATGTTAATGTTCTAATAATTTAGAGAAAAATATTTGGAAGTTCTAAAAAGTTAGAGTATATTTGCCGCCAGAAACTCTAAAAGCTTAGAATATGAAAGAGAAAAAGACATTAACTAAGGCAGAAACGCAAGTGATGAACATACTCTGGTCGTTACCAGAGAGCAAAGGCTATTCATCTGAGATTATGGAGAAATTCCCAGAGCCCAAGCCAGCCCTGACCACTCTGCTGACATTCCTCAAGATATTGAAGGACAAAGGGTTTGTCAGTTCAGAGAAACATGGCAAGGCCCAGCTCTTCAGCACAACCATAAGCAAAGAGGAATATACGCGCGCCTATATGAAAGAGGTGCAGAATACATTCTTTGGAGGCTCGTTTGCATCGCTCGTATCTTTCTTTGCCAAAGACGAGCAGCTAAGCGATGAAGAAGTCAGCGAGATTATGGAAATTCTTAAGAACCGCAAGTAATGGCAGAGTTCCTGATTTACGATCTGAAGGTAGCAGTATTGATAGCCGTGTTCTATTTCTGCTATCGGCTGCTGATGGAGCGTGAAACAATGCATCGGTTGAACCGCATTGTGCTGCTGTCGTCCATTCTGCTCTCGCTTGCCTTACCCCTGTGCGTCATCACGCTGCATAAAACGATAGAGGTTGAGCAGACGCAGACGGCAGAGCGCCCCGAACTGGTAATCACAGATTTGGAAGCATCCACAATAGATGCCGTGCAAACAGCTCCTGAGAAAAGCTGGATGAATACAATAAAGAATCTCCTGCAACCATCCGTTATCTTTGCAATCTTTTTGGTCGGCCTTCTCTGCCGATTGCTATATATCGCAAACAGTTATCGGCAATTGCGCCTGTAGAGGATATGCCCCAATTCCCAGGAGGTCAGATGGAACTATGGGAATATCTCTCAAAGAGTCTTCAGTATCCAGAGGAGGCGGAAAAGGCAGGGACACAGGGCAGAGTCATCGCAACCTTTGTTGTTGAGAGGGATGGTTCGATCACTAATGCCCGTGTGGTTAAGGCGCTCGATTCATCGTTGGATGCCGAGGCACTGCGTGTCATCAACGCCATGCCCAAATGGAAGCCGGGTAAGCAAAACGGAGTGGCAGTTCGATGCAAATACACGGTTCCCGTTACATTCCGTCTTGATGGTAAGGAAATGCCATGATCCTAAGAATCCATATTTGAAGATTACAACCAAAAAGAAGTTATAACGATCTTAATACAACACTTTTATCAACATATTGAGTCTTTTAACAAGGATCTTTAATTTAGTTAGTCTGGCAGCATTCGTCGGGATGATGGATGCTGCTTTGGAGGGTAAATGTCACGTTGAGGGCAGGCGATATAAAATTTGTCCAACCTTTAAATAAAATGCGTATGAAAAAGAAAAAAGCAAAAAATTGTGTTAATTCTCCGAGTTTTCTTGGCAGTGTCGAACCTTTTATGTACTTTTGCCATGAGTAAT
>JAEEGH010019055.1_pt1 | contig 14439 bp, 16 predicted proteins | sample 9134181 | NCBI WGS metagenome assembly JAEEGH01 (sample SAMN16246544, study PRJNA631951) | gut metagenome | biome: gut microbiome; feature: rumen; material: DP-attached | host: Bos | place: Iran: Karaj | collected 2018-10 | reverse complement strand
TCCTGTACGATGCCCTTAGCTCTGAGCACGAAACCGTAGGTCCAGGTATCGTCCAGCGCGGCCAGCTTCTCGCGGATCTCGTCTTCGGTGAACCGGGCAGCGGTCGTTTCGCCCCAGCTCGTGAACACTTCATCCGCGTCATGCTCGCCGTCGTGATGATGGTGATGGTGATGATGGTGGTGATGATGGCCGCATTCGCATTCGTCGTCATCGTCATGATCGTGGTGATGATGGTGCTCATGTTCCTCGTGGTCGTGATCGTCGTCGTCATCGTCATCGTCATCATGATCGTGATGGTGATGATGGTGATGCTCGTGCTCATGTTCGTGCTCTTCGTGCTCGGCATCTTCGGCCTCCCACTTGGCGTCTTCTTCCACGTGCTGGCGAATGAGCTCTGCCAGTTCTTCGGAAAGCGCGTCTCTGCCGTCGATGATGGCCAGCATCTCCTTGCCGTCCAGATCGTCCCAGTCTGCCGTGACGATCTGCGCCTTGTCGTTCAGTTCGCGCAGCAGTCTAACAGCTTCTTCGACCTTTTCCGCGGAGATCCTGCCGGTGCGGCTCAGCACGATGGTGTGGGCCGTTCCGACCTGGTCCTTGAAGAATTCGCCGAAGTTCTTCAGATACATCTTGCACTTGGACGCGTCCACAACGGTCGTCAGACCGCCCAGTTCCAGGCGTTCGTCGCCGGTGGCCATGACCGCCGCCGCGACTTCGGACAGCTTGCCGACGCCGGAGGGTTCGATCACGATGCGGTCGGGCGCGTATTCTTCCAGCGCCATCTTCAGCGCGACCTTGAAATCGCCCGTCAGGCTGCAGCAGATGCAGCCGGAGTTCATCTCGCGCACCTGCACGCCCGCATCCTGCAGGAAGCCGCCGTCGATGCCGATCTCGCCGAACTCGTTTTCGATGATCATGATCTTCTGGCCCGCATATGCTTCCGCGACCAGTTTCTTGATCAGTGTCGTTTTACCTGCTCCGAGGAAACCGGAGTAGATATCAATTTTTGTCATATGATTCACCTCTTCTTCTGAGAATGTACCGTTTTGCCGTACAGAATATTATATCACAAAAGCGGCGCGTTGCCGCGCCGCTTCGGGAAACTAAAGTCCTAACAGTTTCGTGATGAACCAGCTGCCTTCCTGGATGTCCCGGAAGAAGCTGACGTCCCGCATCTCGCAGATCTTGATGACGATGAAGAAGACCGCCAGACACTCCAGCAGGCCGATGACGAATCCGCCCAGCCAGTCCAGCTGCTTCAGCACCGGCGCGTCGTTGATCTTGTCGACCAGGGCGTTGATCGGTTTGAACAGGAGCAGCCCCAGGAGCGTGATGACGAGGAACAGCGCCGCGTGCACGACTTCGCGCAGCGCCTTGTGCACCAGCTCCAGCAGTTTCGCCTTCGGCGCCTCCGTCCAGGAGACCGCTTTGCTCTCGTCCAGGATATTTTCCGCTTTCTCTTCCAGGTGGGTGATCTTCAGCAGCTTTTCCGCGCCGCTGCCCACCAGGTCGTGCAGTTCCGCGACAGTGTGGCCCACGCTGGAGTCATAGTTTTCCACGACCGTCTCTTCCACCTTCGGCCACGCCTTTTCCATGACCGGCGGGGTCAGGTACCCCGCGCCGATGATGCCGATCGCGATGGCGACCACGACGGCGATGATGCCGGCGAACGTCTTATAGAAACCCTTCCGCGCGTGCCAGACCGCGAACAGCAGGAAGATCAGGGCGACCGCGATATCCACGATCAGGCCGAAGTGCGAATTGACCGCCGCGTTCGACCCGACGCTTTCGCTGAATTCCAATACTTCAGACATACTCTCTCCTCCCCTGCAGATCCCCAAAGAAAAACTCTGCAGCATATCTAGATTATATACTGCAGAGAGATTTTAGCAAATTACAGTTGTATTGCAGGACGCTAGTCCTCTTCCAGGAACGCCCTCAGTTCGTCCAGGCCCTGCCCCGTGTAGCTGCTCACGACAAAGATCGGGTCCGCGCCGGTGAGTTCCAGCAGTTCCTTCGCCTGCTGCAGCAGTTCCTCCGAAGCCAGATCCGCTTTCGTGATGACGCCTGCCACCGGCACCGGGAACGCCATCGCCTGGCCGCCCGAGTACATGTAGCGGTCCTGCGTCGGGTCCATCAGAAACAGGACGAGGTCCGTGTCGACCGAGGTGACCAGCAGATTCTGCAGGTTCACGCGGCGCTCCAGATACTCGCCCGGCGAATCGATATGCCCGGCTACGATCTCGATGGATTGGGTCTTTTTGTATTCCAGCGACTGTCCTGCCAGCGCCTGCAGCAGCGTCGTCTTGCCGCAGGCCACCGTACCGACCATCAGCACTTTTTTCATACGCTAGGTCCTCGTGATGACGGTCGGGGTAAAGCCGATCAGGTTGTGGAGCACGTCCAGCACGTCCTTCAGCGCCGCTTCCACGGACGCCACGTCGCCGTTGACGATCAGCGTGCCGTTAAAGCGGTCCACGAACACGACCTCGACGCTCGCGGCCTTCGTCGCCACATCCGCGGCGATGATCGCGCCTTCTGAAGGCGTGATGGTCATGATGCCCAGCGCTCCCTCCGGCGTGCCGATGACGCCCAGTTTTTTATACAGGCTCGTATCCGGGTTCGCGATCAGGTGCGCAAGCGTCACCTGCTTGCCCGGTACGAACTCCTGTATGATCCTCTGTTTGTTTTCGTTATCGAAATCCATGGGTCAGCTCCTTTACAGCAGGCTCTCCAGCAGTTCCGGATGCGGGCTGGGGATGACCACGGAAGAGATCAGCATGCCCTCCGCCGCCGGGGTATGGATGCCCGCCTCGATGGCCGCGCGGACCGCCGCCACCTCGCCGGTGAGCACGACGAACGACTTGCCGCCGATGCCTGTGCCCAGACGGACGTCCACCAGGTCCACGTCCGCGGCCTTGACTGCCGCGTCCGCGCTGTAGACCGACGCGGTCACGGAGAAGTACTCCATGACGCCGATCGCGGCCATCTCCTCGGGAATGTTCGTCATGTTCACGGCCTGCACGACCTTCTCGTCGATGTTCGGGATGACGCAGGAATCCACCGCGTGGTCACCCGCGATCACGAGACCGCTGTCCACGGAAGCCTGCACCGCCGCCACGTCGCCGGTAAAGAAGATATAATACTTGCCCGGGCAGCTGGCCTTGGAGAACAGGAGCCGCACCGCCGCCGTCTTCAGCACGATATCGGCGGTCTCCACGCCCTTGGCTATGCTGTTCAGTTCGATAAATCCTATTGCTCGCTTCATGTTCTTCACCTGCCGTCGTACTCGACGTAATTGCCGACTTCCAGTTTGTTGTAGCGGTATACGCCCGCGCGGGCCGCCACTTTATCCGTGGGAGCCTTGCGCACTTCCCGTTCGGGGCTGGGCGTCCAGCTGTCTCCCGTGCGTTCGTAGCGTATGCCTGCCTCGCGCAGCTCGCCCTTGATGATCGCGTTGATCTTTCTCGGGTTGAGCCCCATGGGGCACGCATAGACTTCGCAGATGCCGCATTCGCAGCACAGCGCCGCGCTGCGGATGACGGGATCGTCCAGCATATCCTTGGGTTCGCCGCCCATGGCCATCTTCCGCATGATCATATGCGGCTGCAGCGGATGCCCCAGCATATGCCGCGGGCAGAGCTGGCTGCAGCTCGTGCACTGGATGCAGGCGGATTTCGCCCGGCTGAGCATGCGCTTGACGTTCAGCTGGCTGACCCTGGCGTGATAGCCGTCCGCGGGCAGCACGAGGATGCCGCCCGTCGTCTTCGTAACGACGGCGTCCGCCAGTTCTTCCGGGGGCACGGGCTTTCCCATCATGGGGCCGCCGGTGACCACGAAATACTCGCTTCGCTTCGCGCCGCCGGCCAGTTCGATGCACTTCGTGAAGGGCGTTCCCACGGGAACGTGCAGCACGGAAGGCTCGTTCACCTCGCCGGTGACCGTCAGGAACTTCTTTGTGAACGGGATGCCCTGCATGGCCTCCCACACCGCGTACAGCGTCGCCACGTTGTCCACGACGGCGCCGACAGCCGCGGGGATGCCTGCGGGCGGGACGACTCTGCCGGTCACTTCATAGACCATGGTCTGCTCGTCGCCGGCAGGATAGAAACTCTCCATCCTGTGGACGCGCACTTTGGAGCCGAGTTCCTTCGCGGCAGCCTCGATCGCTTCCGCCTCCGCCTCGTAATGGCCTTTCAGGGCCACGACGGCGTTGGGGATGTTCAGTTCCGCCGCGATGGCGTCCATCGCCTGCACGATCTCTTTTGCCTTGTTTCTCATCAGCCAGCGGTCGTGGCGCAGGCATGGCTCGCATTCCGCGCCGTTGGCGATCAGGTATTCAAATGTGCCGGACAGCTTGCGGTGGGTCGGAAAGCCTGCGCCTCCGCATCCCACGACGCCCGCTGCCTCGATCTTTTCGATCAGGTTCATGGCGCTATTTTGCCTTTCTGTTGATCTCAACGCTGTCGATGATGCCTACGATGGCCATGTCCGCCGGAATGTCGTCGTTGCCGAACGCCTTGCGGGCCGTGCTGCCGGAGACGACGATCACGCGTTCGCCGATGCCGGCGCCGACGACGTCGGCCGCCACGTAAGTCTTGTCCGTTTTGGGTTCATCTTCCTGGACGACCATTAACTTCAGGCCTTCCAGGTTGGGCTCTTTTTTCGTAGCCCAGACGTGTCCGATCACTTTGCAGATAATCATGTGCGTCTCCTTATTATTTCGCGATGTTTACGGTGATCCTGCTGCCGTTGAAGACGTCTCTGGCTGCGGGGGTCACGAGCGTCCCTTTCGGGATGGTGATGCATCCGCCGCTGCCTACGCCTTCCTTCAGCTGCTTGGCGTCCTCTTCCGTGATCAACTTTTTCGTGACCAAAAACGGCTGCTTGTTGTCGCTGGGGACGGTTCCTGCTGACACCTTTTGGCCGGATTCCGCACTGCAGCACGGAGAAAGTTGTCGCTGGGAACCGTCCCCGTTGACAACCCCGCTGACAATGATCCCTGTGGCGCCGGGGCCCACCATGCCGGCGTTCGCTTCGTCGAAGTCGATGTGCATGGCCAGAGCCATGTCGCTCCTGACCCGGGCCACGACGCCGTTGAGCGTGATGGGCCGGGGCGAATCGATGCGCACGCTGATGATCTGCCCGTCGCGCAGCCCGTAGTGCTGCGCGTCCGCCGGGGTCAGGTGCAGATGCGCCTTCGCGATGATGACGGTGCCGTCGGCTTTCAGGATGCCGTTCGGCCCGATGATCACCACGTCCGCGGCGCCGCTCAGATCGCCCGACAGGTTGACCGGGGCCTTCAGGCCCAGGCTCTTCGCGTCGGTCGCGGACAGCTCCACCTGCACGGCTTTGCGTTCCGGACCCAGCACCGCCACGTTGTCGATCTGCCCCTTCGGGGTCACGAGTTTGACTCTCTCTTCAGACAGGAACTCGCCGGGCTGGCTGAGCATCTTTTTCTTGCCCAGCTGATGACCCGCCCCGAACAGGACGTCCACCGCTTCGCGGGTGAGATGCACGTGCCGCGCGGAGACTTCCACAGGGAACGGATCGCAGCAGCACGTGCCGCACTGGGCTGCGGGGACAGTTCCCTGTCCCGCGCTTTTTACGGCGCCCAGATTGTTCAGCACGCTCTCCACCATGTCGCGTATGTCTTTTTCGTTAAAATCCATAAGCTATTCCTTTCTGTGCCGGGGCAGGGAAGTCTTCCCTCCGCCCCGGCGGGGGAACTACTTGTCGCTGCCTTCCAGAGTGGGCAGGATGTATTCCACGTCGTCGTGGGGTCTGGGGATGACGTGTACGGAAACGAGATCGCCGACTCTGCCGGCTGCCGCCGCGCCTGCGTCCGTCGCCGCCTTGACCGCGCCGACGTCTCCTCTGACCATGACGGTGACGAGGCCGCCGCCTACGTGCACCTTGCCGATGAGCTTGACGTTAGCCGCCTTGACCATCGCGTCTGCTGCTTCGATGGATGCGACGAGACCCTTGGTCTCGATCATTCCTAATGCCTGTAACGTTGCCATTTCGATTGTTCTCCTTTCAAACTGCTAAGCTACTTGTCGCTGGTCTTGAGCGTGGGCAGAATGTATTCCACGTCGTCGTGGGGTCTGGGGATGACGTGTACGGAGATGAGGTCGCCGACTCTCTCTGCCGCTGCCGCGCCTGCGTCCGTCGCGCTCTTGACCGCGCCGACGTCTCCTCTGACCATGACGGTGACGAGGCCACCGCCTACGTGCACCTTGCCGATGAGCTTAACGTTCGCTGCCTTGACCATCGCGTCCGCTGCTTCGATGGAAGCGACGAGTCCCTTGGTTTCGATCATTCCTAATGCCTGTAAAGTTGCCATTTTTGTTCCTCCTGAATCTTAAACTACTGTCTGCCGAGCCGTGCAAGCACCGCGCGGGTAATACTTTCTACGTCTTCTCTTGTGTATGTCGCCGCTCTGGCCGCCTCGCCGGGCGCGTCAGAGTTGTAGCTGTAGCCGGTCGCAGATCCGGAAGAGACGGGGTTCGCCGCTCTCAGATCCGCCAGTTCGCAGATGCCGTAAGCCACTCTGCGGATGTTGATGAGATCCATGGGTCCCACGTTGTTGGAAGTGGCGGAACCGCCCACCGCGCCGCAGCCCAGGGTGAGGGCCGGAGCCAGGGAAGTGGCTGCGCCGGTGCCGCCCAGAGCGCCGGGGCAATTCACCAGCAGTCTGGATACGGGCTTCTTCAGGGCGAATTCGCGGATGACGCTCTCGTCCTGGCTGTGGATGGTCATCGTGTGGCCCTTGCCTTCGTTGAACAGGATCTCGATGCTCCTCTTGCAGGCGTCCTGCCAGCTTTCTTCCACGTAGAACGCCAGGATCGGGCAGAGTTTTTCTCTCGAATACGGATTGTCCTTGCCCACCGTCGTCTGCGGGGAGATCAGGACCTTCGTTCCTGCCGGGATGGAGATGCCTGCCATGTCCGCGATCGCCTGGGCGCTTCTGCCGACGATCTTCGGGTTCATGGTGCCGTTGGCTCTCATGATGAAGCGTCCGACCTTGTCGGATTCCTCGGGACTGAGGAAGTAGCCGCCCTGGCGCTTCGCCTCGTCGATCACCTTGTCCTTGATGCAGCGCTCGGTGACGATGCTCTGCTCGGACGCGCAGATCGTGCCGTTGTCGAAGGTCTTGGAGTCGAAGATCCTCTGGATGGCCTTGGGGATATCCGCGCTCTTTTCGATGAAGGACGGGCCGTTGCCGGGACCTACGCCCAGCGCCGGGTTGCCGGAAGAGTAGGCCGCCTTGACCATCGCTTCGCCGCCGGTCGCCAGGATGATGCCGATGTCCTTGTGTTTGAGCAGCGCGTCCGTTCCCTGCATGGTGGGAAGGGAGATGCACTGGACGATCTTGTCCGGAGCGCCTGCGGACTTCGCCGCCTGGGCGATGATCTTATAGGTCTCCAGAATGCACTTCAGGGCGCCGGGATGCGGGCTGATGATGATCGCGTTGCCCGACTTCAGGCAGATGAGGCTCTTGTACATGACGGTGGACGTGGGGTTCGTGGACGGAATGAGAGCCGCTACGACGCCCATGGGCACACCCACCTCGATGAGTTTCTTTTCTTTGTCTTCCTTCAGGATGCCTACGCACTTCATGTCCTTGAAGCTGTCGTAGGTCATGGTGCTGCCGAGCCTGTTCTTCAGCACCTTGTCCTGCCATACGCCGTAGCCGGTCTCTTCGTTGGCCATCTTCGCCAGCTTTTCCAGGTTCTGCTCGCACGCGCGGGTGACCGCAAGGCAGATCTTGTCCATCTGCTCCTGGGTATATTCCGCGTACTCGGCCTGGGCTGCCTTGGCTGCCGCAACGATGTCCCGCACTTCCTGTATGGATCGCAGATCTTTATCGAATTCCAAGGGTCTGGTTCCTCCTTTCTCCTTGTGGTTTCACTAATATTCCAGCGGCGAAGCCGCGATTTTCCTGACGGTTGCCGCGAACGTTTCGCAGGCGTCCTGGCACTGGGACTGTTCTCCCACCAGAAGGCCTCCCGCGAAGTTCGTCTCCGTCGGCGGTCCGTAGAACAGCGCGATCTGCGCGCCGGAGGATTTGACCGCCGCGTCCAGTCCCATGATCGCTTCCATGGGTGGCGCGATCAGATACGCCATGGACGTTCCTTCGGGCACCCCCGCAGCCTTCGACAGATAGCTGCCGGTGCGGGAGATCAGCTGGGCGAAATACACGACGCTTCCTTCGTCGTTGGCCGTGTAGAACGCCGCGTCGTTCTCGATGTAGCGGATCGCCGCTTCCAGGCCGCTGCGCACTTCCGCGGGGTCGGGTCCGGACAGTATGCCGATGAACTCGCCGGCCAGCTTCGTGCTGGCGTTTCCGCTTCCTGCGTACATGCTCCTGGCGTAGACCACCTGCACGTCCGCCTTCTTCGTGGCTTCGTCCAGCGCCGCGTAGGAGACGTCGTCGCAGTCCGTCGTGAAGATGCCCAGGCTGTGGTGCGCCTTCGGAGCCTTCAGATTCTTCAGCAGCAGAGGATCCGCGTTGGGAAGCATCTGAACGCTTAAGACAGTTGTCTGGAGTCTTTCTCCGGTCATTCGCATCCCTCCTTTATTTCACCAGATCCACGCCGCTCGCCTTGCGGTCCAGGATCTGCTGGATGACTTCCGTGATATAGGCGCCCGCCTCGACCGCGGTCAGGCCGTCCTTATGGATGTTGGAGACGACCGTGCGCTTGGCTTCGGGGATGCCCACGTATGCGTTATACACGATGTAGGCGCTCATGGATTCCGCCGTAGCCAGGCCCGGGCGTTCGCCGATGAGCACGCACACGACCTTGGCGCCCAGCACCTCGGCCACCTGGTCTTCCGCCGCCACGCGCCCGAAGCGCATGTAGAACGGGGTTCCGACCTTCAGGCCCTTCGCCTGCAGGCCTTCCGTCAGCACGGGCAGGATCTTTTCCAGATTCGCTTCGATCGCCGCGCTCGACAGGCCGTCGGACGCGTAGATCTGCACGTCCGGAGACATTTCGCAGTGCTGCCGCAGCGCCTCGACTCCCTTCGGGCAGATCTTCCTGCCCAGATCCGGCCGCGTGATGTGCGTGTTGCGGTCGCCCGCCTGCGATTCGATGGACAGCAGCCCCAGTTTTTCGATGAAGGCGGGGTCCACGTCCGCGAAGACCGAATCCTGCGCTCTGGCGTGGTCCGCGCGCAGCGACAGCATGGTCTGGGTCTTCAGACGGGCGCCGGCCTTGCCGACGCCGATGCGGGCCGTCGTGCGCCTCTTCATGCGCTCCAGCGCTTCGGGGTCCAGCGGGTCTTCCAGCAGGCGGTCGTTGCCTACGACGTTCTGCGGATCCGCGGGGGCTTCCTGTCCCGGCGCGCGGTCCGGTAAAACGACTCTGCCGTTCGCCGTCAGCTGCCGTACGACTTCTTCTGTGATGAGGGCGATGAGTTTTTCGTCGAGCATGTCTCTTCCTCCCCTCCTAGAAATTGCTGCGCGTCGTGAAGATGGTGGGGTCTCCGGCGCGGGCCGTCAGATGACCGTTCTCCATGATGCCCATCTTCTCGAGCCAGCGCTCGAATTCCGCGATGGGGCGCAGACCCAGCACTTCGCGCACGGCGTTGACGTCGTGGTACGCGTTCGTCTGATAATTCAGCATGATGTCGTCGCTGGCGGGTACGCCCAGGATATAGTTGACGCCCGCGCTGCCCAGCAGCAGGGCGAGGTTTTCGATGTCGTTCTGATCCGCCATCATGTGGTTCGTGTAGCAGCAGTCGCAGCCCATGGGAATGCCGGACAGCTTGCCCATGAAGTGGTCCTCCAGGCCCGCCCGGATCACCTGCTTGCTGTCGTACAGGTACTCGGGCCCGATGAAGCCGACGACCGTGTTCACCATGAACGGGTGATACTGACGGGCGAACGCGTAGCAGCGGGCTTCCATGGTCACCTGGTCCGCGCCGTAGTGGGCGTCGGACGACAGTTCGCTGCCCTGGCCGGTCTCGAAGTACATGACGTCCGGACCCTTGGCCGTTCCCTTTTCCTTCAGCAGCGCCATGGCTTCTTCCACGGTCGCCGCCGAGAAGCCGAAGGCGGTGTTGCCCTTCTGGCTGCCCGCGATGGACTGGAAGATCATGTCGCAGGGAGCGCCTCTCTTCACGGCCTCGATCTGGGTCGTGATGTGGCCGAGCACGCAGATCTGCGTGGGGATCTCGAAGCGGTTCTTCACCTCGTCGAAGCGCTTCAGGACCTCCGCCAGGCTCGAAACGGTGTCGTTGACCGGGTTGAGCCCCAGCAGCGCGTCGCCGCAGCCGTAAGACAGGCCTTCGAACAGGGATGCGGTGATACCTTCCACGTTATCGGTGGAGTGGTTGGGCTGCAGTCTCGTGGACAGGCAGCCGCGCTTTCCGATCGTGGTGTTGCACGTCGCTTCGACGCGCACTTTGTTCGCTCCGTAGATCAGGTCCAGGTTCGTCATGAGTTTGCAGACGCCCGCGACAGTCTCGGCGGTGAGCGCCTTGCCGAGGGCCTTGAGGTTCGCTTCGCTCATGCCGTAATCCAGGATGTGCTCGCGCAGCTCCGCCATCGTCATGTTCTTGATCCGCTCGTACATCGCTTCGTCCAGGCCGTCCTGGTTGATGCGGGTCACTTCGTCGTCCTCGTAGGGAACGACCGGGTTCTCGCGCAGATCCCTGACCAGCAGATTCGCCAGCACGTACTTGGCGGCGACGCGTTCCAGAGCGGTTTCCGCCGCGATCCCGGCCAGCACGTCGCCGGACTTCTGTTCGCTCGCCTTGGCTAAGACGTCCTTGACGTCCCGGAACGTGTAGGTTTTTCCGGATAAGGTTGCCGATAGGTTCATTTTGTCTTTCCACCCTTCTTCTATCCGAACAGCAGCGTTTTGACCACGACGGGCACCACGAGGCCGTCCATGAGGGGCCTGCCGATGTCCACGTAGTCGCCTGCTTCGATCTTGACGCTGTCGATGGACGCCATCTTCCGTTGGCACCCGGTCTGCTGCAGCGCGATACCCAGCGCCTTGGCGATATCGCGCTCCACGACGACGATGATGGGTTCGCCCGGCGCCAGCGAGGCGTCCAGCGCGCCTACGATGGCCGCGGCCAGCTTCTTGAGTGTCGCGAAGTCCGGGTCCGGCATGCCCTGCAGCGCCAGCAGCATGCGGGGAGAATCGCTCTGCTGCAGGAACCAGCGGATCTTATCCGCCAGCAGCTGCGCGTCGCCGCCGATGACAGCCCATTGTTCATCCTTCGTCAGTTTGAGGGCCGGCACGTTCTTGACCGGGAAGATGCCTTCGCTGTAAAAGATCGTGCTGCCCGAGAGATTTGTGGTATAGGTGCCGGCGCCGACCACGGTCGCCCGTATGGTCTCGCCGCCCTGAATGATCTTCTGCTCCTTAAAATACCTGTTTTCCGCGATGGCCCGGCCCAGGATGGGACCGATGTCGCCGTAGCGCAGGTCGTCTTCGCCGCTCTGGCTGTAGATGCAGTCCGCCACGCCGCCGGAGAAGCAGATGCGCCGCGAAGGCCTCGCCGGCGCGTACACGTCGCTGCCCGGGGTGAGGATCTGGTCCTGCAGAGGGCTCTTCGGCGCGATGCCGACGGCGCCTGCCAGACAGTCCGCGAACACGTCGCAGATCCTGCGCAGGTCGCTGCGGGAAATGGTCTGGCCCGTTTCCGCCCTTACGCCTGCCAGCCTTGCCGCGGCTGCCGCCGCGTAGCTGACGTAGGTGATCCTCGGGCTGTCTCCGCCGTCCAGGCGGATCAGCCGTCCGCCCACGTCCAGGCAGATCTTGCCCTGGGTGTCGCCCGCGTTGAAGAACACGATGTTCGACGTACCCCCGCCGATGTCCAGGTTCACGACGGTGCAGTCGTTGTCGATCGAGTACTGCCAGGCGCCGCTGCCCTTGCCCGCGATGATGGATTCCAGATCCGGACCTGCGGTGGAGACGACGAACTCGCCCGCGAAATCCGACAGCGCCTGCAGCACGGAGGCCGCGTTCTCCTTGCGCGCGGATTCGCCGGTGATGATGACCGCGCCGGTCTGCGTATCCGCGGGGGAATACCCGGCTGAGCGGAATTCCTGCGCCACGATGTCCCGCACGGCGTCCGCGTCGATCCGGGTCTGAGTCTTGAGCGGCGTAAAGTACACCTTGCTCTTGTACAGGATCTCCTTGCCGGTGATCGCGATGCGGGGCGCGGTGAAGTACCCTGCGGTGTTGTCCATTTCGATGCGGCTGAACACCACCTGGGTCGTCGACGTTCCGATATCGATTCCTACGCTTAAGATCTGTGCCATCGGTATAAAAAAACAACAAAACCTGACGATCCTCCGATCGTCCAGACTTTGTTGTCTGATGCGCCCTACGCTGTTGTAAGGCGGCCTTGTTATGCGAGTTTAAAGTCGAAGGAGACTTTCGTCCCTTCCGGCGACGAAACGATGCGCAGTTTGCCTTTCAGCTTGTCCTGCACGGTGGCCTTCACGATGGAGAGACCGAGGCTTCCCTCCCGCGCCTTTGCGGGATCGAAACCGCATCCGTCGTCACTCACTATTATAGTATGGATCAGCGACCCTTGGCAAACGGTAATTGTCACGTTGCCCGACTTTTTTTCCGGGAACGCGTGGCGGTAGGCGTTCGTCACCAGTTCGGTCGTGACGAGGGCGACGGAAGACGCCGTATCCGGCGGCAGCAGGATGGAATCGCCCTCCACCGTGATCGCGATGGATCTGCCCGCGGGCATCAGCGCCGTCAGGTTGCTGCGCAGGCGCTCCATCAGCACGAGGCTGTCCACGGCCTTCATGTCTTCGGAACTGTGGGTCAGGATGTCGTGGATGGACGCGATGGACTGCACGCGGCCCACGTTTTCCTTCAGGATGTCGCGCATCTCTTCGTCGGACACGGTGCGGGCCTGCAGGTTCAGGATGCTCGCCACGAGCTGCAGGTTGTTTTTGATGCGGTGGTGCACCTCCCGCAGTTCGATGCTGCCGTTCAGGTCGTCCGAACGAAGCATCGGGTCGTCCTGGGCGAAGCGTTTGGCCAGCTGCTCGTACTTTTCAGTGCGGATCAGTTCCTCGCTGATATCCTTTTCCCGGATCAGCACGCCCAGCACCCTGCCGTCCGCCGACTTGACCGGGCAAACGTTCTGCCGCACCGGCCGGCCTTCCTGCGTTTCTGCCTTGATGTCGCAGATAGGTATACCCTCCGCAATGGCGGTGAACACGGCCGGTTCCTTTTCCGCCGTGGCGATCTCGCCGGTCACGTCGCGCTCGTAGGCGGTCGTACCGCTGGCGGGCTGCGCGTGGGCGACGACAAGGCTCTTCCCTTCGCCGATGGGGCAGTCCAGGAAGATATCCGTGTTGCTCAGGTCCGCCATGTACTGCATCTGGGACCCGACGCGCAGCAAGACTGCCTCGTCCTCTTTGCTCAGTTCCGGGATCGCTTTCAGCATCTCAGACAGGCTCATGACGGGTCCTCCTGCTCCAGATAGGCCTTCGCGATGATCGCGAGGGGCAGGCGCTTGTCCATGGCGGTCTTGCGCAGCGTCTGATAGGCTTCGCTCTCGCTGACGCCTTCTTTTTTCGCGTAGACGCTCTGCGCCCTGGCGATGAGCTTGGACTCCTCCAGCTTGCGTTTTGCGGCTTCCGTCTCCCAGCGGCTTTCCCGGAGTCTTGCGCTCTGCGCCATGGCGACCTCGATCGCCGGACGAAGCAGCCTCTGCTCCACGGGTTTAACGAGATAGCCGGACACGCCGATCTCGCCCGCTTTTTTCACGATCTCCTCGTCGCTGAACGCGGTCAGCAGGATGACGCTGCCGGCAAGATCCTCCTTCAGGATGATCTCCGCCGCGGACAGCCCGTCGAACACGGGCATCTTCACGTCCATCAGCACGACGTCCGGACGCCTGCTGCGGCAGCCCGCGACCGCGTCGAAACCGTCGCACGCCTCGAAGGCAACCTCGTACCCCAGATCCTTGATCATCCCCGCGACGTCCATCCTGGTGATGGGTTCGTCGTCTACGACCGCTATAGTGATCTTGTTCATAATCCTGTGATCTCCCGTCTTCAGATCTGGAAAAGCAGACAGTTGTAGGCGTCGATCAGGTCGATATCCAGCAGGAGGGCGTCGGGATAGATGGATTCCATCATTCCCATCTTCTGATTGTCGTTGTAATTATCCGCCTGGGGGATCGCCATAAACGTCAGCCCGTCGTATTCTTCCGGCATATATACCGTATAACTCTTCGTCATGACGGAGGCGTAGTCGCCGAAACCGCTGCTCCAATCCACGGTGTAATAGAACTCGATCTCATAGACGCTGCCGTCCCATTCGATGGCGTACCCGTAATGATTCTCTTCCGTGTCTCCGGTCGAGCTTTCCGTGGAAAACAGCAGGCCGGTGTAGGAATCCATCAGTTCAGAGGTCGTATTGGTGACGTACCGGTCCGTATAAGCAG
>JAEEGH010019053.1_pt1 | contig 14440 bp, 13 predicted proteins | sample 9134181 | NCBI WGS metagenome assembly JAEEGH01 (sample SAMN16246544, study PRJNA631951) | gut metagenome | biome: gut microbiome; feature: rumen; material: DP-attached | host: Bos | place: Iran: Karaj | collected 2018-10 | reverse complement strand
TGCGTATAATGTTGCTCGACAAACGCGAGTTGCTTTGGCTGCTCACCGAGTTGCTTAAGTCGTGCGTCTATTGCGGTTATGTGCGCGATTACCGCACCGGACTGTACAGCGACGAATGGCGTGTGGCCAAGCAATGCAAGGATGCGGAGGCCATTCTCGCCCCCATCGAGGAACGTCATAGGCGGGTGTACCCCGACGAAACCCTCGAGCACCAACGCAAACTCGTCAAACGCTGGATGGAGGGAAGCCTTTGGTAGTTAGTTTGTAGTTTGCAGTGTTGAGTTTGCAGTTAAACAATTAAACGACACAACAATTAAACAGTTAAACGATTAAACACTTAAACAATTCAACATCTTCACATTTCACAAACGAATCACTAATCACCAATCACTAATCACTAACCATCATGACCGACTTTGCAGCAATAGATTTCGAGACCGCCAACGGACATCCCAGCAGCGTGTGCAGCGTGGGAGTGGTGGTGGTGCGTGGCGGCGTGCTTGCCGACACATTCTACTCCCTTATCCACCCCGAGCCCGACTACTACAGCTGGTTCTGCAGCGAGGTGCACGGACTCTCCCACGCCGACACCGACACGGCCCCTCTCTTCCCCGACGTGTGGCGGCAGGTGGAGCCGCTCATCGTCGGACTGCCCCTTGTGGCCCACAACAGCCGTTTCGACGAGCGGTGCCTGCGGGCGGCCTTCCGTGTCTATCAGATGGACTACCCCGACTACACCTTCCACTGCACCTGCCGGGCCTCGCGGCGCCATTTCGGACGGCAGCTCCCCAACCACCAGCTGCACACCGTTGCCCGTGCCTGCGGCTACCGTATGAAAAACCACCACCACGCCTTGGCCGATGCCCAAGCCTGCGCCCAAATAGCGATGAAAATACTTTGACAAGTTGAAAATTGAGAGTTGAAAGTTGAAAGTTGAAAGTTGAAATGCTTTTAGCCCTTCGGGCAGAGTTTTCGTCAGTTTGGAAATTTGGAGAAAATTTGCCAATTTTACGGAAAGTAATAAAATTAACTAATTTAAAACAATAATAAAATGGAAGACAAAAATAAACAACAAGAAGAGTACGAATACAGCGTACTTACAGTTTATGATGAAGAAGGTTATGGCTGGGATCAGTCAATTGACCAAATTTTGGACGAAGGTTTGAGCCATTGTTCAAAAGATGAGAAAATCAGTTATTTGAACGATATTATTCGTGATGTAGAGCATTATCGTGACACATTAGAATAATTACGTTATGTGGAATTGTTCCAAAATACTTGGGATTTTGCCCTACGGGCAGAGCTTTCGTTGGTTTGGAAGTTTGGAGAAAAAAATGTGAATTTGCAAAATAGTTTTGCCATTATCCACAATAATGTTATGAACTTTTAAAAGAAATAAATTAAAAATATAATAGTTGCGCCCGACACGTACAAGGGATAGGTTTATGAACGAATTTTACGATGACTATTTTACCTTTTTCAGCACAAAGGGGGTAATCGAATTTACCATTCGTGAACTTCTTGACTATGAATTCAACCATGTGATATTCCCAGATGTGGAAATTCAGGGATACACAAAGCAGGAAAAAATTGAGGTCATGAAAAATCTTATCGCCGACATCGAAAAATGTATCAGTATTATCGAGAAAGACGAGAACGCAAGGTTGGGTGAGGTGTGAAAAAAGTCTTTGCAGTTTGAAGAAAAACACGTAAATTTGCAGTGCCGTTTTGTTCGTTATTTGTTCACCGGACTTCGCAAAAAATCGGATAAAATGGCTATGAAATCAGAAATAATGTAAAATTAGAAGTCCCCTATATAATAACATTTAAATAATAGAAAAATGAAAAACTTTTTATCTAAAATTTTCAAAGGAGTTACATTCGCACTCCTTATCTTATCAGCTGCCGCAATTATTTTAACTCAAGTTGATTTGGCACAAAATTATCAATTTGAATTTTCCGTTTCTGGAATCACTTACTATCTATTGTCTTTTGGAAAATTCAAGGAATTGTATCTTGGCACAATAGCTATAGCTGCTGGTTATGTTGGCATCAAAACATTAGAAGTTGGCATCAAAACATTGAAAGAAACCATTATGGAAAACAGATATAGAGATTGGTCAAACAAGAATGACTTCAGATTGATGGAATATTTAAAAAACAATTATAGTAATGACAAGATTAGAGAGATATTCACTTGCTATAGAAGAGACATTTTTGACGAACTATATGAAAAAAATTTTTGTATAAATAACAAGAAAGAACTCAAGTCATTCATTGATAAATACTTTGCTCCGAATACTGATCTGTTGGAACAATCATCTGAACTTTTTTCCCATGTAATACTTTATACCCAAATGCCAATACGTGTTACTCGATTGATTGTGTTACGTATTTGTTTAAAGGACTGATTAATTTAGACAAATGTTATCCTGAAATAATTAGGGATTTTACAGAAATATATCTGAGTTATGTCAAAATCGAATCTTTTATGATTCAACCTGATGAGTACTATAAATTGCGTAGTGCGTATATAGCTCAAAAGAAGTCTAATTATTAGGGCGACCGGGCACGCTTTCCGCTAAATCTTTTCTGACGAAAAGGATACCGCTGCAATCGTTGTCGCGGACACCAAGGCAACAAAACCGCTGCCAAAGACCACGGCAGCGGTTTTGCTTTTATGACAATTTGTCACTTCGTACAAAAAAGTCGCCATTTCGTACAAATGGACTGCCAAGCACTTGTAAAACAATTACTTCATCACTATTTTTGCCGCCGATTTAGTGGTGTGAATTGTGCATTTGCCAAAATGGATGTATGACACCAAACATAAAGGCACAATTCTTGAATTATACAAGTCAAAGGGGATGCCGACACCCTTTCAATTCGGAGGCAAAACAATTAAATCAAAAAAATATGGGAAAAGGTCATGGCAGACCCAGCAGCGACCCGAAAGGAGCAGGCTGGCCATCCACAACGGGCAACCCAAGTGGCGGCGGAAGAGGCAACAATAAATAATTGTTGCAAGACACAGGACGGCGAAAGCCGTCCTTTTTTTTTGTTTATTGCGTCGCCCTCATAAAATTTCCTAAACGTGGACGGCTGAAAAAATATCAAAGAGCAGAAAATCAAAAGAGAAACCTACGGGGGAGAGGCTCTGGTACCACACGAGGATGCAGGTCGGAATCTCCCATTATGCCACGAATTTTCATATCCCCACCCTATTTTTGCGACATCATTTATTTACCAATAGTTGCGCCCGACACAAATCAGGGAGAGAATTATATCGAGAAGGAAGAGAACGCAAGGTTGTGTGGGGTGTGAAAAAAGTCTTTGCAGTTAGGAGAAAAAAACGTAACTTTGCAGAATGGTAACTTACTAAGACCGAAAATGCAAAATATACAACCATCAGATAATCAGATAATAATTTATCAGGCGGAAGACGGTAAAACCACCATCGATGTGCGTGTGGAAAATGAAACCGTGTGGCTTTCACAAGCACAGATGGCACAGTTGTTCGAAAAGGATAGAACCGTGATCGGGCGCCATATTGCAAATGTGTATAAAGAAGGCGAATTGGAAATGGAGACCACATGTGCAAAAATTGCACATATGGGTTTGGATGGTGACCAAACCTACTTCACCTCTTATTATTCTCTCGATGTCATTATATCTGTGGGCTACCGTGTCAAGAGTAAGCGGGGCACGGCTTTTCGCATCTGGGCCAACCGTGTGCTTAAGGAGTACCTTGTCAAAGGCTTCGCTGTAAACAGCCGTTTGGCGGAACAGAAATACCGCGAGCTGAGCCAAGTGGTGCAACTGTTGGGACGAACCATCGAATCGCACCGCCCGCTTACAAGTGCCAACTACGATGCTCTTTTCCAAGTGGTGTCGGACTACGCCTACGCCCTGCAGGTGCTCGACCGCTACGACTACCAGCAGCTTACCGTGGAGGATACCACCGCAGAGCCCCGTTTCCGTGCCACCTACGACAACGCCATGGAGGCCATCCGGCAGCTGAAGGAGCGTTTTGGCGAGAACGCCCTGTTCGGACATGAGAAAGACGGCTCATTCCGGAGCTCCATAGGGCAGATATACCAGACTTTCGACGGGAAGGAGCTATACCCCTCGGTGGAGGAGAAAGCCGCCATGCTGCTCTATTTAGTGGTGAAAAACCACTCTTTCTCCGACGGCAACAAACGTATTGCCGCTACGCTTTTCATTTGGTTCATGTACCGCAACGACATCCTCTACGCCCCCGATGGCCGCAAGCGCATTGCCGACAACACCCTTGCTGCCCTCACGCTTATGATAGCCCAAAGCCGCCCCGAAGAGAAGGACATTATGGTTAAAGTGATTGTAAACCTGATAAACCAAAAGAATTGAAGCAACAGTTTGGAACTGTTTGGAGAAAAAAACGTAAATTTGCAGTGTCGTTTTGTCTGAATTTTGCTTAAAGGACTTCGGCAAAATATAATAAACACATCATCTCCCATTGTTTCTACCACACCATATGTCAGATTGTCATTGTCGCTCATTCTATCCCCCTCATTCTCAAATCCTAACTGCAAACCACAAACTCCAAACTGAAAAAAAATCTCCTCTTGTGCCATGGTTTTGCACAGGGCCGCATTATCTTTGCCGTAAAAACAAACGACTATGATCTATCTCGAATCATTCAAATTCCCCACTTTTGAGCAAGAGGACAAGGCTCTGATCGACTATTACCATAATGATCCGGACTCGCGGATGGAATTCTATTTCCACAAGGACGTCTCGGGCAATTACCCCTTTGGCGTCCTGTCGGATCACAGCCTCGAATCCTTGGATTTTGCCCCGATTACCATCTTGTATGGCGGCAATGGCAGCGGGAAATCCACCGCCCTCAATGTGATTTCCGAAAAACTGGGCATCAAAAGAAACGCCCCATACAACACGACCGTGATGATGGAACGCTACTGCAAATTGTGCAAGTTCACGATCGACTACGAATGGGAAGCGGAACATCCGGCAGCATCACTTTCGGAAATCGCCAAGATGATCACCAGCGATGACATCTTCAAGATGATTCTGGGCTCCAGAAGCAAAAATGAAATCAAGGCGGCTAAAAGCCGGATCCTGAGGGATGAGATATTGGATGTGAAATACCATCAGAATTACCCACGGCATATCGATTTCTCCTCAGGGGAGGGAGTCGAAGAGTTGCTGCGGACTCGGAAATTCAAGAAACAGAGTGTGGTGCAATCGCTGTCGGAAGAGCTTGGCACCTTGGCGGATGGCTTTTCCAACGGAGAAAACGGACTGCGCTATCTGATGACGGAAATCGAGGAAGATGGTCTGTATCTCTTGGACGAGCCTGAAAACAGTATGTCGTGCAAGTTTCAGCAAAGTCTGGCGAAGGTCATACATTTCTCCGCTATGCGTTGCGGTGCCCAGTTCATCATCGCCACGCACTCCCCGTTTCTCTTGGCCATGCCAGACGCCAAAATCTACAACCTCGATGCCGACCCCGTGAATCTGGCCCAGTGGTACGAGCTGGAGAATATGCGCATATATTTCGAATTGTTCCACTCCGCCGCCGACCTGTTCAACACGAGAAGATAGGCCGTTCCTCCCACCGACTCACTCGCGCGTTTTTTCGCGGGCTGAAACACTTTCCTCCTTTCCACACCCCTCTCCCTGCACAATCCTTCAAAATACGCTGTAGATTATTTTTAGTCTCTCCCTATCCCCCTTATTCCCAATTACTAACTACTCATTACTAATTACTAACTCAAAAAAAATCTCCTCACTGTGCCACCAAATGGCACACCACTTTCGTATCTTTGCAATACAAGGTTTTTACAGAAGTGATAGTTGTAAATATCTGAAAATCCGAAAGTCTAACAATCTAAAAATCTATCAGTCATGTTTAACTTCGAATATTACGAAAAACTTCCGCTCAAAGAATACGAAAGCGTTCTTGCCAATCGCGACTACTGGGACCATTGTTCGTACGAGTGGGAACGCCGCCCTATGGAAAACAAACTCATTGCCTTGGGCATTTTCGCCCGACGCGGAGGCAAGCTCAGTCGTGTTATCAACCGTTACGCCGAGGGCCGCGAATACACCTACCGTCACGCCATACAGTATTGTGTGATGGACTACCTCGAAAGACTCTTCGGCACCCACGACTATTACGTGCGTATAATGTTGCTCGACAAACGCGAGTTGCTTTGGCTGCTCACCGAGTTGCTAAAGTCGTGCGTCTATTGCGGTTATGTGCGCGATTACCGCACCGGACTGTACAGCGACACGTGGAGCGTCATAAAAGACCCAAAACGCAGCGAGAGCATACTCTTGGCCATCGAGGAACGTCACAAACGCATCTACCCCGACGAAACCCTCGAGCACCAACGCAAACTCGTCAAACGCTGGATGGAAGGAAGCCTCTGGTAGTTAGTTTGTAGTTTGGAGTGTTGAGTTTGCAGTTAAACAATTAAACAATTCAAAATCTTCACGACTTAACGCCTTCACAGTTTTCTAATCACTAATCACCAATCACTAATCACTAACCATCATGACCTCCTTTGCAGCAATAGATTTCGAGACCGCCAACGGACACCCCAGCAGCGTGTGCAGCGTGGGAGTGGTGGTGGTGCGCGGCGGCGTGGTTGCCGACACATTCTATTCCCTTATCCACCCCGAGCCCGACTACTACAGCTGGTTCTGCAGCGAGGTGCACGGACTCTCCCACGCCGACACGGCCCCTCTCTTCCCCGACGTGTGGCGGCAGGTGGAGCCGCTCATTGCCGGACTGCCCTTGGTGGCCCACAACAGCCGTTTCGACGAGCGTTGTCTGCGGGCGGCCTTCCGTGTCTATCAGATGGACTATCCCGACTACACTTTCCACTGCACCTGCCGGGCCTCGCGCCGCCATTTCGGCAAGCGTCTGCCCAACCACCAGCTCCACACCGTGGCGGCGGCCTGCGGCTACCATATGAAAAACCATCACCACGCCTTGGCCGACGCCCAAGCCTGCGCCCAAATAGCGATGAAAATACTTTGACAAGTTGAAAATTGAGAGTTGAAATGTTTTTTGCCCAGTGGGCGGGGTTTTCATCGATTTGGAAGTTTGGAGAAAAATGTGTAAATTTGCAGTGTCGTTTTGTCTGAATTTTGTTTAAAGGATTTCGGTGTAATGAGATGAAACTGAGATGATGATTACAATACCCTATAACAAATAATAATATGAGCACGAATAATTTAAAGTTAATGGCGATTCCACAATTAATGGAAAAGCACTTTTTTATTCCGGATTATCAAAGAGGATATAAATGGGAGAAAGACCAAGTATATGCATTGTTGAGAGACTTGTGGAGATATTTTAAGTCAGGCATAAAACAAGATTTCTATTGTCTTCAGCCTATAGTGGTGAAAGAATGTTCGGAAGATACGAAAGTGAAATATAAACTATCGGATTTGTCTAATATAGAACCATATAATGAAAATAATAACGAAAAAGATGGTCCTAAAAACAATATATGGTATGAAGTCATTGATGGCCAGCAAAGGCTAACAACAATAAGAATATTACTTGCATTTCACAAGGCGAGAAATTTCATGTCAGACCAACCTTTTGAACTTAGGTATGCAACCAGAAATGGACTGCATTCTATTTTTGATGACTTAAAGATTGATATTCCTAACAAAAAAGTATCTCTTCCGTCTACATCTCTATACAGCGGATATGTTGATGCGGAATATATAATGGACTGTGCAAATATTATCATAGATTGGTTTAATGATAATAATGAGGTAACGACAAATAAATACAACGAACTTGGTACATTCTTGACTGATTTTTATATGGATCAAAGTAAGGATGTAAAAGTTCAGGTTATTTGGTATGAAACGACTGAAAAGATTGATGCCCGCGATATTTTTGAACGGTTGAACGATTTGCAAGTGCCATTGTCAAGTTCGGAGCTTATTAGAGCTCTCTTTTTGTCCAGAAGTGCCATATATGATGCTAAAGAACTTAATCCTAGTATCTCACCAGATGACAAGAAGCTTATACTCAAAGATAAAGAAGCTAAGCAGAGTAGTATTAATGCTAAGTGGGATGAAATAGAACATTATTTCAGGAATGATGATGTGTGGGCTTTCATTACCAATAAAGATGCTAAAAACTACCGAAACCGCATAGAATTATTGTTTGACTTGATGTCACAAAAAGATATTAGTGGGCAAGATGATCGTCTATATACTTATGTGTGGTTTGATAACAAGGTAGAAAAAGACCACTGGAACCTTTGGCAATTATGGCAGAGTATAGTTAAAAACTACGACACCATACGTTTTTGGTATGAAGATAGAAATTATTATCACAAGATTGGATTTTTAATTCACGAAAAGGATGGCTCAAAATCATTGCCTGAATTGCTGGAATACGCTAATTCGGGAAAACATAAGAAATCTGATTTTGACACGTATTTACGGGAGCAAATCAAATCCCTCATTCAGGAAACGGGAGGAACTAAATTATCAGATCTCTCTTACGAAGATAAGACACAGTATAAGAAACTCAAGAATGTGTTGTTGCTCTATAATATAGAATTAACCAATCAAAGTCCAGCTATTGAGTCACGATTTCCCTTTAAGGATTATAAATCACAGGAGGGTCTTGATAAAAACGGGAAGCAAAAAAGAGGTTGGACGTTGGAGCATATTCACGCCCAGGACTCTGAATGCCTAAGTCCAACGAATAGAACCGAGTGGATTGACTGGGCAAGATTCACACTCGAGGCTCGTAGGAATGCACAACATCCGACACCCGCTGACTTAGCATTTATTGATAAATTGAAAGCTCTGCTTACCGAAGATCCCGCAACGGGGAAATGTCCAATGGAGGATGAAAAGAAATTCAAATATACTGACAATCTGGTTCCATTATTTCAAGAGGATTTAAATCTCTGGTCTGGAGGCAAACCATACATTATAGAGCACCAATTGCAAAATTTAGCACTATTAAGTGGCGAGATAAACAGTTCCATTGGAAAAGGCTCATTTTGTACAAAACAACAGCGTATCAACAAGTGCATCGCCGACGGGGAGTATGTGCCTATTGCAACTCAGAAAGTGTTCTTAAAGCATTATTATCCCAAAGGAAATCCAAGCCAGGAAATGTTGTCGCGTCAACTTTTGACGTGGGAAAAAGAAGACAGAACAAACTATTTGGATAGCATTAAGGGCACCCTAGCTCAATATGGTTTCATCTTTTAAGGATATTAGAATATGGCAAATATAGGAATTATAACAAGTTTTGCAAACTTTATTAATAGATATAGTGTAGAAATTCCTCGCATTCAACGGGACTACACTTATGGATCGGGAACTGAAAAGACAGAAAAGGTCTTAACCAAACTATTAAAAGACATTCATGAATCTTTGAAGGTCAAAAATGAGTTGATACTTGATTTTGTTTATGGATGTAATGACAACTCCGCCCCAAGCACATTCCAACCTTTGGATGGACAACAGAGGCTAACCACTTTGTATCTTATTTATTTCTTTGCTGCATGTAAAGCTGGGGAAAAGATTGATAAATCTTTCAAATATGCCACTCGTGATGATAGCACTATTTTTTGTGAAGAGTTGTTGCAGTTTGAATACGACAAAACTGCCGGTTTACTTGTAGACCAAATTAAAGACAGTGCTTTTTTCCGTCCTTCTTTCAACGACGACCCAAGTATACGTTCAATGCTTGTAGTACTAAAAAAAATAGAAGAAGTTTTCTCTGATATGGTGGAAGATACAAAACCATTTGAACTTTGGGATGCAATAAATGATCCGGCTTGCCCGGTCAAGTTCTATTGTCTGGATTTCGGAGTGTTCACCCTCTCGGATGACTTGTATATTAAAATGAATTCGAGAGGCAAGCAACTTACAGAGTATGAGATTTTCAAATCGCAATTTGAAAAATATGTTGAAACATCATTCAACAAAGATTTAAAGTACGAAATTGCAAAACTATTTGACAATGACTATATGGATCTTGTGTGGGAAAAACAAGGGCGGGACAAAGCAAAAATTGACGGGGCTTTTGTTTTTCTTTTCAAAAATATCTTCAATATTCTTAATCATAAGTTTAAAAATGGTCGTGTTCAGTTAGACTGGAAAAAACCATTATATGATAATATGGAATTGTTAAAATTAACGGGGGCGGACGTTGATTTTATCAAGGATTTCTTTGCATGCTTTATTTATATTAAGTCAAAACCGTCTTTTCTTAACGATAATTTCTATTATAACGACTCTATTGTGCTTGACGATGTGTCTCAAAAAGGAAAGATACGCTTTTTCAAATCAAATGTTGATGTACTTGCAGATGCATGTAACTCGGTTCTGAATAATCCAAAGTTGGTAAGTTTATATGCTGTATATCAAGCTATTAAAGCTGAAAAAAATTGTACAACGAATTGGCTGGTGAATTTTAGGCACATAAGAAATCTAATTGAATTCAGTGATGATGAAATAGGCCATACTGAACGTATTCCTGGCATGTTGTCAAATATCGATAAGATTATTGTGGGAGATATTCAATTAATATCAACAAATGATAATGAATTTAACACTACTCAATTCGAGGAGGAAATAGAAAAAGATAAGAATGTTGTAGCATGGCAGCAATTGTTCACATATGAGAACCATGATATTTTGAGGGGATCATTAACCTTATTTTCTCATCCTAATAAGTTTAATCTATCTAATCCAAAAGAATTAGACCATTTACTCAAGCGATTGAATGTTTTTTCGCAGGTGTTTGACAACAGTTCGAAATCAAAAGATCATGAAAATAGGGCAAGCATGCTATCTATTGGGGATTTCGGTCAGAAACATGAAGCTACTAACTCCAAAAAGATGTTCGGATGCCAATATTCATCATGGCGATTAATGTTTACCAAAAGTACTTATTATCGAGATATCAAAATCATGGATGTCATTGATACAATTACTCCCAGCTCATTTGGCATTATGGCACTCCCCAAAGAAGATTGGCGATACTATGCCACAGCAAATAAGTATTATGACCAAACGTATGTGTCTTATAGTGCACCTAAATATGGTTACTACTATTTCGAAGATGAAATTAATAAACCACTTGAAGTATGGCTTCTTCAAAGTACATCAGGTAATTCTGATAATGTGATGTGGAAACTACTGAATTATCTATTGTTCAATAATCTTCCAAGCGAACTTGACGCTTATCTCTATAAATATCAGGAAGATCACATGGTAAGGTTAAATAACAAGGTGTCTATTGATGCATTGCAGGATGGATGGCTTGTTGAAGATTTAACAGAGGACAAACATATTATGGCTTGGCTACTCGCTAACACTTCGGTTTCAGAGGATAGTAATATTGGACAAGGATTTCTGAAGCATGTGAAAGACAATGATTATATAGATGAGATTTTGGATGTCATTAATAACCTCATTCAAAATAGCTTATTATAAAAGCCCTACTTTCGTGTTAAATATTTCGTGACTATAAATCAACAATTCACTGCACCGTCTCTCCCTTTTTACTGCCGCCTCAAAAAAAAATCTCTCTCTTGTGCCATGCTTTTGCACAGAGCCGCTGTATCTTTGTGGCATTATTAACCACTAACAGTTGCGCCCGACACGTATTAGGGATACAGTTATGAGTAGAGTTTTCAGAATAACCCCGAAAACCGTAAGACGAGTGAACGGCACCGTCCTCACGCCGGAGATGGAACTAATCGTTACCCTCGACCACTCCACCTCCGACCCGTTCTACAACGGAGCCAAGGAAATCAAAGCCGCCTACATGGACAAGTACGGCTACGACTACTGCCGTGCCAACGCCACAAAAGCCTGGTTCGACTACGAAAGGCTCGACTAAACCATCCCAAGCCCGTGCCGAAACGTTCCGCAAACCAGACACGGGCTTTTATTTCTTTCGCACATAGCCAAAACAGCATCTAAACCCAAATGCGGCAGCCCAAAGGCATTGAGAAAAAAACGTTAAGAAAAACGTCGGAGAGCAGCGTTAAGAAGGCGTCAGTGTTTGAGCATAGAAACGGAAAATGTTCGAAATATGAGATCAGTTGTTAGATTTAGTTTCAGCCATGAACTTCTACTGCTGTGCGAGTTTGACGACTTTAGCGGAACGCAGACGTTTTTTATTTTTTTTGTCACAGCCTTGAATTTTTCTTTTGTTTCTTTTCTTTTGTTTCAAGACAAAAGAAAACGATAGTTAAACATCGTTTGTTTCTTACTCGCTTATTCCCAGTCGATTCCGGGCCTGTGTCATAAAGTTGCACAGTAACATTGTATCTTTGCAAAAAATATTGCCATGATTAAACACATTAAAGAAAACCTCAATGCCATCGACAAAAACCGTGAAGTCACTTTTTATACAACAAAAGGAAACTATCACATCCAAAAGTCTCTTCTCATAAGCAGAAGCGGATATTCCATATTACGTTTGCTACATGTAGAAGAAGACGAAATTTTTGCAGTGCGGTATTACGAAGAGAACGCCTCAAGCGATAGCCCGGTCTATCTTACAAAGCACTTTACTTTCTTTGCAAATTAAAAACCAGAAACCATGCTAAACATACACGAAACCGACATAAAACTCATTGAGAAGGAAATCCTTCGGAAATACGACAACTCTATTGATTATCCCGACTGCGACTGCCTATTGTCGTTGCGTAAGGAGATGATAAACAGCAGGATACTCGCACATCAGAGGGAGCTACTGCCCCATATCGTAGCTTTCAACGACGCTCTTGTCGACGCTCTGCGCGATATGTACCACCGGGCGACCCTTGTCTGGAACGACATCAAGGACAAGGCTTATAGCGACAACGTTGCGTTGGTGGCCCGTTGTTTTCTCAGCCACGACTATCCCAAGCTGCATCCCGTGCAGGACACCGACCGTCAAGACTTGTGGTGCGCTCTGTGCGACAGCGCTTGGAACCAGCTTTATTACGACGGCGTAACGCTCTTCGACCTGCGCTTTACCGCCGACAGTACACCCGGTTTCGACTCGCTTACCGGCTGGAACTCTCCGCCGCCCAACTGGAACGAGGGTCTCGACCCCGAACTGACCAAAGACCTGCACCTTACCAGCGCCTTCCATCATCTTTTCCACCATACTAAGTTCGCCATCACCGACTTTATCTTTGTCCGCAACTTCGAGACGGAAATACATGTTGAAATTGGCAAAACAATATAAATCAATGGAAAACAGACAATTCAAGAACAATCAAATCACTCTTTTCGATAGCTTTCGTGTCGAAAAAGTCGGATGGACGACCAAAAGCATTTGGGCTCGACACTCGTTGCTGTTGCGGTTGCAGGACATTAAAGTTCGGAACAAAATGGAGTTACCGCCCGATTTCGAGAATCGGTCTCAGTGGAACGAGGCTTTGCAGAAGATGATAGACTCTTTCGCATTTCTAGATGACATTGGCAGTTTGCCCCCTTCGCCAGAAGCTTTGGACGACCCTGCACTGGTGGAAGGAGTTGTGCTGTTCTTTAAATATTACAACTTCTTTTGGTTTTCAGAGTCCTACTATGACACAAAATTACACACCGACCTTGTGGCTTTACGGACACGTTTAATTCACTAATTATTTAAATAAAATTCAAAAAGATGGAAAAAGTTGTAAATTCCGCTCTCTAAAATTGGAAAAAGTTGTAATAATTGCCCTAAAAAATTGGAAAAAGTTGTAAAAAAATAGTGTTTGTTTTTGGAAAAAGTTGTATCTTTGCATTTCGTAAACATAAACGAATATGCTCGAAAGAAAGATACAAGCAGCACTAAAAGAACAATTTAGCTCGTCAATGGATAAGGTTTTAATCATTGACGGAGCACGTCAGATTGGCAAATCGTTCATTATTCGCCATGAAGGGAAGGCTTTTTTCCAGAATTATATCGAAGTCAATATGATTGAAGACCGCGACGGTGCACGTGTCTTCGCAGATGTGAAAGGGGTGGAGGACTTCTATGTCCGACTCAGTTCTTTTGCCGGACGTCGCTTGGGGACAAAAAAGGACACCCTTGTGTTTTTGGACGAAATACAGGCTTATCCGCAGATGCTTACATTGTTGAAATTCCTCTGCGATGACGGCCGTTTCAGCTATATTGCCAGTGGCTCGTTGTTGGGTATTGCCCTGCACAAGACACTCTCTGTCCCCGGTGGTAGGATAGGGGTTAGACACATGCACCCGTTGGATTTCGAGGAATTCCTTTGGGCCAACGGGGTTGGAGATGATGTAGTAGCACACATGCGCAGCCAATTCGAAAAAGGCGAGGGACTTGCCGAAGGCCTGCACCGTCGTATTTTGGAGTTGTACAAGACATTCTTGCTTGTCGGAGGACTGCCGCAGGCCGTAAATGCCTATGTGGAAACTCAGAATATAC
>JAEEGH010019051.1_pt1 | contig 14441 bp, 8 predicted proteins | sample 9134181 | NCBI WGS metagenome assembly JAEEGH01 (sample SAMN16246544, study PRJNA631951) | gut metagenome | biome: gut microbiome; feature: rumen; material: DP-attached | host: Bos | place: Iran: Karaj | collected 2018-10 | reverse complement strand
CATATTCCCGAATCGGCAGAAGCCGGTGTTCCTTATGGAATAAAAATTGAGATTAATTCGGATTGTGGTGATACAACCGCTATACTGCCATTCCGTTTGCCGGTGGGCAATGACGTTGTAGCACAACGTTATACCAACGTGTTAGGCTTGCTGGAGAACCACCCGAAATTACAGGGGCTGGCACTAAGCGACTTCCAATGGTACCGCGTATTTGAAAACGACACTACCATAGTGGAAGGACAAATCACATCGAACCTCAACATGTACGAATTGCCGAAAGATAGTTATAAAGGGGCTACGTTCTTCATATGCTACTACATCAATAAGGGGCTCGAAAATCAAGAGTACACCTGCGCTTGTGCAAAAGCATTTGGAGAAGAAACTGCAGTACATAATTTTGCCTCCAATCCGGATAGCCTGATTATCACGGCTAATTATGACTACAAAGACAACAAGATCTTCGTCAACGCCAACTACAAAGGCAAGACGGATATCGAGTGCTACGCGCAATGGATTACCGCGAGCGGTAATATCTACGGCGATTTGAAATTCAACATCCCCGACGGAGGATGTACGATCCCGACGCCGAACGAGAACGGTCTGTACCTGCTGCGCGTAGTGACAGACGGAAAGAGCCGTAGTTTCAAATTTGTCATCAATAAATAAATCTAATATAGGAGAACACGGAAATGAAAAATATCTTTAGAAATATCCTGATTGCAAGTGTTGTTCTTAGTTTGAACTGCGCTCCGATAGTGGCGTACGCAATGCCGGAACCGGCTCCTGCTGCGCAAAACGACAAGGCGAAAGCTGCTGCACAGAAGAAGAAAGAAGCAGAGAAACGTAAGAAAGAGGCGGAGAAAGCCAAGGCTCAACGCGAGAAACAGAAAGCTGCAGAGGCTAAGAAACGCGAGGCGGACAAGAAGAAAGCCGCTACCGCTAAAGAGAATGCCAAGAAACAGGCAGAGCGCGATAAAGCAGCTGCTGAACGTGCCAAAGCCGCTGAAGAGCGTGCTGAAGCACAAGCAAAGAAAGAGGCTGAGACCAAGGCTAAAGAAGAGAAAGCTATTCGCGACTACGAGAAATACCAGGAGCGTCTGGAGAACCCGCGTACAGAGGTGATCTCGTACGTCAACTTAGGTCTGCGTCTCGGTTACGCCGCCATGATGGACAAAATTCAGCCAGCTGCGAACGGAACGCTATACGGAGCAGGAACGCTGAACCAGAGCAATGCACTGCAGCAGCTCAAAGGCGGCCCGGGCGTAGGTCTGGATGTAACTTATAACTTGGAGTATGGACATTTCCTCTTTGAGACAGGTTTGGACTTCCGTTTCCTGAACTCCACCTCTACGTACGGTTTCCAGGCTACGCGTTATTCGACCGACTACCCCTTTGTGAACCCTGTTAGTGGGGCTATCGAATATCCGAAGTACACCTATCTCTTTGATAACATGCACGAAATGCGTAACATGTTGGAGATTGGTATTCCGGTGATGTTCGGTGCGCAATTCAGCCGTTATTACTTCCTCTTGGGAGCAAAAGTACATTATGGTCTGCCGCTCGGATACAGCCACAAAGGTCAATATGACATCACCGTCAACGATCCTGCGCTGATTGAGCCTTATGGTATGGGTATCTATGATCTGAATGGAGAGACGAACCAAAAGATGGCTTTCAAGCCTTTGGATGTCAGCGTAGCAGCCGAGATTGGTTTGGATTTGGACGAATGGTTGCAGAAACAGCCGGATCCCAAAGCCAAGAAAGACAAAGTTAAACCCGGTCAGCGTCTGCCGTTCGGTCGTGAGCATATCCACTATCGCGTTGCGTTGTTCGCCGAGTATGGTGTGTTGAACACGAATGCGACGCCGAAAAACAATCCGGTGGAGTTCAATGCAACCGATGTAGAGGTATCGAAGACGAACACCTTATTGGCGATGAACGGTGACACAAAGCTCAACAACCTCTTTGTGGGAGCTAAGTTCACCATCCAGTTTGAGGTTCCGGGTAAACAAGCCCGTCCGGTTCCGCCTCCTGCTTCCTATGCCATCTACAGCGTAGTGGATGCAGAGACGAACCAACCTTTGGAGAAAGCCTTCATTGAGACACGCGGCACTGAGAGCGGTAAGATCGCTATGCGTGAGAAACAGATTGGTCCGAAGGGCTTCCGCCAGAAACATGCGGTGGGTAACTTCACCGCAGAGGCAAAGGCAGAGAACTATTATCCTGTTTCCTTCCCGTTCTCGATTGAGAAAGTGGGTAGCACCGAGTATGTCACTATTGCTTTGCGTCATATGCCGGTACTCCGTATCCGCGTGACGAACAAAGAGACCGGTCTTGCTGTGCCGGCTACGGTTCAGATCCGCAAGAGCGGTGTAGCAGAGCCCGCATACAGTCTGGCAACGGATTCGACGACCGGTACGACACGTCAGATGTTGGAAGAAGGTCCAAAGTACAGTTTGCATATCGCTCAGATGGGTTATGACACGGTGGATATGGCCATCACCAATATCGGTGATTCGCTCAACATCCAGCTTATGCCGATTAAGAAAGGTGAAGTCTTCATCGTTAAGAACTTGTTCTTTGCGACCAACAAGACCCGTATCTTGAAGACTTCGGAAGAGGCGCTGAATGACCTTTATATGTATCTGGCACGTAACCCGCAGGTACGTATCAAGATTATTGGTCACACCGACAGCGTAGGTAAAGACGAAGCGAACCAGAAACTGTCCGACGGACGTGCCAACGAGGTCATGAAAGACCTTATCGAACGCGGTATAGCAGCTGATCGTATCCAGGCAGAAGGCCGCGGTGAGACTCAGCCGATTGACACGAACGACACCGAAGAAGGTCGTCAGAACAACCGTCGTGTAGAGATCGAGATTCTGTAAAGAATTGAGAACCGCATTTATGCAGATTGAGATACTCTAAGAAATTAAACAATTATAGATATGAAACGATTCATTAAATCGCTTGTATTGGTAACTCTCTTCGCCGGAATGGCAATACCTTCGTGGGGACAAGCTCCATCTACCGAAGGTAAGGACTTCTGGGTAACGTTCTTGCGTGCCGCAGACGATGATCCTACAGAGCTCAAGTTGACGATTTCGGCAAAAGAAGCCTGTAGTGTGACCATTGAAAACACGACTAACGGTTTTACGTACACCGCAAACGTAGCGGATAACAGTAGTACCGAGTTGACTACCGTAAATGAGTTGAACCAGGCTGATTGCTACAGCTCGGATAACTCACAAGCCACTTATACGGCCTTGCACGTCACTTCGACAAAAGACATTTCTCTTTTCGCTGGTAACTACCGTGACAAATCCTTTGATGCAACCAACGTTCTCCCTACTACGGCTCTGCTGGATGATTACATTATTCAGACCTATCCGCCTTCGGATCATGAAAATTATGAAGATCAGAGTAAGCCGAAGCCACAAGGTTCTCATTTTTCCATCATTGCTGTAGAAGAAGGACAGACAACAGTAGATTATAATCTGACCGTCAAAGCGAATGGTCAGACTACCGGATCCCATTCTGTAACACTCAACAAAGGGCAAGTCTACTATGTCTGGACAGGACTCAGCGAGAAAGTGAATCCGGATAATTTCGATCTGAGTGGTACAACCGTCAAAGCCCGCAATGGCAAGAAGATTGCCGTTTTCCAAGGTTGCCCGCACACTAATGTTCCTATTGCGGTACGCGATCGGGACCATTTGGTATCTCAAGCTATGCCTACCGCCTATTGGGGATCCGAGTTCGGTATTACTGCCTCCTGTAACCACCGCAGAGACATCGTAGCCGTCATGGCCATTAATGATGGCACAGAAGTGTATATCAACGATGCCGACGGCGAGAAAGTGCTGGTGCATACCTTTAATTTTAATTCATCCGATCCCAAAGAAAGAAAACACTACTGGACATTTGAAATTGGTGAGGAAATAGCATATTGCGCAGACAAAGAGGGTCAATCTCCCTCTCACGGCAAACTTCCGGAGCCGTTGGTGATTGATTCCTCTTGTTATCTCACCACATCCTGCCCCGCAGGTGTACACTTGTTTATGGTTTCCAACCGCTATGATGAGGTCACATCAACCCACGACGGAAACCGTATCAGCGATCCCGCTATGCTGTGGATCAGTCCTATTGAGCAGGTAATCAAAGAGATTAACTTCTCCACCTACGATACACAGCAGGCAAAGTCCCACTTCATGAACATCGTTACTCCGACTGCTAATACTGGGCAAATGGAATGGACAGATGAGAATGGTGCAAAGCATAATATCCAGTCCTATTTCCATCCTCTAAATGGTAATCCAGATTATTCGTTCGCGCGCATAGAGATTAATCACGGAACACATAATCTAAAGGGAACTTTGGGGTTCTTGGCACATGTGTACGGCTATGGTGAGCGCGAGTCGTACGCATACTCCTGCGGTTCCTCGACTATTCAACGTAGCGTGACATTTAATGGACAACCGCTTTTGATTGATAGTATCTATCCGGGTAAGTTCTGTCTGAATGAAGACATTGAGATGAAACTCAATATCGGTAATAACGATTATGAGAGCATCGTATGGAACTTCGGTGATGGTATAACGGCGACAGCAGATCCGAATGCGTCTAACGAGGAGAAGAAACAAACTTCGCACGCTTATACCACGCCGGGTTGGTATGATCTGACGGTATCTGCTGTTTATATCAACTCGTGTACCGGACAGCGTCATAACGAGGATATGCATTTTGCTTTCCGCGTAGTACGTCCGGATACGGTGAAGTTACAACAACTGATCTGTATGGAGGAAGACTACACCGGTCCTGCTACTGCCACCGATACCACTTGGATTGGCGATTGTGACACGGTGCTCATTACCGGCTACGAGTATTCTAAGAAGAGCAGTTCATCGTACGAATTGACGGCCAAAGTTACAGACGGCTATGAGTTGAATGGTCACTGGTACACCGATTCGTACCAAGAAGACACCTTATTTGTAGGCTTTAATGCAGCAGGTTGTGATTCGATACGTATCTGCAAACTCACCCTCCTGATGTGCCTTGTCATGGAGCTTCCGGAGAAGAGTCTGCATATCTGTCCGGGCGATCCGCTCGATCTCCAGTATTCGCTCATTAAGGGTCAAATGGGTGAGATGCGCTTTATCTGCGGTTCTACCAACGTAGTACTCGATCCGCAAAACGGCTTTGTATCGCTGCCAACGGAGCAACTGAAGCCGGGTATTCATCAAGCGAAGATTACCGTTTATGACGTGGTATGCGAACAAACACTGGAGTTCCCGCTGGATATAACAGTTTATTATCCGAGCGATATCTTCAAGTTTAAGTTCAACAACGTATTGGCCGTTTATAACAAGGAGTATAACGGCGGTTATGATTTCACCGCTTATCAGTGGTACTACAACGGTCAGAAGATTGAAGGAGCTAACACTTCCGTTTATCACTCCGATGTACCTTTGAAAGCCGGTGAGTACTTCGTTATGTTGACCAACACCAGCGGTCTTACCCTGCCCTCTTGTTCGCAAACGATACAAGACGGGGATATACCGGATTATAGCGACTTACATCAAGCTCCGGCCACGAAACATCTGATCAATCGTCAGATTGTCATTCGCAAGGGCGCTGAGAACTATAATATCTACGGTCAGAAGATTAAATAAACACCAAGGTGAAGAGTTTATTTAAGCAAAACGCTATTTTTATTGCACTAAGCCTGATGCTCGTTGTAGCATTGGGCTTAGCGCTTTTGAACCTCCCTCAAGGCGAGTTACACCTGCTCTTATGTGATCGTCACACGCCCGCGCGCGATATATTCTATAGGTATTACACGCATATGGCAGAGTGGTTTCCTTATGTTATATGCGTAGCGTTGCTGCTCTTCAGCCGTATCGGCGACGGTGTTTTTGCTTCGGCGGCGATGATCTTGTCTGCGCTCTCCACACAGTTACTCAAGCATATCGTCAACGCTCCGCGTCCTGTCACTTGGTTTGAGATGTTTATGCCCGATGTTCAACTGCCGCTGGTAGAGGGCGTTCGCATGAATCATTGGTTCTCTTTCCCTTCCGGACACACCACCTCATTCTTTGCATTAGCGTTTGTAGTCTGTATTCTTTTGACCAAGAAATGGTCCAAACAGGGAGTATGGATTCAAATCGTGTTATTTGCTTTGGCGGCGTTGGGAGGATACAGCCGTATCTATTTGAGCCAACATTTCGCAAAAGATGTGTGTGCGGGGATCTTGGTAGGGACACTGATTACCATCCTTTGTTATGCCATTTTTTACCGATATGAAGACAAAAAATGGTACAATTACCGCCTTTTTGCAAAAAAATGAGGGTTAAAATGCATTTTTTTGCAAAAAAATTTGGTCATATCAAAAAAAAGCAGTACTTTTGCACCCGCTTTCGAGAAGGAAGCAGATTTGAGGGCGTTTAGCTCAGCTGGTTTAGAGCATCTGCCTTACAAGCAGAGGGTCTGCGGTTCGAATCCGTAAACGCCCACACAAGAGACTTGAAAAAGTCTCTTTTTTCTTTTTTTATTTGCGTATGTCAAAATTATTTAGTAATTTTGCACCCGCAAAATTGTTGACATATGATTACATTTATTGTAGCATTGATTCTGCTGGTAGTCGGGTTCTTTACCTATGGCGTATTGGTTGAGAAGATTTTCGGAATAGAGCCGGATCGTCAGACGCCGGCATTGACGAAGACGGACGGCGTGGATTTTGTACCGATGGCACCGTGGCGTATCTTTCTCGTGCAGTTTTTGAATATTGCAGGTTTAGGTCCTATCTTTGGCGCGATCATGGGTATTTTCTATGGTCCGGCGGCTTTCCTGTGGATCGTGTTCGGTACAATCTTCGCCGGCGGTGTACATGACTACTTAAGCGGTATGCTGTCCATCCGCAAAGGCGGCGCATCGCTGCCTGAGATTGTGGGTGACGAGTTGGGCAAGCATACGAAGCAGTTCCTGCGCATACTGAGTCTGGTACTGCTTATATTGCTGACGACCACTTTTCTGAGCGGTCCGGCAACGCTGCTGCAAGGTTTGGAGAGTTTGCAAACCATCCCATACCACGGGCATGTTATTCCAATCGTTTGGGTGCTCATCATTTTCTGCTATTACGCGTTAGCTACCGTTTTACCGGTAGATAAACTGATCGGCCGGTTCTACCCTATTTTCGGCGCGATGTTGCTTTTCATGGGCATCGGTATCATGGTCGTGATGCTGGGATGGCATAGCAGCGAGATGCCGGAAGTGTTCGACGGATTACATAACAGACAGACGAATGGTCTGCCGCTCTTCCCGATGATGTTTGTAAGTATTGCCTGCGGTGCTATATCGGGCTTCCATGGTACACAAAGTCCTATCATGGCACGCTGCATGACCAACGAACGTCAAGGACGATGGATCTTCTACGGCGCAATGGTGGCAGAAGGTATTCTCGCGCTCATCTGGGCAGCTGCAGCAGGTACGTTCTTCGCGGATCCCGAGAAGGGCTTATACGGCATTGACGGTCTGCAGGCATTTGCGGCAGAACATCCCGGAGAGAATATCGCAGCGCTGGTGATTGATAAAGTCAGCCGAAGCTGGTTAGGAACAGTAGGCGGTCTGTTGGCCATCATCGGCGTGATAGCAGCTCCGATTACGAGCGGCGACACGGCATTGCGCAGCGCACGTCTGATAATAGCTGATTTCATGCACATTGAGCAACGAACGATACCTCACCGTTTGGAGATTGCCTTACCGCTGTTCATAAGCGTTTTTGGCATGATTTTCGTGGATTTCAATGTCATTTGGCGTTATTTCGCCTGGACAAACCAGACGCTTGCGTGCTTCACGCTCTGGGCCGGCGCGGTTTGGCTCTATAAAAAGGGACAAGGTGACAAAGTACAAAGTACAAAGTACCGCTACGGGTATATGATAGCGCTCTTTCCGGCTGTATTTATGACGATGGTTTGCTGCAGTTATATCCTGATTGCTCCGGAGGGCCTGAATATCGCCCCGGATATGCGATGGTTAGGGTACGTCATTGCCGGTATAATGACGATTGTGTGCCTTGATATCTTCACCATCTGGGCCAGGAGGCAGAGAAGGAAATAACTTCGGTACGCAATTTGTATGCATATGATTAAATCAGCACAATATATTATCTCCTCTCCGGACGTGAAAGACTGTCCGCAGAGTACATTACCGGAGTATGCGTTTATCGGACGCAGTAATGTCGGTAAATCGAGTTTGATCAATATGCTCTGCCATAACCCGAAGTTGGCGAAGACAAGTCAGAAGCCCGGTAAGACCTTATTGATTAACCATTTTCTGATTAACGGGGAGTGGCATTTGGTCGATCTGCCCGGATACGGATATGCGCAGGCAGGACAGAAACAGCGTGAAGCGCTGAAACGGATGATCGAGCGGTATTGTCTGTTGCGGGAACAGTTGGTGTGCCTGTTTGTACTCATTGACTGCCGTCACGAGCCTCAGAAGATCGATTTGGAGTTCATTACCTGGCTTGGAGAGAACGGCGTGCCATTTGCGATTGTCTTTACCAAAGGAGATAAACTCGGTAAAGTGCGGCTGAAAGAGAACGTGGAGGCATACAAGACACGGCTGCTCGAAGAATGGGAAGAATTGCCGCCTGTATTTGTGACATCTGCAGAAACCAAATTAGGCGGAGAAGAGTTGACCGCTTACATCGAATCATTGAATGCCGAAGTCGCTTAGATACATAGTATTATCTGTCTGTACGCTTTTCGCCGTATTTTGTGCGCCCGTGTACGCGCGCAGCGCTCGTGTGTACGGGTATGTGACGGATCAGGATAATGTAGGTATCGAGTTAGCGAATGTGGTTGTGCTGAACGCCGATAAACCGATCGGTACATCAACCAATAAAAACGGTTATTATGAACTGCTGTTAGACGAAGCCGATACGGTAGTATTGAATTTCTCAATGATCGGATATACTTCCGTGCAACAACGGATTATCGACGTGCGCGAAGTGATCAATATCAACGTGCAGATGCTGACCGATGAGCAGCTATTGACCGAGATTGAGGTGCGCGGAATCAAGCATGCGCAAGGCACAATGGATTATATTGATGCGACGACGACGCGTTTCATGCCGGATGCCACAGGCGGAAGTATTGAAAGTTTGCTGATCACTTTCGCCGGTGTGAGTCAGACCAATGAGCTGAGTAGTCAATACAACGTGCGCGGCGGATCGTTCGACGAGAACTCCGTTTATGTAAACGGTATTGAGATACACCGTCCCCTACTCATTCGCAGCGGTCAACAGGAGGGTTTGAGTTTTGTTAACCCCGAAATGGTGGAGAACGTACAATTCTCTTCCGGTGGATTCAGCGCGCAGTACGGCGATAAGATGTCTTCGGTGCTGGATATCACGTACAAACGTCCGAGTGCTTTTGAGGCCAGTATCAGCGCCAGTTTGCTCGGCGCACAATTATACGTGGGACACGGAGACAGTACGTACTCTCAGATGCACGGACTGCGTTATAAGACCAGCAAATACATGCTTGGCGGACTTGCCACAGCAGGCAATTATCAACCGACTTACGTCGATTATCAAACATTTATCACGTGGAAAGTTGCCCCGACATGGGGAATGTCATTCCTCGGGAATATCAGCCAGAACGACTACCGTTTTACGCCGGACAGTTTGAGTGAATCGTTCGGTGGTCAAGACGCGAAGAATCTGACCATCTATTACGAGGGACAGGAGAAAGATAAGTTCTTGACAGCTTTTGCGGCACTGAGTGCCAAAGGACATGTAAGTGATGAAGTGGAGATAGGTTTTGATGTGTCGGGTTTCTATACCAACGAGCGGGAGAACTTCGACATCACCGGTGAATACGTGCTGTCCAATGCACCGGCCGGTGAGATCACAGATGCTTTAGGTACGGGTTTGTTCCATCAGCATGCACGTAACAGCCTCGAAGCGGGTGTGGTCACACTGGCGCATAATGGCAGCTGGCAACGCGGCAACAACACCCTCAAATGGGGTGTGAGCGGTCAAGCGGAACTCATCCGCGATCATATCAGCGAATGGGAATGGCGCGACTCGGCGGGTTACTCGCTACCCAATGACGGCAAGTCAATGGAACTGTATTATGCGCTTCGAGGCGACACCTCGATGGTCTCCGCACGCGTGCAGGCTTATGTTCAGAACGAGCATAAATGGAATACTCCATCCGGACAATGGATCCTGACCGTAGGCGGACGACTGCAGTGGTGGTCTTGGAATAACGAAGTACTCCCTTCGCCCCGTGCAAGCGTGGAATGGATCCCCGGTTGGAAACGCGATCTCTGTTTCCGTTTGGCGACCGGTCTTTATTATCAGGCACCGTTCTATAAGGAACTGCGCGACACGATTACGGACACACTCGGTGTAACACGTATTCAACTGAACAGGAACCTCAAAGCCCAACGTTCGGTGCATGTGGTGTTAGGAGGCGATTATTACTTCCGCGCGTGGGGAAGGCCGTTTAAGTTAACTGCCGAAGGATATTACAAGTATATCGACCGCATGGAGAGTTACACCGTGGATAATGTGCGCGTACGCTATTCGGGTAAGAACGACTCGAAGGGTTATGCGGGCGGATTGGATCTGAAGTTATACGGTGAGTTAGTGCCCGGTGCAGACAGTTGGATATCGTTCAGCACGATGGTAGCTCGGCAGCGTCTTATCGGTTCTAATCGATGGATTCCGAGTCCTACCGAGCAACGGTGGAATTTCTCGATGCTCTTTCAGGACTACATCCCGCAACTACCGCAGTTGAAGTTTCATATCAAGATGCAGTTTGCCGACGGACAGCCGTTCTATGCGCCGCGCAATAATCAGGCATGGGGACGCATGCCGACCTACAAACGTATTGACTTGGGTGCTACTTACACCTTCAATGCCCAAACGGCTAAGTTCATGCGCAAGCCCTCCGCCAAGCACGTCAAACAATGGGCCATCCAGTTCGAGGTGTTTAATATTGTAGGATGGAGAAACGTCAACTCCTATTTCTGGGTAGCCGATGCGTACGGCAATCAGTGGGCCAGTCCTAACTACCTGACAGGAAGACGATATAATTTGAAAATAACAGTTGATTTAAGATAAAATGGCAGACGAGTTAACACCTATGATGAAGCAGTTCCGCGACATCAAGACGCAGTATCCCGACGCGATGCTGCTCTTCCGTTGCGGCGATTTCTATGAGACCTACGCAGAAGATGCTGTCAAGGCTGCTAAGATCCTCAATATCACGCTCACGCACCGCAGTAACGGCGGCAGTAGCGCGGCGCAACCTTTAGAAATGGCGGGCTTCCCCTTCCATGCTTTGGATACTTATCTGCCGAAGTTGGTTCGTGCTGGTCTTCGCGTGGCGATTTGCGATCAATTGGAAGATCCCAAACTGACGAAGAAACTCGTCAAGCGCGGTGTGACCGAACTTGTCACGCCGGGTGTCAGTTATTCAGACACCACCCTCACGCAGAAAGAGAACAACTGGGTAGCATGCCTGCATTTTGACAAACATATCATCGGCGTTGCTTTCCTGGATATCTCTACGGGTGAATTCCTTGCCGGACAAGGCGACAGTGATTATATCGACAAACTGCTGACGAATTTTGCGCCCAAAGAGGTGCTGTACGTTAGAGGACGCAAAGCGGATATCGAAAACCTGTTCGGAAGCAAGTATTTCACGTTTGAGTTGGAAGACTGGATGCTCGTTGAATCGACTGCCAAAGAGCGTCTGCAGAAACTATGGGGTGTATCGAGTCTGAAGGGATTCGGGTTGGAGAAGATGCCGGCGGGTGTGACCGCAGCAGGGGGCATATTGATGTATCTCGACATGACCCAGCACCTCCAAACAGGGCATATCCAGCACCTGAGTCGTATCGAAGAAGACAAGTACGTCTGGCTCGACCGGTTCACGATCCGCAACCTCGAACTGATGCGCGGTCAGACGGAAGACAGCGCTACCCTCTACGACATCATCGACCGCACGATCACTCCTATGGGTGGACGTCTGCTACATCGCTGGATGGCGTTCCCGCTCAAAGAGGTGCGTCCGATTCGCAACCGCCAGACCGTGGTCGAGCACCTGTTCAAACAACCGGAAGCACGTGAGGCATTGCGCGAAGCGCTCAACCAAGTGGGTGACCTCGAACGTATCGTGAGCAAGGTCTCTACAGGTCGTATCGGTCCCCGTGAAATGGTGCAACTCGGTCGTGCACTCAAAGCGGTCAAGCCCATCAAGGATGTCTGCGAGGCGGCGCATGACAATACCTATTTATCGCTGCTGGGCGAACAACTCGATCCGTGCTCTGAAATGCGCATGCGTATCGAACGCGAGATCGTACCCGATCCGCCTATCGCGCAGGGAAGACCGAATATCATCGCACGCGGCGTGGATACCGAACTGGATGAACTGCGTGCCATCCAGTCCGATGGCAAGGATTATCTGCTGCAGATCCAACAACGCGAGATAGAACGAACGGGAATCACGAGTCTCAAGATCGGTTATAACAACGTCTTCGGCTATTATCTGGAGGTGCGTAACACCTACAAAGAGCAGGTGCCGCCGGAGTGGATCCGCAAGCAGACACTCGTCAACGCAGAGCGCTATATTACCGATGAGCTGAAGACCTATGAAGAGAAGATCACCACGGCAGAAGAACGTATCCAGATCATCGAGAACCGGCTCTACCAGGAATTGATGCTTGCGCTCTCCGAATGGGTGCCACAGATGCAGTTAAATGCCAATGTATTAGCCCAACTCGATTGTCTGCTATCGTTTGCCACAGTAGCGGCAGAGCACCGCTACGTATGTCCGGATGTGAACGACAGCCTCGTCATCGACATCCGTCAAGGACGGCATCCGGTTATTGAACAACAACTGCCGCCGGGCGAACAATACATCGCCAATGACGTGCTGCTGGATAATAACAGTCAGCAGATCATCATCATCACCGGACCGAATATGGCCGGTAAATCCGCTCTACTCCGCCAGACAGCACTTATCGTACTGCTCGCACAAATGGGTTCTTTCGTACCCGCAGAGAGTGCGTCCATCGGTGTCGTGGACAAGATCTTCACCCGCGTCGGAGCGAGCGATAACATATCCTTAGGCGAATCGACCTTCATGGTTGAGATGAACGAAGCAGCATCGATATTGAACAACCTGAGTGAACGCAGTCTCGTGCTGTTTGATGAGTTAGGTCGCGGAACGAGCACCTACGATGGCATAAGTATTGCATGGGCTATTGTGGAGTATATCCACGAGAACCGCGGACATGCCAAGACGCTCTTTGCAACCCATTATCACGAACTGAACGAAATGGAGAAGACTTTCGAGCGTATCCGTAACTATAACGTCTCCGTACGCGAAGTGAACGGTAAGGTCATCTTCCTTCGTAAGTTGGTTCGCGGCGGTTCGGAGCATAGTTTCGGTATCCATGTAGCGAAATTAGCCGGCATGCCGGCATCTATCGTGGAGCGCGCCAACCAGATACTCGCCGATCTCGAACGCGCCGCTAAGAACGGCGATATCGCCAAACCCATCGATCATATCGGTGAGTCGCGAGAGGGAATGCAGCTGTCGTTCTTCCAATTGGATGACCCGGTACTCGAGCAGATACGTGATGAAGTCAAATCGCTCGACATCAACAACTTAACGCCGCTGGAGGCTCTCAATAAACTGTCGGAAATCAAACGCCTCGTAGGAGGAAAATAGTATGGCAAAATACGAATGGACAAAAACCCGCATTCTGCGCTGGACATTAGGTATCTCCGGATGGATTTTCTGCATGATCCTATTGTTCGTCACCGAGCAGTATTACCGATGGGAGGTGTCTAACTTCACGTCCCGCGACGGAGAAGCACACGTGTACAACATCTACGAGGGCACGTCAATTGACTCGTTGATGAGTATGTTGCGTCAGGACTACGACATCGATGCCGAGACCGATCTCAATTGGCACATGCGTATTCTGCTTTTCCGTTATCCCGAACCCGGTCATTACACCGTGCCTGCGCAGATTGGTGACCGCGAACTGATTGAGAAATTCAAATACGGCCGACAGACGCCCGTGCGTATCACATGGAATCATTTCATTCGTACCCGAGAGGAACTGGCCGGCAAAGTGACGACTCACCTGCTCATGGATAGCGTCACGCTCTTGCGCCTGCTCGAAGATGATGCCTATCTCGCGCCGTATGGCTTCAACAAAGAGACCAGCCGATGCCTGTTCATCCCCAATACCTACGAGGTTTATTGGAACATCACCCCCGATCAACTCTTCGACCGCATGCAGCGCGAGTAAAACACGTTCTGGAACGACGAACGCCGTGCGAAAGCCGATTCGATCGGACTCACGCCGATTGAGATTGCCATCATAGCCTCTATCGTCGAAGGGGAGAGTCA
>JAEEGH010019050.1_pt1 | contig 14442 bp, 14 predicted proteins | sample 9134181 | NCBI WGS metagenome assembly JAEEGH01 (sample SAMN16246544, study PRJNA631951) | gut metagenome | biome: gut microbiome; feature: rumen; material: DP-attached | host: Bos | place: Iran: Karaj | collected 2018-10 | reverse complement strand
TAATAGTCCTGCTTTAAATACTTAATTTCGGTATCGAGGGAATCAATGTTCCTGTCAGCCGACTTTAAGTTTTCCTCAAGCGTTTCAAGCGGCGTTTCAATTTCAGCGATTACGTTGTCATACTCTCTTCTTAATATGTCGTATTTATTCTTTAACGTATTTGCCTTTGACTGGCTGTCCGTAAGGTCTGCCTTTGCCTTTGATATGTTTTCGTTTGCAAGGTCAATCTGTTTTGTCGCTTCTATGTACTGTTCGTACGTTACGTCGGTCTCTTTTCCGACGAGCACCTCGTATTCGGTAGGCGTATAGCCTATCGCAGCCTGTTCGGATTCAAGCTCGCTTATGGTCTTCTGTTTTCTCGTAAGTTCCTTTTCGATTTCCCTTACCTGAAGCTTTGCGTTATCTATTGCGGCTTCTATATCGCCGGCGTTCCGATACTTTTCCCTTGTTTCCTCGAGTTCTTCTTCAATATCCTGTATTTCGAGTTCCTTTGAAGCGTATGATGAGTTGCTCGACTTGTCAAGCAGCAGTTTGTTGTAATCGTAATTCACGCTGTCATAATTTCTTCTCGCATTATACAGTTCGTCGCTTTCGCCTTCCTCAAGAGTCATAAGAACCGTACCCCTCTCGACGTAGTCGCCGACTTTTACGGACACTTTCTTTATCTCTCTCGTCGCTCCGAAAGTTACGTTATAATTTTCGTTTGCCACAACCGAACCGCTTCCTCTGACCTGAGTCTTTATCGTTCCGTAGCTTATATAATCCGTCGCAACCTCCGGCAGAGTAAGATTCATTATCGTATTAGAAAAAAACGTCAGAACAAGTAAAATCGATAAAAAAATTATCGCAAACGTCTTTACCCATTCTCTGCTTATCTTCTTTTCTCCCATTTTTTCTCCCATCTTTCACGGTTTTTGAAAATAATAATTATCCTTTTACGCTTCCCGAATTTGCTATTCCCTCTACGAGATACTGTTCTCCGTAAAGGAATATCAAAAGGGTCGGTATCATATATATTACCGCCACGGCAAAAGCAATTCCGGCTTCTCCCGAATTTATCTTCGACAGAAATACCGACAGCGGATACAATTCCTCGTTTTTAAGCATAATGAGCGGCTGCTCTACCATGTTCCAGTAGTCTATAAACACGAGTATAAGCACCGAATACAGTATATTCTTGCAAAGCGGCATATAAATCTTGAAAAACACCTGAAATTCGTTACATCCGTCGATTTTTGCCGCTTCCACTACCGCATACGGAACTTTTCTCATCGCTTTGGTAAGCAAAAAAACACAGAACGGCGAGAAAACACCCGGCAGAATTATCGCCCAGCTTGTTCCCAGAAGTCCGAGTTTATCCGCAACAAGATAGTTCGGAACGAGCGTTACCTGATACGGCATAAGCATAAGTATAATATACGTAAACAGTATCACTTCGCGGCCCTTTGAACGAAATCTTGTAAATCCGTATGCCGCAAGACACGCCACAACTACCTGAAACAGCATTATCGGCACGGTGTATTTAACGGAATTCCAGAATTTGAAAAGATATTCGGGACTTAAAAACAAAATCGTAAAATACTGTCCGAACGACACTTTATCGGGAATGAATTTCAGGCTCGTCTGTTTTGATATGTAAGACCCTTTTCCCGCCGTTTCAAATATCATTCCGTAATTCGAAGCAAGCTCCGACTGCGTGAAGAAAGAGCTCGATATTGTCAGAAACGTCGGCATAAGGAACACAAACGCCACCAGAAGCAAAAAAAGCATTAAAATCACCGCTCTCCTTTTGCCTTTACGGAGTTTGCGTTTTTCTTTTTTACTTCCTTCGAATTTTCGTATATCTTTTATTTTATAATCCATATTATTCTTCTACGTCCCTTCCGTATCTGCTGTCGGCATAGAACAGAATACCTATAAGAACTATCATTACTATCGTCATAATCAGCGCCGCCGCGGACAGCTTCTGATAGTCAAGGTTGTCAAACGTATTATTCATAAAGTGCTGCAGCATATACAGGCTTTCGTACGGATAGTATCCGGCAAGCAGATATACTTCCCTGAATATCTTGAACGAATTGATAATGGAAATAATCGTTACGAACACTATCGTCGAAGACATATATCTCATTTTAATTGCGAAAAACCGTTTTACCGGACCCGCGCCTTCAACTTCCGCCATTTCAATAATCTCTTTCGGAATATTGTTAAGCGCCGCCAGAAACAGTATCATATTATATCCGAGGTTTTTCCACAAAAACAGTATCACGATAACGACTATCGCGTGTTCCGATTTCAGCCAGTCGATTTTATCAATTCCGAAGGTCTGCAAAAAGGAGTTTACGCTTCCGTTATAGTGGAACAATACCTGCCAGATAAGCACAATCGACGCGACAGGCACCATCATCGGCGACAGAAAGAATGAGCGCAGTTTGCTTTGCATGGGTATTTTTACGTTGAGCGCAATGGCTATAAGCATTGACAGCACAACCGCAAGCGGCACGCTGAGAGCCGTAAATTTAAGCGTATTTATCGCCGCCGTCTTAAACGAATAGTTATTAAAAAGCTTTATATAGTTATCTATTCCCACAAACTCTTTCTGAATCGGGTTATTTATGAAAGAATAATATATTATAATAAAAAAAGGAATAATAAAGAATACGGCTACGCCTATTACGCTCGGCGCCAGAAACATTGTCGAAATGGCGCGCGCCTTTCTCTCTTCTTTTCTTCCTTTTTTACTCAACGTATTGTCTTTTTTACGGAATATCAAAAAAACGCACACCTCCGTTCATTTATACTATTTCGACGTTTTTTTGCATTATTTGTTCCATACAGAATTATTATACAACATATTTATTAATAAATAAATATATAAATATATATAATCTTAATAAAAAAAGAAGCCGTGCTTTACACGGCTTCTTTATTATTTTACTTCAATGAAGGAGCTTCTACGGGACACACGCTTGCGCAAGTTCCGCAATCAATGCATTCGTTTTCGTTTATCTCGTATTTTCCGTCGCCTTCCGAAATACATCCGTTAGGGCACGCATCTGCGCATGCTCCGCAGGAAATGCAGTCTTCTGAAATCTGATATGCCATTATTATACACCTCCGCTTTTTACTATCTGCATTATACCACATGTTTATGAAAAAATAATAACGCAATGTTGACAAAAAGTAAACTATTTATTCACAAATTTACTCATCGGCTTTTCGAGAAATTTATATGCAATTACAAACGCCGCAATTACTATAACGTCCTTAACTGCGTTAAACGGGATTACGCCGGCGATTATATAGTTTGCAGCGTCAAAGTTTTCTCCCATATACAGAGGAATCATTATAAAATAATTTACCAGAACCGACGCTGCGAGCTGAACAACTGCCGCTGCCGACACGGAAGCAAGAATTTTAACAAAATTATTCTTCAATTTGATAACGTATTTGAAAAGAAGTCCGAAAGACAGCACAAAAGCCGCTCCGAGCAGAAAATTTGACAGTTCCCCCACCATTCCGGTTGACGTTACCGTAAGATGAATGACATTTTTTATCAAAACCACCGCAAACCCCGCTATCGGGCCCAAATAAAGCGCCGCAAAAAACGCGGGAACCTCCGAAAAATCGGCTTCAAGCCACGGAAACGCCGGAATCAGCGGAAATTTCGGGAACATAAACAGCACGAACGAGATTGCCGAAAAAATACCTATATAAATTACCTTTTTTAAACTGTTTTTCATGATTTTACCTCAAAAAAATACCTGAAGACATAATCTTCAGGTAAAATGATAATGCAAGCTTGATATTTTCGCTTTATCCAGACTATACTGTCGGTTCCGGAATTGCTTTCGCTCACCGGATCTGCATTTCTGCCCGTGGACTTTACCACCGGTAGGGACTTTCACCCTGCCCTGAAAATATGTTTTTAAACTTAAAAGGGACAATCGCTATGCAATTGTCCCTTGTTTGTCTCAGAAAAGATTAACCTTTTACTTCGATAACAACGCCGGAACCTACCGTACGTCCGCCTTCACGAATAGCGAAACGGAGTCCCTGTTCCATAGCGATCGGAGCGATGAGCTCAACGTTCATGTCAACGTTATCACCGGGGTTGCACATTTCTACGCCGTCGGGAAGAGTGATGATTCCCGTAACGTCTGTCGTTCTGAAATAGAACTGAGGTCTGTAGTTCGAGAAGAAGGGCTTATGACGTCCGCCTTCTTTTTCGGTAAGAACGTAAACCTGTCCTACGAACTTTGTGTGAGGTGTGATCGAACCGGGTTTAGCAAGAACCTGTCCTCTTTCGATTTCGTTCTTTGCGATACCGCGGAGAAGCGCGCCTATATTGTCGCCGGCTTCTGCGTAGTCCATGAGCTTATGGAACATTTCGATACCCGTAACGGTCGTCTTTCTCGTTTCCTTGATACCAACGATTTCAACTTCGTCAGACATCTTGAGCTGTCCTCTTTCTACTCTACCCGTAGCAACTGTTCCACGGCCGGAAATCGAGAATACGTCTTCGACAGGCATAAGGAACGGTTTGTCTGCTGCACGGTCAGGTGTAGGAATATATTCGTCAACTGCCTTCATAAGTTCTTTGATGCAGTCGTATGCGGGGTTGTTAATATCGTTGGGAGCTTCGAGAGCTTCTCTTGCGCTTCCGCGGATGATCGGAATATCGTCGCCCGGGAAATCGTAAGACGAAAGAAGGTCTCTTGTTTCCATTTCAACAAGGTCGAGAAGTTCGGGGTCGTCTACAAGGTCGCATTTGTTAAGGAATACAACGATTGCCGGAACACCAACCTGACGAGCAAGAAGGATATGTTCACGAGTCTGCTGCATAGGTCCGTCCGTACCTGCTACAACGAGGATCGCGCCGTCCATCTGAGCGGCACCTGTGATCATGTTCTTAACGTAGTCGGCGTGGCCGGGGCAGTCAACGTGTGCATAGTGTCTTTTATCTGTTTCGTATTCAACGTGTCTTGTATTTATCGTAATACCTCTTGCCTTTTCCTCGGGCGCATTATCGATCTGGTCGTATGCCATGAATTCGATGTTCGAATTGCCGAGTGAAAGCGTCTTTGTTATAGCTGCCGTAAGGGTTGTCTTACCGTGGTCAACATGTCCTATTGTACCAATGTTAACATGGGGCTTTGTTCTTTCAAATTTTGCCTTTGCCATTGTAAATTCCTCCTAAAATTGTTTATTATTTACTATATTAATTATACTTAAATCTACTAAAGTGTCAATATCATATTGAATAATATTTACACTTTATTAATCTTTAACGCTTTACGCGTTTTTGCCTCTTTCGGCAATGATCTGTTCCTGAATGTTCTTAGGTACCTGCTCGTAGTGGCTGGGTTCCATTACATACGTTCCTCTGCCCTGCGTTTTGGATCTCAGATCCGTTGCGTAGCCGAACATATTTGAAAGCGGAACGAATGCTCTTATTTGCTGACCGCCCGCTATCGGATCCATTCCCTGAATCTGTCCGCGTCTGGAATTGAGGTCGCCTATAACGTCTCCCATGTAGTCGTCGGGAACGACAACCACAACCTTCATTATCGGTTCCGTAAGAATTGAGCCTGCTTTCTTGAGCGCTTCCTTGAGCGCCATGGAGCCTGCTATCTTGAACGCCATTTCGGACGAGTCGACTTCATGGTACGAGCCGTCGTAAAGCGTAACCTTAAGGTCAACTACCTGATAGCCTGCAAGAACACCGCTCATCATTGCGCCGCGGATACCTGCGTCAACCGCCGGTATATATTCTTTCGGAATTGCGCCGCCGACAACCTTGTTTTCGAAGGTGTAGCCTGCGCCGGGTTCGTTCGGCTCAACGATAATCTTGACGTGTCCGTACTGTCCCTTACCGCCTGACTGGCGCGCATATTTCATATCAACGTCGGCGCTCTTTGTGATTGCTTCCTTATATGAAACCTGCGGTTTTCCTACGTTTGCCTCGACTTTAAATTCACGAAGCAGTCTGTCTACTATGATTTCGAGATGGAGCTCGCCCATACCCGCGATAATAGTCTGTCCCGTTTCTTCATCGGAATACGTCTTGAACGTCGGGTCTTCTTCCGCAAGCTTTGAAAGCGCGATACCCATCTTTTCCTGGCCCGCTTTTGTTTTAGGTTCTATCGCAACCCTGATAACGGGTTCCGGGAATACCATGGACTCAAGAATTACGGGATGGTTTTCATCGCAGAGTGTGTCGCCGGTTGTGGTGTTTTTAACGCCTATAACCGCCGCGATGTCGCCCGCGTATATCTGATCGACGTCTTCTCTGTGGTTTGCGTGCATCAGCACTATACGTCCGAAACGCTCTCTGCCCTGTTTTGACGAATTATATACGGTAGAGCCCGCCGAAATTGTTCCCGAATACACTCTTATAAAGCAAAGGCGTCCTATGAACGGGTCTGTTGCAATTTTGAATGCAAGCGCCGAAAACGGCTCTTCGTCGGAAGAATGGCGAACGGTTTCGTTATCCTCATCGTCCTTTTTATCCGGGTCAATTCCTTTTATTGGCGGAATATCGAGCGGAGACGGCATATAGTCTACTATTGCGTCAAGGAGCTTCTGAACGCCCTTGTTTTTATACGAGGTTCCGCAAACGACGGGAACCATCGTATTTGCAATGGTCGATTTTCTGATTGCCGCTTTAATTTCTTCAACGGTGAATTCTTCGCCTTCCATATACTTTTCAAGCAGCGCTTCATCTGTTTCCGCCACGTGCTCGATAAGCTGCGCTCTGTATTCATCCGCTTTTTCCTTCATATCCGCCGGAATTTCTTCGACCTTTATATCTGTTCCGAGGTCGTTTGTGAATATAAACGCCTTCATAAGCACAAGGTCGATAATTCCCACGAACGTTTCCTCAGCTCCTATCGGAAGCTGAATCGGTACGGCATTTGCATGGAGTCTCTCGTGTATCATATCTACAACTCTGTAGAAATTTGCACCCATGATATCCATTTTATTTACGTACGCCATACGTGGTACGTGGTATTCGTCAGCCTGACGCCATACTGTTTCAGACTGCGGCTCAACTCCGCCTTTGGCGCAGAATACGGTAACCGAACCGTCCAGCACTTTCAGCGAACGCTGTACTTCAACCGTGAAGTCAACGTGGCCGGGTGTATCAATAATATTGATTCTGTGCGGTACGTACTGTTTTTCCTCTCCGGACCAAAAACACGTTGTAGCAGCCGAGGTAATCGTTATACCTCTCTCCTGCTCCTGTTCCATCCAGTCCATAGTTGCGCTTCCGTCATGGGTTTCGCCTATCTTATGATTTTTGCCTGTATAGAACAATATACGCTCGGTTGTCGTTGTTTTACCGGCGTCAATGTGAGCCATAATACCAATATTTCTTGTATTTTCAAGAGAACAAGTTCTTGGCATTGATTTTCTCCTTTAAAAAGCCTGTGATTAATATCTGTAGTGTGCAAAAGCCTTGTTTGCTTCCGCCATCTTGTGGGTATCCTCGCGCTTCTTTACCGCGGAGCCGAGTCCGTTTACAGCGTCGATGATTTCTCCGGCAAGTCTTTCAGACATATTCTTTTCGCCTCTTGCGCGGGCATAAACCGTCAGCCAACGAAGTCCGAGCGTCTGTCTTCTTTCAGGTCTTACCTCTATCGGCACCTGATACGTCGAACCGCCGACACGGCGTGCCTTTACTTCGAGAACGGGCATTATGTTCTCAAGCGCTTTCTGGAAATTTTCCAGAGGATCGCCAACCTTTTCGTTGATTATTTCAAATGCGTCATATACTATTTTCTGAGCGACTCCCTTTTTGCCGTCGTACATGATGTTGTTGATAAGCTTTGTTACGAGCTTTGAATTGTACAACGGATCAGGGAGAACGTCTCTCTTGGGTACAGAACCTCTTCTTGGCACTATACTTCCCTCCTTCACAATTATGAATTCATCGGTACTCGAAATGATTACCTTCCGTTAAGCACTTTGTGAGATCCGTTCCGCACAGCATATGATTATATTATGTGCAGTAAGCCTCTCCAAAATACCATTTTCCGCTTTATGGGCGGATTAATACGGTCAAATTACTTTTTCTTTTCTTTTTTTGCACCGTATTTCGAACGCGCCTGATTTCTGTTCGCAACACCCTGCGTATCAAGCGTTCCGCGAATGATGTGATAACGCACACCGGGGAGATCCTTTACTCTTCCGCCGCGGATGAGTACAACGCTGTGTTCCTGGAGATTATGTCCGATTCCGGGAATATACGAAGTAACTTCGATTCCGTTCGTAAGTCTTACTCTCGCTATTTTTCTGAGCGCCGAGTTAGGCTTCTTGGGCGTTTTTGTGGAAACCTTCGTGCAAACTCCTCTTTTCTGGGGAGCAGCCACGTCCGTCTGCTGCTTTGTAAGAGTGTTGTAACCCTTCAAAAGTGCCGAAGACTTGGATTTTTTTGCATCCTCGCGTCCTTTTCTTACTAACTGGTTAAAGGTTGGCATACCGCACCTCCTCTTCTTGTAAATTTTGTTTTTCGCTTAGCAAAGCCACAATGACGCATAGTAACTTACACTAATCGACCATTACATTATAAGTTATTCTGCCGTTTATGTCAAGTTTTTTCAATGTTTGCCATGTTTTTTCTCTGTTTTGACAACTTTATTTTCAAATATGCCCCTATTTTAGTATATTTTGCACAATTATTTTATATATATTCATTTATTTTGCTTATTGATATCTACATATATATAATATTATTTTCTTTTAAATCAGCGCCGTAGATTTTTATAAATTACACAAAAAAAGCACCGTGCGGTGCTTTTTTATTTTTATTTTTTTCAGACCAGACTCGACGCGTTTTGTCTGAGCCTTGCCACAGCGTCCACGCCCGCCTTTTTTTCAATCAGGCTGTACGCTTTTTTAAGATTCGGTTTTCTTTTTTCAAGGTTATGACAATCGGAAGCCACTACGTCTATAAGGTCTTTCTTTATCATTTTAATAATCCTTGCGCGCATGAACAGCGAGTCGAAGCAGTCCGCGTCAACCTGTATCACGCAGCCCATTTCTTTCAGATAGGTTACGTTCTTTTCATTCTTGAAAAGAAAATCGTATCTGTCAATGTGGGCGATTATCGGAGTTACGTTATAATAAGACATTATCTTATAAATGAGGTCCGAATTATCCTCAAAATCCCCGAGTTCGTACGGGATTTCGAGAAGAATGTTGTTTGTACCTTCAAAGCATATCGGTTTCAACGATTCATAATTAAGCATAATCTTATGAATATTGACTTCCGCACCTGCATACACCCGGATATTTATATTATTTTCCTCGATAAGCCGTTTTATCGTTTCAAGTCTTTCGTCGCGCTTTGCGACAAATTCTTCAAGCTGCTTGTTCGCAGAGTAAAAATGGCTTGTTGACACAACTCTTGTAATTCCGTCGGCTTCAAGCGCCTTAAGCAGCAAAAGACTATCGTTTTCGGTTTTCGGCCCGTCGTCAATATTACTCAATATATGTGTATGTATATCAGTCATATTCTTCTCCGCAATTCATTTTCCGTTTTTTATTCTTTTTCTTTGCTCTTTCGTGAATTATCGGCGGCGTCAATGTTCTTGTATCTGTACTTATAGCTGTAATTGTATCCTCTCTTGTTCTTATGCTTCTTGTTTACCACGCGGTTTAAGATTACGCCGATAATGTTTGCTTTTGCAAGTTTGAGTGCCGAAAGTGCTTTTGCAACTTCCGGATACGTCGAGCTTGCGTATGCGCATACGAACGCTACTCCGTCAACCATGCTCGACAGCAGAACGCCGTCGGAAACGATGTTTACGGGGGGTGCGTCGATGATTACGTAGTCGTAGTCCTTATCAACCTCTTCAAGAAGTTTAATCATGGCTTTGCTGCTTAAGAGTTCCGACGGGTTCGGAGGCAGAAGACCTGAGGGAATGATGAAAAGGTTTTCGGTTTCGCTCTTGCGGTAAATGCATTCTTCTATCGTATTCATTCCCGAAAGAATGTTTGAAAGTCCTTTACGGCTCTCAATATTATAGTATTTATTGATCGTCGGTTTTCTGAGGTCGGCGTCTATAAGGAGTACCTTCGTATCGGTTTCGGAAAGCGTTTCCGCAAGGTTTACGGACGTGGTTGATTTTCCTTCGCCCGCTTCGGCGCTGACAATAAGGATTTTACGGCACGCATGCTGCTTGTTGTACGGCATGGAGAACAACAGATTCGTTCTGAGCGTCTTATATGCTTCGACAAGCTGAAAGTTTGACGAGGCATTTGTTATAAGAACTTCTTTCGATGAAAAGTTTTTCTTTTCTTTTGCGTTGTTTTTTTCGTTATTCATTGTCATAAACCCCCTTCTCAGTGTCTTTCATAGTTTCTTGAAGAATATTTCGAAGAATAGTATCCGCCGTATCTGCTTCTTGAATGTTCACTGTATTCGGGGATAATTCCGAGAACGGGAAGTCCGATTATTTCTTCAAATTCTTTTTCGTCTTTTATTCTTACGTCAATTATTTCGATGATGAAGAATATTGCGAATACCACGATTGCCGCGGCAAACGCTCCTATGAGGATATTTACGGACGTTTTTACGTTTTTGGGCGATTCGTTGAGTCTTGCCTTGTCAGCAATTTTCAGCGTGTTTTCCGAGCCTGATCTTATCTCGGCTATGTACGCTTCCGCGTTGTTTTCGATACACTGCGCGATGGTCAGCGCGTCTTCCGGCGAATATGCCGAAACGGTAACGGTAAAGCTTTCGGAATCCTCAGCCATTGAGTACTTTATCGACCTGTACAGCTCGTCCGCTTTGTATTCTCTCGAAAGGTTTTCTTTTTCAAGTTTGGGAATAATCTCTTCAACAAAGTCCTTTGTGTTCAGGATAAGAGTATACGTCGGCACAAACATTCTCGAAACGGTGAGGTTTCTGTTTGCGTCTATGGAATACGTTCCCGAGGTGTCGTCGACAACCGACGTGTCTATGAAATATTTGGTTACCGACTCATATTTCGGAACTATTATTTTTTTACTGTAATACAATGCGATCAAACCGCCGACAATCATTGCCGCAAGTATAATCCAGACTCTTTTTATAAGAATATTAAAGAGATCCATCAAGGTTATTTCTCTGTTGCCCATAACTATCCATCCTTATATTTTTATTTAGTATATTTTATCATGTAAACTGTAAAAAGTCAACATCTTTTTACTCGTTCAGTCCGAGCATTACCTTTAATATCTCCGACACGTTCTTTTCTACCGTGCGGCCCCTGCAATCCACCGTATAATCGGCGTATTTTTCGTAAAAAGGCGTCCTGTAATCGTAAATATCCTTTAACGTTTCGTTGTTCTCCGCCGCAATTCCCCGCGTATCCCTGTTGTTTACCCTGTGGGATATTACGCTGTACGGCAGATAAAGATAAACGCATATTCCGTTCTTTTTCAAATGCTTCATGGACGTTTCGCGAAGCACCGCGCTGCCGCCCGTCGCAACGACGCACGGAGTTTTCATGTCAAGGCTCTTTATCGCAGCCTCCTCCTCGTCGAGAAGGCCCTTTACGCCAACCTTTTCAAGAGTCTGATGGAGAAGCTCTCCCGTTCTGTTCTGTATTACCATGTCGGTATCTATAAAATCCACGCCGAGCGTTTTCGCGAGTATTACGCCTATCGTGCTCTTGCCCGCTCCCGGCATTCCTATCAGAATTATGTTTTTCATATAAGTACTTGTTTTTTAACCTTTCTTTTTGTAAAAATTCTTTGCCGCAGTAAGCGTATTTTTCATGAGCATTGTGATTGTCATGGGGCCTACTCCGCCCGGAACGGGCGTAATAAACGACGCCTTCTTTTCACATTCCTCAAACGCAGCGTCTCCCGTAAGCTTGCCATCGGCGTTTCTGTTCATTCCGACGTCGATGAGCACGGCGCCCTCTTTTACCATATCGGCTTTTAAAAATTCGGCTTTTCCGATTGCCATAACTATTATATCCGCCTGTCTCGTTATATCAGCAAGGTCTCTCGTCTTTGAGTGGCATACCGTAACGGTCGCGTTTGCGTGAAGCATAAGCATTGCCATAGGCTTTCCGACTATGTTGCTTCTGCCGACGACAACGCATCTCTTGCCCGTCGGGTCTATTCCGTATTCCTTCAAAAATTCCATAACTCCCGCGGGCGTACACGGAAGAAAGCTGTAATCGCCTATCATTATTTTTCCGACGTTTACGGGATGAAACGCGTCGACGTCCTTTTCGGGCGAAATATTATTTATTACGAGCGCTTCGTCGAGGTGCTTCGGAAGCGGCGACTGAACGAGAATTCCGTGAATGTCGTCCCTTTCGTTGAGCTTATGTACAAGCGACAGAAGTTCTTCTTCAGTGGTATTTTCTTCAAGCAGATACATTTCCGACTTGAAACCCACTTCTGCGCAGGCTTTTTCCTTGTTTCTGACGTATATTTTCGAAGCGTTGTCGTCTCCGACGAGAATCACCGCAAGCCCGGGAGTAATTCCCGTTTCCTTTGCAAATTCCGCGCTTTCGCTTTTAATCTGCTCTCTTATCTTTGCGGACAACGCTTTTCCGTCCATTATAACTGCCATTTTATTTCTCCTCAACCTTTTTCGCGCCTTTATGCCTGAAAGCAAGAACTATAAGAAGTATCAACCCCACAACGAAGCACGCAAGTCCTATCGCCTGGGAAATTCTTATATTTCCGATATAAAGGCTGTCGCCCCTGAGGCCTTCGATTATACACCTGCCGAGTCCGTACCACGTTATATACCACAAAAATACGTTTCCGTTGTATTTTCTCTTTTTCCAGAACGCGTTTATTATCAAAAAACCTATCAGGTTCCACACCGACTCGTACAAAAACGTCGGGTGCACCATTTCGCCGTTTATCGTCATGAGAAGCGGGTTTCCGTAAGCAAGGGACGTAAGGTCTATGCTCTTACCCAAAAAATCGTACTGTCCCACGACGCCGTACGCTTCCGCATTCATGAAGTTGCCCCATCTGCCTATAATCTGACCTATCATGACGGCGGGAGACGCGCAGTCGAGAAGCGCAAGAACGCTTATCTTTTTTACCTTACACACGATTATCATCGCAATAAGTCCCGCGATAATGCATCCGTAGATTGCAAGGCCGCCCTCCCAGATGGCGATTACGTCGTAAAACGATTTATATTCTATTTCGTTGAGCGTCGTAAGAACGTAAAACACCCTTGCGCCGATAATACCCGACGGTATGCATATAATTATGACGTCAAGTATGTCGTCGGCTTTTATACCGAGGCTCTTCATTCTGTAATAGGCGTAAAGACAGCCCAAAATCATTCCGACAACTATAATCACGCCGTACCATCTTACCTGAAGAAAGCCGATGGAAAAAGCCGTGTTGTTTATGCTGAACGGCTGAATTCCTATATTCGGAAAACCAATATAATTCATACAAATACCTCTTTATTTTTCTATCGGATAAATCGTGGACAAAACGAAGTCGTTTTCGTCAAATTCTTGTTCAAGCAATTCTTTTACTTCATCAAAAGTCGTTTTTTCTATCGTTTCGGGATAGTTTAACATATCAAATCCCGAAAATACGTTTACCAGAAAGTCGTTTGCGATGTCCTCGGTTGAGTTGAAAACCCTTAAAGAATCGGCGTATTTTGCGCGTTTCAGTCTCTCGAAAACGTTTTTATCAAGTCCGTTCTTTTTGTATTCCGCGATTTCCGCCTTAACAAGCTCATACACCTTCTCAGGCTCGTTTGACGCTCCCGAAATGCCGCAGTGAGCGAAATATTCCGACGCCTCGTACTCGCACGAGAACGACGAGTCAATTATTCCCTCGTTATAGCATTTATTATAGAATTTACTGCTCTTTCCGAACATCATATCGAGAAGTATTTCGTATTTTATCTGTTTTTTCGCAAGTTTTTCGCCGGTAGCGGGCACGTCGTTGTCCTTAATACCCACCGCGAACATCGGCATTGCAACTTCGAGGCGTTTTGACACGAATTCCTTATATCTTCCTCTCGGCTCGTCGGGATAAAATCTCTTTACCTCGGGTATTTCCACGTCGAAAAGCACCTTGTCGCATACTTCCCCGATTTTTTCGCATTCGACGTCTCCGCATATGCAAAGCGCCATATTCGACGGGTTATAAAACGCGCCGTAAGTGTCGTAAAGAAGTTCGGGAGTAATCTTCGCTATCGTTTCCGTCGTTCCCGCCGTATCGATTCTTACGGTATTGTTGGTATAAAGGCCTGTGAGCATACCGAAATAAAGCTGCCACGACGGGTTATCGTCGTACATTCTTATTTCCTGACCTATTATGCCCTGCTCTTTGTTTACCGTTTCCTTCGTATAGTACGGGTGGGTTACGAAATCGAGCAGTATTTCGAGGGACTCGTACACTTTATCGGTTGCCGAAAACAGATAGCACGTGCGTTCAAACGTGGTATAC
>JAEEGH010019048.1_pt1 | contig 14442 bp, 13 predicted proteins | sample 9134181 | NCBI WGS metagenome assembly JAEEGH01 (sample SAMN16246544, study PRJNA631951) | gut metagenome | biome: gut microbiome; feature: rumen; material: DP-attached | host: Bos | place: Iran: Karaj | collected 2018-10 | reverse complement strand
TTCGTCGCTGTGACGGCCAGCCGCTTGAAGCGCAGGCGCATCTCGTCAAGGGCCTCGCACAGCCGCTGCACGATGTGGAAGCAGTCGATGACGATGGTGGCATTGGGGAAGCACTCGCGCACGATGGCATACATGGAGTCGCTGAAGTCCATCGTCACTTCCTTGACCTTCTCACGCTCTGTAAGGGGGATCATCTTCAGTGTCCTGGAAACGAACTCGGCCTTGGTGCCCTTGACAACGGCTACAATGGTGCCTTTGCCGCCATGTCCGGCCTTGTTGGAGAATATCGTGTAGACGTCATCGCCTATCGTCGTCTCGTCTATCGAGTCGTACTCGCCGAGGTTCTTCGCCAGCAGCACCCAGTCTGTAGCATGTCCCTTCTGGTCCCACTGCTCGAAATCACTCAGGCTCTCCTTGTAGTTGCGCTCCAAAGTGCTGCCCTTGATGTGAAAGAAACGGGCTACGGAGGAACACGTGACGGGGAAATTATCCAAGACCGTCTTTAAAAAAAGCCCCGAACTCCACGGACAGTCGGGTGCCTTCAGCGGCCAGCGGATAGTTGCACAGAATGACGTTGTGCCCGTCAGCATCCTTATAGCGCCGACGGCGTACATGTAAGACCATCTTACGGCTGCGGGCTGGGTAGTCGTGGATGACGCTCTCCTCTGTGAAGCCATTGGCTACGAGGCCTAGTTTCTCCCCTTGGCGGTTGTCACGCTCGTCAAGGTAGATGTGCAGAACCTTGGGGTAAAGTACGTCCAGTTCATGGGCTGGCTTGTCATTGTCGGTCTCTTCCATGCGTACTACGTCGAACCAGTCGAGAATGCCTTCCGGAAGGAAGAAACTGGCCAGCATGGTGTATCGTTGCAGTTCACTATTTGCTTCCATGAGGGCAAAGGTACTGCTTTTTTATGAAATATGTATCGTTTGTGCACTATATTCGGCAGTTGTCATAGGGTAGGCATCCACGGAAGAATTGAACTGCGCCCACATAGTTTGCAGCCCACTTCGACATACGTTCGTAGTCTGGTTCAATAATTAATCTCATACTTTTTTTGTTATTTATTGATTTTATATCCAGAGGACCTGCCACTAAAAAGCTAAAACAGGGGGTTTCCACTGGATTTGGTTAAATTTCATATCAAATATGATACACGCCTTCAAGAGGACAAATGTTGTGGCAGTCGAGAATAACCTTGCCCTTCAGCTTGTCCCAATTCTGCTTAATATGGTCGTGCTTCACCATGATGACAACCATGTCTATCTCATCCAGGAACTGGTCGAAGTCCAGAATCTGGTTCTTTACGATTTCTTTCTGAGTGAAGAAGGGATCAAAGGTCTTCAGCGGGCGGGCGAGGTGGCGTTCCTGAATGTCAAGCATCTGCAATGTCGGACTCTCGCGAATGTCATCTACGTTTTCCTTATAGGTCAGACCATAGAGACCCACCTTGCGGTTGTCCGTGATGTTATGCTGCTCCATAATCTCGTGAATGCGCTCCAGCACGAACACGGGCTGATAGTCGTTTGTCTTCATACTCTCGTCAATCACCTTGGCCAGCTGGGGATAGTCGCCTACGAGGAACCAGGGATCCACAGAGATGCAGTGACCACCAACACCAGGACCGGGCTGGAGGATATTCACGCGCGGATGCATGTTACAGATCTTGATAATTTCATACACATCCATGTTATCGTGGCGGCAGATGCGACTCAGCTCATTGGCAAAGGCAATATTCACGGCACGGTATGTATTCTCCACCACCTTGGTCATCTCGGCGGTACGGATGTCAGTTACAACAATCTCACCTTGGCAGAAGGAGGCATAGTATTGCTTGACCTTCTCGCCAATCTCGCGGCTGTCGGCACCGATAGTGCGGTTGTTGTGAAGCAGCTCATAGACCATATTTCCAGGGATAATACGCTCGGGAGCGTGAACAAGGTTAATGTCCTCACCGATCTTGAAGCCGTTGGCCTCAATCACAGGGCGAACAAACTTATCAATGGTTCCGGGGCTTACTGTTGATTCAACAACTACAGTTGCGCCCTTGGGGCATACCTTCATTACTTCCTTGACAGCTGCTACTACATAGCAAGCGTCTACTTTCTTGCTGAACTTGTCATAAGGAGTAGGAACACTGACAATGTACATATCAGTTTTCTGATACTCAGTGGTGAACTTAATGCCAGCCTTTACAGCAGCCTGGAAAAGTTCATCAAGACCATCCTCTTTGAAGGTTGTTTTACCTGCGTTGAGTGTTGCCACCAACTCCTTGTTGTAGTCTGTACCTATGACCTCTACACCGTGAGAAGCCATCATCAATGCTGTGGGCAGTCCAATATAGCCCAGTCCAATTACGTTAATCATATTTTTTTAAAGGAGTTAAAGGAGTTAAAGGAAGTTAGAAGAAGTTATAGGACAATAGACCTTGATCCCCTAATATACTTTAACCCTATTATTAATAATATTCTATTTTAATGCGGCGACAATACGGGAACATGCGAGGCCATCACCATAAGGATTGACGGCCTTAGACATACGTTCGTAGGCGACGGGATCATCGAGAAGGGTGGAAACCTCAGAAACGATGAGGTCGTGGTTGGTTCCAACCAAATGCACTGTGCCGCTCTTTAATGCCTCGGGACGCTCGGTGGTATCGCGCATCACCAATACTGGTTTGCCGAGACCAGGCGCTTCTTCTTGAATACCGCCACTGTCTGTGAGAACAACTGTAGATTTCTCCATTAGATACACAAATTCCAAGTATTGCAATGGCTCAATGAAGAAAAAGTTCGGACGAGTAAGATCTTCTCCGAATACCTCATGGATGGGCTTGCGCACGTTGGGGTTGAGGTGCATGGGGTAGACAAAGTCGACATCGGGGTACTTTTCGCTCAGGTCCTTCATAGCAGTGACCATACTGATGAAGCCGTCACCGAAGTTCTCGCGACGATGACCGGTGATTAACACGAGTTTCTTTTTTTCTGAACACGGATTATAAGGATTATAAGGATTTTCTTTCTGGCCAGCAGAAAGGCGACTGACGTCGTAGCCAGCTTGACGCAAGACTTCTTCTTGCTCTGCAGCAAGTTTGGGGTCGCTCTTTAGCTTCTCCACAACCATGTGAAGGGCGTCGATGACGGTGTTTCCGGTGACAAAGATCTGGCCGTGGGCCTTCTCGGACTGGAGGTTCTGCTCAGACAAGGGTGTCGGAGAGAAGTTATAGGTAGCGATGCGGCCAGTGATCTGACGGTTCATCTCCTCTGGCCAAGGGCTATAGATGTTGTGGGTGCGCAGGCCAGCCTCCACATGACCAACAGGTATCTGCTGGTAGAAGGCTGCCAAGGCAGCGGCTGTGCTGGTGGTGGTGTCACCATGCACCAGCACTACATCGGGCTTGCACTCCTTAAACACATCCCGCATGCCTGTAAGGACACGGGCTGTGACATCATAGAGATCCTGGCCCTGCTTCATGATATTCAAATCATAGTCAGGCTTCACGTCGAAAATGGTGAGTACCTGGTCCAGCATCTCGCGATGTTGTCCTGTAACGCACACAATTGTTTCAAACTCATCGGGATGTTTCTGGAACTCCTTCACCAGCGGGCACATCTTAATGGCCTCCGGACGCGTTCCGAAAACTAACATTACTTTTTTCATATTTTTATTATTGACTTATACCTTTTCAACGAACATATGTTCATCGCGTCACGAACATAGGTTCATATGGGGAGGGAACATAGGTTCATAGCCCCACGAACATAGGTTCTTTTTTAGGGTCTGTTTTGGGTCACACTAAAAAGCTACTAACTTCGTTCTTGCCATAGACTTGCCATAGACTTGCCATACTCTCGGAGTATGGTTAGAGTATGGCTAGAGTATGATTAGAATATGGCTAGAGTATGCCTAGAGTATGGCTAGGAGACTAAAGGAGCACTAAAGGAACACCTAAGGAGCACCTAAGGAGCACTAAAATCCATTTTTAACACGGATTAAAGGATTATAAGGAGTTATTGAACCGCAGATTCTTGCGTCATGATGGTTCTTTCGTCCCTTCGGTGGAAAGAGGCAAAGCTTTATTTCTTACTTTCTTGCGTCCCTACGGTAGCAAGCGGCAAAGCCGAGCGCTTCGGCGCGAAGAAAGAAGCAAAGAAACATATTTCTTACTTTCTCTGGCGCAGAGAAAGAAGCAAAGAGACATCCACCCCCTCCAAGGCCTCCCCCGTATATGGGGAGGATGCAACTGAAAATCGCGGAAACCGACGATTTATCAGGGTTTTGGTATGGCTCTCAAGCTTTCGCCCTGAAGGGTGAGCCATGGTCTTTTATCGGCTGGCGCATGGAGAAAAGCACTGACACCTTAAAAATCTATACCACTGAATTAACACCGGGGTGTGGGGCAGAGCCCCATATTATGGCGCTCGAAAGAGCGGGGAGAGGGGTGCGAGGTACGAGCGGGGGAAAAATCAACCGAAGGTGTGGCAGAAACCGCTCATCGACAGACGAACGACGGACGAACGACCTTGCGTCAATATCAACATCTAAAAACACTAAAGAAACGAATATATTACAGGGTCACATCGGAGGGATTTGACCAGATGGGCTTGCGTTGAAAATGCACGTTATTTAGAAAGGCTTATCTCATGCTGCTCTAGCGTAGATAAAGCCAAGAGTTGAAGCTGTACTTTCTGAAGAATTGCTCTGACAGGCATTAGACAATCGTTCTTATCCTGGATGGTTTCCTGTCCTCCTTTGAGATTCTTGTTGTCGTATCTAGTGAAAATTCCTGCATGGGATTTATAATGTGCGCATTACTTCAAGAAAAGAATTCGGAGTGAAGGTCACATTGTCACCCCAGTCCTCCATATCGTCAGTAGCACTGTAATAGGAGAACTCCTTGTCACCAACGCTGATAGATGATGTGTGACACTTTGACTGCAAGGCTATGGTTCCGTCGGGGGCTGGGGAAATCATCCAGTTCTCCCAATCGTCATTGTCTGAGATGAGCAAAACGTCACGCAGATTACAGAGAACATGATACGAAATCTTCTTGGCTCCATAGCCGTCCCAGTCGTCGTTTAGCAGACTGAGATGGTCTATGCGGTCGAATGCCTTAGAAAGGTAAGGTTCCGTAACTTCAACGAGCAGTCTGCGCCCGACAGAAGCTTTCACTTCCGGAGCGATGCGTATACTATGCAGATAACTCATCACATCGTTGTATGATGTCATGGGATATGCTGCTACAGGCTCGGATGCCATTGTCGTTTTGTTGTCCTCCATAATCTCATTACATTAGATCACGGTGCAAAGATACAACTTTTTTCTGAATCCACAATTATTTGTGGATAAAATTATGGTCATTATTCAAATTCGTTTCCCTTCTCATCCAATTTATGTGGGGCGCTTGAGATCGTGGAGGGAGAGGGTGAACTTGAAACAGCCGATGCTGTCGAGGATGATGGTGGCGCGTTTCTTGCCATTGACCATCTCGACAGTGCCACGAAGGCCTTTCAGGGCATCGGACTCCGAGAGGAAACCGTCGTTAAGAGTGACTGTTTCATGGAGCTGAGGGGGCACCTCTTCCGAAAACTCGACATCACTGTCAGCCAGTTCAAGCACCGCCTTGAGCGCACGGATCTGGGCATCGGGGACACGGGCAAAGTCACGAAAACCGTTTTCGGTCCTTGAAAGCGTGGGATCGACCATGCAATGGGTCAGGAGATTGCACAGCTTGAGCGTCGCCACACGATGGGACTCATCGACCCTGATGAAAACCTTGCCACGAATGACGACCTTCTCAACCCGCTTCTTGGGGCCATTGGATTTCCGGCCTTTTGGGCTGGTCCTGACTTTCTTTGGCTGGACGGCAGCGTAGGCCTCGATCTCAAAAGGGATGTTCCGGGCATCATTGAAAAAGGAGCAAGTCTCTATCTCCTTGTTTCTCTTCACGCCATACACATACCAGGCCGTAGGGTCGAACACCTTCTGGACAACGGGCTTCTCCTTCTCCTGATGGAGCATCCGGTTGGTGGTCAGGCTGCGCAGCCGACGATAATTTTTGGGTTTCTTGGGGCACGGCTCCGCCGCAGGCCCCTCGTTTTCACTTGGAGCCCCGACATCTGGAAGAAACGCTTTAGAGTCTTCTTGCATACTCATTTTCAGGCCATTAGCCTGTGCGTTTTGGAATCAGCGAAGCTCAAAATGGAAACTTGGTCGGAGATGACCTAAGTATACAAAAAGAGCGTGAACCTCACTCTGCTTGTTCGTCACTTGGGTTGTAGGATACCTTATCAGAAAACAAACAGAATTTATGCTCACGCCGTTGGATTATATGTACACACCCGCGAAGTGTGCGGAGGCTCACCAAGAGCCTCTCTGCACACTGACGGGGCGTTATATAACCACGTCCTAAGCATCCACTCTGCAATTGCCTTTGTCTGATGGCTTGAGTTTCCTACATTCAAGTGTCCAAAGTCAATGCGTTGTAAGACGCTGTACCAATAAATAGCGCCCACACCTTCACCGCCCCGAGGGGCAGGTACGGCGTGATAGCGGGTGCAAAGGTACAAAATAATTCTCACATATTTATTATATTATAGAAAAAAAAACATATTTACCCCCCAATTTTTGATAAAAAGCGAATTTGATGCCGTTTTAGATCTTTTCGGGCCTGAAATGTTAAATCTTTCGTTAAAATGGACAATAATCATTTGATTATTTGGATGTTTCAGAAATAACACTTACCTTTGCATTGTCAAATAGAAACAAGTCGAATAATTTTTATCAGAAATTAAATGGCAACAAATGAGAATGCCAATCTCGTTGCAGAGGTGGAGGCACTACTGAACAAGGGCGATCACATGATGGAGGAGGATGTCGTTGACATCCGGGAGAGACTTGGCAGTCTCCCAGAGATTATCAATCTGAGTTCTGTGGCCAGACAATGTTTCGGGAAATCCCGCACCTGGCTCTATCAGCGTATCAACGGAAACAAGGTCAACGGAAAGGTTGCCTATTTTACGCGTGCCGAACGCAAGCAACTGCTAGATTTCCTTCACGGATTAGGGAATGAGCTCTTGGCCGTCAGACTCGTTTGAGGCAAGGCTATTTCTTGCATTTGGAATGAGAACTTTTATCTTATATATCCTGATGCTGCTGATGGCGGCGGTGCAGGCGACAGCGCAGCAGGTGGTGCAGAACAAGCAGCGCCACTTCAAGAAGGCGGTGCCGGCTGGGAACTATAGCGGCATCACATGGTTAGGCGGTGACAGGTATGCGGTCGTGAACGACAAGTCGAAGACGGCGGGCTTCCACCTGATGACCATCCGGCTCGACTCCATCACGGGAAAGATTGAGGACGTGAGGGCAGACAGTTTTATGACCTCAGGACTGCCCAACCGCGATGAGGAGGGCATCTGCTATGTGCCTCCGACGAACACGCTGTTCCTGAGTGGCGAGGGTGACGGACAGATCGTGGAGTACGCACTCGACGGACAGTTGACGGGACGGAAGCTGAACATCCCCGAAGTGTTCGGCATCTCATACGGCAACCGGGGTTTCGAGGCACTGACCTACAACGCCAAGACACACCGTTTCTGGGCCACAACGGAGAACACGCTGAGGGCCGACGGCGAGAGACCCAGCATCAGGAACAAGATTGCAAACAGGCTGCGCCTACAAAGCTTTGGCGACGACCTGCAACCTAAGGGACAATACTGGTACGTGACGGATTCCTCGGCTGTAGAGAGTACGAAGGGTAAGAGTACCTTAGGCGTGAGTGGCCTGGCAGCCCTCGACGACGGACAGGTGATCGTACTTGAACGGGAGGCGAGGAAAACCCCAAAGGGCATCGGCAGCTTCGTACACGTGAAGCTCTTCGTGGTGAACCCGCAGCAGCAACAGCCTGGCGACACACTGAGGAAAAAGCTGCTCACGGAATTCCGTACCCGCATCAACCTGAAAAAGCGCAGTTTCGCCAACTACGAGGGCATCTGTGCGGGGCCGAGGCTGGCCGACGGAAGACAGGTACTGCTGCTCGTGGCCGATTCGCAGAACCAGTATAAGGGCTATCTCAAGGACTGGTTCAAGACCATCGTCATTTCCGACATATCATTCAACCCCAACGACTATGCTACAGATCCGCTGTAAGAACATCAATGTGACGAAGAGTTTCCCTGAGGGAGTCTCGCTGCTCGACGTGTATCAGGAGTTTGCCGACGAGATACACCTGCCCTACCCCGTGGTGTCGGCAAGAGTGAACAACACCTCACAGGGACTGAAGTTCAGGCTCTTCCAGAACCGCGACGTGGAGTTTCTCGATGCCCGCGAGGGCTCCGGCCACAGGGTGTATGTCAGATCGCTGAGTTTCGTGCTGTATAAGGCGACACAGGATGTGTTCCCTGGTTCGAAACTCTTCATCGAGCACTCGCTCTGCCGAGGGTACTACTGCAACTTCAAGAAGAAAAATGGTGAAGGACTTGCCGATGGTGACGCAGAACAGATCAAGGCCCGCATGGAGGAGATCGTCGCCCTCGACATGCCCTTCCGTCGGACGGAGGCCACCAACGAGGAGGCCATCCGCGTGTTTGCCGAGCGGGGATTCCAGGACAAGGTGAAACTGTTGGAGACGAGCGGACAGATCTACAGCGACTACTACACCTTAGGTGACACCGTGGACTATTATTACGGTCCGCTGGTGCCGTCGGCAGGCTATCTGACGGTGTGGGGACTGGAACGTTATGAGGACGGCCTGCTGCTGCGGGTGCCAGACTGGAACAACCCGTCGGTGCTGGCAGAGAAGATGCCGCAGCCGAAGACCTTCGAGATGTTTGCCGAGAAGACGCGCTGGGACATCATCATGCGACTGTCGAACGCCGGCGACGTGAACAAGGCCGTGATGCGGGGCTATGCCTCAGAGCTGATACAGGTGTCGGAGGCCCTGCAGGAGAAGAAGATCGTGCAGATAGCTGAGGAGATAGAACGCCGGTTCCACCGGGAGAAGGATCCTGTGAGGCTGGTGCTCATCACAGGACCGTCGAGCTCAGGAAAGACCACCTTCTGCAAACGTCTCTCCGTGCAGCTGCTCGCCTGCGGACTCAGACCGGTATCGTTCTCTACGGACGACTATTTCGTGAACCGCGTGGACACCCCCAAGCTGCCCAACGGCGACTATGACTTCGACAACATCGAGACGGTGGAGTATGCACTGCTCGAAGACCATCTGCTCAGGCTGATGCAGGGAGAGAGGGTGGAGATACCAGAGTATAACTTCGTGACGGGCAAACGGGAGTACAATGGCAAGAAGCTGAAGTTAGGCAATGACACGGTGCTCATCATCGAGGGCATCCACGCCCTGAACCCGCTGCTGACGAAGAAGATTCCCGATGCCACGAAATACAAGATCTTCATCTCTGCCCTCACGAGTATCTCGTTAGACGACCACAACTGGATTCCGACGCGTGACAACCGTCTGCTGCGCCGTATCATCCGTGACTATAACAAGGGGGCATATACTGCCCGGCAGACCATCGCACAGTGGAAAAACGTGCTGAAGTCGGAGGATCAGTGGATCACGCCGTTCCAGGAGTCTGCCGACGTGATGTTCAACTCGGCGCTGAACATCGAGTTCGCCGTGCTGAGGATCCATGCGGAGATTATCCTGACGTCCGTACCGAAGAACTGTCCGGAGTATGCGGAGGCGCACAGGCTGCTGAAGTTCATCCATTACTTCCTGCCCATCAGTGACAAGGAGATTCCGCCGACATCCATCATGCGGGAGTTCCTCGGAGGCTCCAGCTTCAAATATTAGACAGAAGAACATTTGAAGACAGAATATCTTTTTAGACATAGTAACAGACTAACAAAATTTTTAGACAGATGAACTTTTTTTAGACAGAAGAACATAAGAACATAAAAGTTGCGCTAGGAAGGGAGGGAATAATATGTTCTTATGTTCTTCTGTCTAAAAAATATATGTTAGTCTGTTATTATGTCTTTAAGAACTGGTAATATGTCTTTAGGGTCTGTTCGTCTGTATAGGCATCGGTGAAGACTTCGAGGAGGACAGGGCGGTCGCTATCTATATATAATAAGGTATCGATGGCAGAACGCATCTGTAGCATGTCGGCAGCAGAGAGATAGACCACATCGTTCTGGCGGCAGATGCCCTCTGCGGAAGTATGGTGCTCGGCAGAGACAAACTTGTCACGGGCCGGACTCTGTTCCAGTCCAGGGAGCATGTTGAAGATACCACCTCGACCGTTGTTCAACAGGAGGATACGGAAGTTCTTGCCCAGATTCTGGTTCCACAAGGCATTCTGGTCATAGAAGAAACTCAGATCTCCAATGACGCAGAAGACTATTGAGGGGTGAGAAGTGAGGTGAGAGACCACAGAGAAGCCGGCTGCTGTGGAGAGCGAGCCGTCGATGCCGTTCACACCACGATTACAGTAGACACGATGGGAACGGGCAAAGCTATTGGCCAGACGGACGGCGGAGCTGTTGGCATAATGGACCACGGCATCGCCCACCTGTGACTCAAAATACTTCACGGCAGCCATCTGTGAATAGACAGGCTCGTAAGCCTCTGCACGACGGCGCACACGCTCCAACAGGTCATCCCACAGCTTCACGAAGGGATGGGGTTCCATCACCAGCATAAAACGGATATGGTCGGCAACCGCCTCGCCGTCGCCATGCACGACATGCGTCAGGTTCATAAAGGTATCTGTAACCTCACCCGTCTCATTGACCACCCACGTCTCCTTGGCTTTCCTGAGGAAGTGCTTCAGACGTTTGCTGACAATGGAGCCCCCAGTATAAAGGACGAAGTCAGGCACGTAGCGCTCATCATCGCCCACCAGACAGGCAGCCTCATCCATCAGCGGGTTCATAGGCTGACCGCTGATGAGCATCGGGCGCTTGGCCTGGAGGAACATACGAGTGACGTGACTCAGGGTACTGGCAGAGATGTCGGCTGAAAGCCGGTCAATCTTACGCTCCTTTGGCAGCGAGGGCACGGAGAAGTCAAATAGCGGTTCGCTGATGGGTACGTTGATATGCACGGGGCCGTTCTTAACAATAAGAGCTTCGTTTATCAGGCGATTACAATACCAATGCGCCTCGGACACCCATTCCCCTCCTAAATCAGGAGGGGAAGAGATTACCTCTGGGAGGGTGACGGCCTTGCGGACGAAACGGCCGAGGGCATCGGGCTGTGGAAGCGTCTGACCGTCAAGCTGGCCTATCCACTGCGGAGGACGGTCTGCGGAGATCACCACCAAAGGCCGCTGCTGGTAGTAAGCCTCAGCGACGGCCGGGGCAAGATTGAGCAGAGCCGTACCGCTGGTGACACAGACGACGACGGGCTGCGACAATGCCTGCGACATCCCTAACGCATAGAATCCTGCGCTGCGCTCGTCGGTGACAGGATAGCATGTGATATCAGGACATTCGTTCAGGTTATGCACGATAGGTGAGTTCCTGCTGCCTGGACAGACCACCGCATGACGGACACCGTGCGCCACGAGCAAAGCAGTCAATATATTTACGTTCTCCTTACTACAATACATTAACTTATTATTCTGTTACTACGTCTTTATCTTGTTATTCTGTTACTATGTCTTATAAGACATTACTTTGTCTTATCACCCTTCGCATGGTTTCAAGTTTTGCTTCCGTTTCGAGCCATTCCTGTGAGACGGTGCTGTCAGTCAACAGGCCGCCACCGGCATAGAGGTGATATCTGTTCCCGTCTATATTCATGCAACGGAGAGACACGTAGAGACGGGTGTCGCCTTCTGGATCGAGCATGCCCATAAAACCACTGTAGTAACGGCGGGGGGTATGTTCATTCTGTATGATGAAGTTGAACGTCTCACGTTTCGGCAGGCCACAGACGGCAGGTGTGGGATGGAGTGCGTGAAGCAGGTCACCGAGATGCCGACCATCAGGCAGCGTGAAGGTAAAGTCGCTCCGCAGATGAACCAGATTAGCCGCACGGACGGTACGGGGACCCTCCTCATGGAAATCACCCGTAAACTGTTCCAGGCACTCTGCAATATAGGTGGTGACGATGCGCTGCTCCTGAATATCCTTCGTAGCCCAAGTGACTCTCTCTCCTTCGCTCATCAGAGAATCCCCTTCCAGCCTCATCGTACCTGCCAAGGCTATGGTATGCCAGTCGTGCGCCTTACCCTCTAACAGGATCTCTGGAGTAGCAATAAGCCATGTCCCACTCTTGGAGGTGGATACCAGCGAGATGAACATCCGTGGGTACAGTTCACAGGCACAGAGGAAGAGTTCCATAGGGTCTATCAGTGCTTCCGAGACCTCTTCCGCACAACGGGCCAGAACGATCTTGCGGAAGATACCAGCCTCAAGCTGGGCATGATAGTTGGCGAAGTCGATGATATATGTAGAATCAGGGAGACAGGTCGCGTGTCTCGGGCTATCGCCGGGCGCATGAACCTCTCCCCCTGATTCTACTTTCCTCGTTTCCACACGATCAGGGCGAATCAACAAAATGGGCTGTTGGCTTGTTACCTCAAAGGGAGCAACGACAAAGCCCTGCCTGCCGTTAAGTTCTGTGCAGGAAAGAAATTCCGCAGGCTCACCTTCCGTCTGCTGGACAAGTGTCGCGTGATCTTCATGCGGCAAACGATAGATGGCATAGGCGGACATTACTTCTTCTGTTTGATGATATAATTAGTGACCCGGACATTTGAGATCAAGTCTCCCGCGGTGTCCTTGATATCCACATTCCACACATGGAGCGTCGTGCCACGATGGAGCAGACGGGCATAGGCCGTCACGGTGTCACCCTCGGCAACAGCCTTCACGTGACTGCCGCTGACCTCGATGCCCACACAGGCACAACGGGGACAGAGGGCAGACGATCCGACACCTGCCACATTCTCTGCCAGTGCCAGCGAAGCACCACCGCTGAGGAATCCGAAGGGCTGACGATTGCGCTCGTCGACCTGCATACGCGCCATACACGTATCGTCCTCGGGCGTGGAGAGGAACTCCATCCCGAGGGCGGTACTCAGGTTCTTGCTACCTTCGACAATTTTCTTTATGATCTCAATGTCCACTTTTCATTCTTCTGTCTATTTGAACAATGAGTATTCGGGTACGCTCCATGCCAAGGCACTGGCACCCAGCACATCGCGCTCGCGGTCATTGAGCTCAGACACCAGGATCTTCACCTTACCCTGCATATTGCCGAAGACATGCTTCTCAAACGATTCCTTCAACGGGTCATAGAGCCACTCGCCCGCATGGGAGATACCTCCCGTAAGGATGATAGCCTCCGGATCGATAATCGAGGCATAGTTGGCAAGACCGAGACCCAGCATATAACCAGTGCGACGGAAAACCTCCTTGGCCAACTCGTCGCCCTTCTCGCAGCACTCGTTGATGGTACGTGGCGTGATGCGTTCCAGGTCACGCATCAGTGACGGTGCGTCAGACTCTGCCAACATTTCCTTGGCCGTGCGGATAATACCGGCAGCACCTGCATAGGCCTCAAGACAACCCTTGTGCCCGCAGCCACACTCACGCCCGTCGTCAATCACACAGGTATGTCCGAACTCACCGGCATACCCGAGGTGACCCTTATGGTCTTCACCTTCCGTGAAGAAACAGCTGCCCAGACCGATGCCCAGGCTGATGATAATGAAGTTCTTCATACCATGGGCACAGCCGAAAGTGTATTCGCCCAGTGCCGACACATGGGCGTCGTTAGAGAGGGCGACAGCCAGTCCCAGGCGGTCGCGGAGCATGGCTGCCATCGGAATGACACCCTTCCAAGGCAGGTTTGCTGCATTCTCGATACACCCTGAGACGGAGCTGGCACTCGGGCTACTCATACCGATGGAGCGGATCCTCTCATACCCCCCATTATTCTCGACCAACGTGATAATCTTCTCACTGAGCACGGACACGAAGGTGTTCACGTCAGGAAAATCGGTCGTAGGAAAAGAGTCTTCTGCCAGAATATTACCTCTGACATCTACAATAGCATAGGTGGTCAATTCGTTGCTGATATCAACGCCCACCACTTCTGATTTGATGTTCTGTTTTATCATACTCCTAGTTATACATAGAGTTTATTAACCTCGATCAATGATTACTTTTTATGCCACAAATATAGACATAATTTCTTAATCAACCAAAAGTTTCCTCATTTTTTTTGAAATATTTACCCTATCCGGTGTTTTTTTCGAGATATTTTTGTATCTTTGCACCCATAAAAGTAAAATATTCGAATATTTGAGATGAACATTTTAGAATTAAGTGAACAAGAAATCGGCAGACGCGAGAGTCTGCAAGAGCTGCGCAACATGGGTATTGACCCCTATCCCGCAGCCGAATACCCCACAAACGCCTTTTCCACCGACATACGTGACAATTTCCGTGACGAAGACGAGCCCCGCCAGGTG
>JAEEGH010019046.1_pt1 | contig 14443 bp, 9 predicted proteins | sample 9134181 | NCBI WGS metagenome assembly JAEEGH01 (sample SAMN16246544, study PRJNA631951) | gut metagenome | biome: gut microbiome; feature: rumen; material: DP-attached | host: Bos | place: Iran: Karaj | collected 2018-10 | reverse complement strand
GCGATCCTGAAACAGAATGGCTTCACGCTTCGGGAGGACATCCCCCCATTCCAGCCTCACAGTTCCAACGCCTGCGACGTGACGCGCGTCTGGCAGAAAATCGTCCAGAAAGGCGAAAGTCTCACGCTCGGCAAATGGGCCATCATCGCGGGATTCGATGTTTCGAACCAATCATGGAAGCTGTCGGAAAACGTCCAGCGTATCGTTGATAGTTTGAAAGGAACACCTTATGCGAATTATGCCAACGACATCGCCATCAATCGTCCGGACTATCTCGTGTTCATTCCCAAACAGCCGATGGACGTTGCGAAACGCGACATTTCCAAGCCAGGCGACACCTACAACGACCACTTCCAAGTCATTTACAAACCGCAGAATCAGATGCTTTTCGCCTTCTGGACGCAGGCTTCGAAGGAAGCGGATCCAGATCAGCATATCGCCTTCGCAAAAAGCGCAGACAAAGGAAAAACATGGACGGATCCCGTCATTCTTGCAGGCTCCCATAACAAGAAGAATCCAGGTCTGCTCGCCAGCTGGCAACAGCCGATGATCTCAAAAAGCGGCCGCATCTATTGCCTTTGGAATCAACAAACAACAAGTGCGGGGCCACATTGTGGCCAGATGTTCGGCGCCTATTCCGACGACGATGGCGAGACATGGACACCACCCAAAATGGTTCCTATGACCGTTCGCATGGACAACGATCCAGCCGATCCGCTCATCCCCCCCAGTTGGTGCAACTGGCAGCGTCCCTTGCGTTTAGGGAAGGACGGCCGCTATTTCGTCGGCGTCTCTCGCCACGGAAAGGCTCCCTATGACGAAAAATTCGGTTGCAAGATCGACTTCCTGCAATATGACAACATCGACGACGATCCGCCCGTCGAAAAGATCCATCTAACGCATTTTTCGACGAATCGCGCCGCGTTGACTGCCCCGAAGCTCAACGACTACGAACCAGCCGCCGAAGAGGCCGCCATCGTCAAACTGCCTGACGGCAGGCTGTTCGCCATGATGCGTAGTAGTTGTGGTTCACCGCTGTGGTCGCAAAGCCGCGACGGCGGCGTCACATGGGAACCGACGAAGCAGTTGAAAGACCGTCACGGAAATCCATACAAGCATCCACGCTCTCCCTGCCCGCTTTACGACTGGAAAGGTTGCGAAGCCGCCAGCGGCATGTATTTCGCATTGGTTCACAACACATTCGATCCGTCATTGCCCAACGCCTATCAGCCGCGCGGACCGCTGTATCTCATTGCAGGTCACTTTGATCCGGATGCGGAACAGCCTATTCAATTCGCGGAACCGAAACTCTTCGCACCAAGAAAAGGCGGCAATTCTTTCTACACAAGTTATACGATCATAGACGGGAAAGGCATTCTCTGGTTCCCTGACAAGAAGTTCTATCTTCTTGGAAGAGAAATAGATGAATCATGGTTCAAGTAAACAGTAGAAAGAAGCAACCCGCTCAAGAAACGGCATCATCATCTTGATGCCGTTTCTTGAGTATCACGCTATAATGACAAATGGCGCGGAGGAATTCAAACTGCGGATGTGGATGGATGTTTTCCTTTCACGCTTGAAATGGATTGTTCTTTCTTCCCCAGGTAGCATGGAGAAGAAATTGTCGTCAAAAAAGCAATCTCCATCCAATTCTACCGCATGGATATAGCGATTGGCGCGCAATGTGACGAAATCATCGCCATGGTCGATGACCTGTGGTTGTTCTCCGGGGAAGCGACAATCCTGTGGACGGCTTTCGAAGAACCATGTACGATCGCTGAAGCCTTCTCCGCTGATTTCCGCCATCAAAATCGCATCTTCCGTCTGTTGCGGAATTTCCGTCTCCAAAACAACTTGGCTAGTATTCGCCTCCAGCTGGAATTGAACGGTCCTCTCCCAGAGCGATTCACATCGCATGAACGGCTGGATGAACAGCCGAGCCTGTCCCTCAGCCTTGTTTTGTCCATCGCAACAAACGTGAAGACAATATCTTCCGTCCTTTTTACTGATGGAGGCGATAATTGACTGGCAAGAACGGCGCATGGCGTACCAAGCGGCTTTCGGACGCGCGTAATAGTCGATAATCGCCCAGCCGTTGGCTGGCCAGCAGTCGTTGAGCATCCAGTAGATCAGGCCGGACGAAAACCATTTTTCACGGCGGTACTGCTCCATCGTCAAACGAATCCATTCATATTGGACGTATTGACGCTTCATAATGCGGTCTTCCGCGCAATTTCCCGCACCGAAAAGTTTTTCGGCAATTGCGCACAGATAGTCATAAATCTGGAAATCACGGAAAACACTCGACGGATTATTTTTCGTGTGGAAACGAAGCATGGCGTCATCATCACCATATATGTCCTGCTCCGTCATAAAACGACGAAGCGACGACGGCGTGTCAAAGCCCATGATCGGCTCTTCTGCACAGAAACGCGACAAATAATTTTCAAAATACGTGCGATAGTCCGCCATGTCGTTAAAGCGGATGTATGAGAACCATTCGCCGATATAGTTCGTATTATGCGTCGTGCCCCTTGTAATGGAACCGTATGGTCTTCCACCGTAAGGGCTTGAAGGCAGGAACGGGCGGTTTGGATCCATGTTTTCCAACACGGGGCCAATGGCCTGCAGAGCGGAACGGCGGCCTCCGTAGTCCAACATGTCCTCGTCGCCATTCATGCCGTTTTCATTGTCGCCTGTCCACCACATCAGGCATGGATGGTTACGGAGTTTTTTACAGGCCCAGGCCGCCTCCTTCCGTAGTTGCGCCAAAAACGTCTCGTCATCTTCGGGATAACGTCCACAAGCCATCAGAAAATCCTGTGTGACCAACAGGCCAAGCTTGTCGCAAGTATCGTAAAAAACGTCGTGTTCGAATATGCCGCCACCCCAGACGCGAATCATGTTGACATGAGTGTCGCGAGCGAGCGACAGGATTCTTTCGATTTTCTCCGGTGTCTCTTCTGACGGAAACGGTTCACAGGGGACCCAGTTGGCACCTTTGCAGAAAATCGGCATGTTGTTGACCAGCAATGTAAAAGACGAGAATTCATCATCGTTATTGCGATCCCAGAAGGCATTCTTCCCGGAAACATGCGGACCGTTTTTTATGGCGAGGCATTTATTGAATGATTCCGTTCCGCGTTTGTCCTTCCGCTGCACGATGCGGAAAGTACGGATGCCGACATTCATTGTTTTTTCATGCAAAACTGTCCCGTCTTCCGTTTCCACCTGTGCGCGAAGCACATAGAGCGGCTGCTCCCCATATCCGTTCGGCCACCACAGGCAGGGATTCTCCACATCAATCCACTCCGTAAGACCATCCTCCACAATTCGGCGACGTTTGCTGAAGACGCAATCGCCGTCAGGCGAAGTCAATGACAGGCGGCAGAAACAATCTGAACCGCCGCCATCAAAATCAACATGGCATCGAAGAAGCGCACCGAAAGCGTCCAAGGCCCGCACTTCGTTATGTAAGTCCTTGATTTCACGCCTATCGACAACATGCAGGCAGACATCGCCCCACGCCCCCATGGTCACGAAACGATCTACCCAGTCCCATGAATATGTGCATTGAATGCGCCGCGTGTAAAGCCGTTCGGATGTGAAGGCCGCTGAGCGGAGCGGCAGTCCGTTTGTTTCAGCAATCGGAGACTTGAAGACAAGTCTAAGTGTGTTTTTTCCATTTCTAAGTCCTTTGGCCGGAATAGAATGGGAAATGAACATATTATCTGTCCGCCCAATTTCAAGTCCATTCAGATAGATTTGACAGTATGTGTCCAGGCCGTCGAACTCAAGATGCGCATCTTGATATGCCTCATCCATGGAAAACTCTTTTTCATAGACCCAGTTCCATTTTTCTATCCAACGGCATTCCAGGGCATTGTCACGCCAGAATGGATCTTTTATAGTGCCATTTCGCAATAAGTCCGCATGGACGCAACCTGGTATGCGCCCTTCAAAATCAAGTGTTTTTCCTTCGGGGGAAATCCCCTGCCCTTTCCAAATACCATTCAACAAGAGTTTCATGATGACTAACTTATGATTAAAAGATTGATTCTTTTCTCTTAAAATGCCCTATAATCCTTTATGGCATTTCAAATCAGATCAAAATACTTGCATGCATTATCATGCGCGATCTTCCGGAAGGCATCTTCCGGAAGATCGCCGTCATCGCGGAGCTTTAGCAACAGTTCCATCATCGTGAAACGATGGCCAAAGCCGCAGATATCCGTCCCAAAGAACAGGCGGTCCTGAAACTCCGTCAGAAAACGCGCGGCATATGCATGGTCGCAATTCAGAACCATATACGCATCAGATAGTTCCGCCATGAGATTCGGAAAACGTCTGAACAATGAATGAACGACGCATTCTCCCATCAACGGCCCTTCCGGCGGGAAATAATGTGTCTGGCCGCCGTTGGCTTTCATGACAGGCTTGCGTTGCGCAGGCGTTTGGAAACCACCGAGTTCCCCCCAGAAAATCGGGCCATGAGCAATGTATTTCAAGTTCGGGAATCGCGCCAATGTGTATTCCAGCTGTGGCAGGCCAGGCTCGTCTTGGAGTCCAAAATCACCGCCGACAATCATGGAACCATCCGTCGTGACAGGCAGTCCAACCTTTTCCGCGCAGGCGAAAAGATTCTGCACCATGGGATCCAGCATCGGCAAATTGGGCATGATTTCGCCGATTCCTTTGCATCCCAAATCTTTATAATATTGTAAAATCTTGTCCAATGGAGCCTGCGGCGAATTGGAAATCGCCCGCGGATCTATGTTGCAAAACGCCGCCAAGCGGTCGGGATGCGCTGCTACCATGTCCAGAATATCTTCATTTGCCTGCGGCAGATAGACTTCTGGATTGACGACCGGCATGAGAATGCCCTTTTCGATTCCCGCATCGTCATATCGTTTCAGCAGTTCATCGACGGTGCAGAATTTGACAACAAACGGTATAGGACGTCTGAATGCATGGGCATGGCTGTCGATGAACATGGTGATTTCCTTTGAGTTGTAACGACGGCGTCCCGCCGTTGATGCCCCACCGTGTAACCTTATCTTTCTCCTTCGAAAACCATTTGTTTTTACAGAAATATAACCAATCAAGCCTCCAGTTCAAATGAAGCATCCTGTAAGCATTCACGGAAAAATTGGCTTCCATGATGCCTGCAAGTTGTAAAAAAAGCTTTTTCCTCTATATTAAGTTTGTTGTCGCCTGGGTAGCTCAGTGGATAGAGCAGTGGTTTCCTAAACCATTGGTCGCGGGTTCAATTCCCGCCCCGGGTACTTTTCTAAAGCCTGCATTTCCAACGATTTGCAGGCTTTTTTATTGTCCTTTTTAAAATGAATATATAATAGCTTATATTTATTAGTTTTACTATGAATTACGCATAAAAACTGTCAATTACTAGGGAAGATAAGCAAGGTTTTAGCAAGGAGTTTTTCACCCTGCGCCCGTCTGCACCCGTCACAATTTAAGCACGAAAACGCGTTTTGTGAAGCAATTGAAACACCCTCTCGTCAGTCGATAAGCAAGGAGTTTTTGAAGATAAGCAAGGAGTTTACAAGATAAGCAAGGAGTTTTCATGGTGAAACAAAAAAACTGCGGTCAAAACTCCACAGGGCATGCATGTCAAGGCTGGTCACTTGCTGGCCAATGACTCCGATGTCCTCTCTATTCTCTTTCCATCATCTTCATCTGTAAATGGCTCCTCTTCCTTGAGGATTTCTTCAACAAGAGTCTTGAATGCGTCCGTCATCCTTTCGCCTGTCCAATAGGAGATTTCATGATCGTCATTGGGTCTGAGAATCATTTGGTCGTAAAGTCTGACAATCTCCCGCATGACTTCCGCAACCTGGCAATCCCACACGTCCACAAGGGCGCGAACCTTTGTCAATACCTGTGTTGTTGCTTCTTCCTTTCTGAGTTCATTCAATTCATTTCCAATGTGCATTGTCTGCTCCTGTAAATGAAAAGGCCTTGCACAAACGCTGCCGTAACAGCTTGCAAGTCGGCACCGCCCGTTACTTGCTTCATGCACAAGGCCAATATGACTATAAAAAAAGAGATCGTCACGCCGTCGCGGTTGGTGGCCGCTGAATCTCTGGCGGTCGGCATTACGGTGCCGACAAGAAATTAATATCCCTCCTGCATCTCCAAAAGTCAAACGGGCATGGTAAAAAAATCGTCGGCAAGGCGGATGATTTCCCACAGGGGGGCCCCATCGAGTTGCCATTTTTCGCCCAGACCCCCCGCCGGGCAATGTCAGCATAACCACAATTATCTTGCCAGCAAGGCGACGGCGTTTCCAAGCTAGGGGGGCCCCACTATAGACGAAATAAAAAGGCGATACCCTTCAAACCGCTGCCGAATATCCCGAACAACGGGCTCAAGCCACACGGAGGTATCACCTTAACAAATATGGCGTTTGAAGTCACGCATTGACAACAAGAAGTCGAAAAGAAAATCCTCAACTAAAACCGCTTGTTGAGGTAGTTGAAACGGTGGCTCAACACCAAGCGGCAGGCTTCTCACCGTCAACCGATAACACTACTGTAGCATCTGAAAATTCTGTGTCAAGAGACGGGAATGAAAAATTCGTTTTTCTTTAGCCAAACCTGTCCAAGACGAAACATCTCTAGCCAACAAATGATTAATTATGAGGAGATACCATTTATTCCTCTTATATGTCTATATGCTTCTTGAATTTGTAATAATTCAGCCTGAGTTAATTTTATCAAATCATTGGGTAATGTTCTTTTCTTAAGCATATCAATATTATATTCTTCAATTGCTTTTATTAGCATTTGAGTCAATAATGGATTAAACACAAATGGGTTTAAGCCAATTTTCATATAATCATTAATTGGCATATTAAGTTGTATTGAGGTTTTATTGTTGTGGATATAATTAATATCTATAATTTTATAATAATTATTATATATTTTATTAAGTAACCACATATAATTATCCAAGTCATATGAAGTATCTATTTCTCTTAATAACAGCTTTTGTAAAGTGTTTCTCATTGAAGAAGAATTGGAATCAATGTTAAAAATATGGTAAACAATATCGAAACGACGTTTTAATTTCCTTATGCTTGATTCATTCCATTGCATATTATGATATGAAAATACTTCTTCAAGAAAATATTGTATAAAATCCTTATCAGTATATTTGCAATTATTTATGATTTCATAAAATTGTGAAAATTTTACATCATTTCCATCACAACCACACATTTTAATAATACAAGCTATTTCTTCCAATGATATGCTTTTTATTTTATTAATATATCCTTTTACTAAAATTCCCAATAAACTAGAATAATTTTCATATACCAAATCATGGCCATTAAAATTATTAAATAGTTTTCTCATTTCTTCTATATGTGTACAACTAATACTTTCTCTTTTATCAATTGTTTTATAAAGATTATTAGCATGATCAATATATCCAGAAAATAACCATTCTTTTTCAACTTCATATAAAAGACCTTTTTTATATTCAAAATTCTCTTGGTATTGATTTATAAAATCATATAATGAATCAATCCAGTCTTGAATATTTTTAATAGAAGAATATATGTATTCCTTCTCTCTTCCTAGGGAATTAATAATTTTATAATCTTTATAGCAGATAATAAAATCTGTTATTGAAATTTCCATAGATGATTGTATTTTTTTCTTTATTGAATCATATTTAAAGAGAAAAGAACGAGAAATATATTCTTCTTCTTTTGCTATACTTATACAATCATTTTTTACCAGAAAATACAAAATGCCCATTATGCATATATCAGTTATATCACAGATTCTATGATATATATCATCACTCCATATTGACTGTATCTTTTTTAAACATTCGCTTGAATAAATATGATTATTAATTGTTTCTTGAGCCTCATTGATTTCATCCATACTTGGTTTTTGATGAATTACTTGTAAATGATTCTTTGCATATATCCCATTATCATTATATTTATTTTCTGTTGCCATTATCCTTTTGGCAAAATAAATAATGACTACAACAACATTAATAGATAAAATAAAAATTAAGCCTATAGAACCATTACCCATTTGTCACACCTAGATATTTTATTGTTAATTTTCACAACAAAAGGGCGTTGCCCTGTCGTGAGTCTCTAGGCCTCCTACAGCCTGTACACAAGCACGAAAAGACAACGCCCCAAAAGGCGTGCCTAAAGTGCGCTTGTGTACGAATAAGGAATGTAGGAGTTTCGAGACTCGCCAAGCACTATTTAAGCATCAGTATTGATACTGATTATGTGAAAAAACTTTTGATCGTCAGTATTTCGTAACCCTTTTACAAAACCATCAAGAAGCGGATGACAATTCCGGTGCCGTTCGACGGCTAGAAAACCTACGGTCTAAACCTCACATCAGCTTGGAAAAGGCCGTTGCCGCTTTATGAGTAAATTAACCCTTGAAAACTCTACGTCAAGAAACAATGAGTAAAATCATTCCTCTATGGTTTATAAGGGGTGGTGATAGTTCAAGTATGGACGAATTCCTCAATGCAAAAAATAATTCGGGGAAAAGCTGTATAAACGTCACTTCCGCTGGTGAAATACAGTCTTTCAAGTCCCCCCCCGCTTTCCCCATATCATGTTTTGTCTCGATTTTTGTCTCATGCAATCCATTAATAACAAGTTAGTTGCATAAATTGAGACAATGAGACAATAAAAATGCCCTACGCGCGCGCGTGAGAATATAATAAAAGGTAAAGCATTGAGACAAAAACGGAAAAGTCATTGTCTCGCTTTTTGTCTCTATGTAATATGTTTTGTATCAATAAGTTGTGTTGTATTTTATGCAGTATGAGACAAAAAAGAAGCAGTCTATTAGATAAAAATATATCTAATAGCCTGCGTGTTGCTGGTCGGCTGCGGAATTAGCGTGTTTCTGTGTCAATCGCCACTTGTTCCAATTTGACGCTGGCAGGGGGTGTAAATCTTCCTTCTTTAAAATCCCTGTTCATTTGCCTAACGAATGCCTTGACCATTGCAGACAGCATGATTTCACATGATGGCGCGTTGATGGCTCTACGGAATTCCTCTACCTGTTTGAGTTCGTGGTCTTCTAGTTCAATTTGAATGGTCTTTTTCATGTATATGATTCTCCTTTGGTTGTTGATTGGGCTGGTTGATGGCAGGGCTGGCAGGCAGTTTTATTAGCTCTATATATAACCCAGAATATATTTTTATTTCTGGGTTTCCTTATATGGGGTGTATAATAGCCTGCCAACCCTGCCACATATTATGTCCAATTATAATTAGGAATATCTGTTTCGTCCGCTATTTGGGGGGCATTTGCTGTTTTGGGCAGTTTCTGTTTGATGCCAAACACTCCCATTGACCTGTTACCGATTTTGTCTTTGCCTCTTCCTGTTTCTGCATGGGGAAATTTACTTATTATACTACTGACAAAGCGATTTTCTCCGATGAGGCGGTGCCCATGATTTTCTGCCCATTCCTTATAGTCCGCATAAATTTCTCTTGTGGATAGAAAATCCGCTCCACTTCCAATTTCAAGATAATCGTTGATGAATTCCATTTCTGGGGTGCATCGTAACTCCCATATTTGCTTTTCTTTCTTGCTTGCTTCAAGTTCTGGAAAATTTTGAGGGTATTGTTGTTGTAACATGCCCCAACCTTTTAAAGCCCATATTAATACGCCTTCTAATTCTTTGGTACTAGTTAAATCTTTTGCCTGTTGTTGGTTTTGTTTTTTTGTACCTCTGAATCTTTCATTAAAATGAATGATTCTTAATCTGTCATGTATTGCTTTGCTTTTGTCCTTTATGTATGGTAGAGCATTGCAGCAAAACAAAAGGTGTGCATTAGATGCGGCTTTAAAAGGCTGTTCGCCTTTCCTTTCAAAATCCAATTCCCCCCCATCAGTTAAAATTTTAAAACGTGACTCGGCTGTTGATGAAGCGGTTGCTTCTTCGATTGCGGCCATGTCTTCATCAACATTCAAGGCACTATTAACCAATCCTGCAAGTGAGAATTTTTCTCCAAAACTACTAAATGGTACAGTCGAAACATTCTTTGTTCCAAGTAATGCTTTCAATACATTTGCGGTGGTGCTTTTGCCACTTCCAGACTGCCCCAAAAAGGCAAAAGCAACATTATAGCGATAATCGCCAAACATCAGCATAAAGCCAAACATCATCTGCAAGTGCCGCCGTGCTTCTAGGTCGGGCAATACGTCTTTGATGTGCTCTTCAAATCGTGGGCAAGTAGCTTGTGGATTGAAGCCTATGGGCAATTGGCTTGTGAGTGTTAGAAAGTCGGGAGTGTGCGGTCTTATCGTTCCTTCTGGAATCGCCATGTTGTTGGCAAGTGCCTTGCCAATAGTGTCAACGTCAATTATCCCATTTTTGACATTAAGCCAACCTATGCCGTTAGGTTTTTCATTCTCGTCCTGTCTGTCTCTGTCGAGCCAACATGGCATTTTGATACCATCAATCCGACATAGATCGAATGAAAGCAAGTTTACAATAACACTATTAATAGTATTTGCATGAGAGGGAATCAGAGGGTCTTTGTGTACCTTTGCCGGGTTAAAAGAGTTAGTTTTTCCTTCTTCATCGGCTTTCTTCTTTTCGCTCTCAACTCGCATTTCATTTGTTTGGATAATAAAGCGGTTTTCACGTTGAATCTGTGTCGTTATGACAGATTTTAAGTCTGCGGTGTCAAGTTCCTGCCATTGATGGGAATTGCCATCATAATTAATCCATCGTTTATCTAGTAAATAAAGTAGTCGTTTCCCGCTATTATCAGTCAAACGTTTTACAACCATTTCAGCAATCGTTTGCGGCTCCCAGCCCGTTGCTGGCCGTCCTCCAAGTTCCCCGTTTTTCTTACTGTTTACTGCGCTTGCTCCTTTTTGGTTTTTTTCAAGCCGTTCTTGTAATTCGGGTATATCCTCCTGTGTTAAAGACCTTGTTTCTTCAATCATTTTATTAAGCTCCTCTACTGTTCTGCCATCTTCAAAAAAGTCTGCTATGTCACCTCCTGGCTTCCCATCCTTTTTGTGATATGGGCATAGGATTTTAAAACTGCGGGCTATGGGGATCACATCGATTGCAATTTCCATCGCGTACTTTTCCCCTGCCCAGTCATCATCACGCAACATAACAATATCTTTGCCTGAATTACTACGCAACCAGTTGGCAAATCTAGTCCGCCATGTGTTACTGCCTCCGCTTGTGGTAGCGCAAAAGCCGTGTTTAATACATGACTCTGCACATTTTTCACCTTCAGTAATGACAATGGTTTGGTTTGCTTCCTTGATGATTTCTGGGAGATTGTAGAGAAGTCTTTTTTTGTCCTTAAGTGTCCAAGACTTTGTTTCTATATCGTATGGTAATACCTGCTTTTTTAAATCGTTTCTGTCTAGTGGTGGATCAAGTCGCACAGTTTGATATGATACAACACCTGTTTCAGTCTTGTAATCATACCTTCTTGTTTCGGTGTACCCCTCCGCTATCAGTTCCTCATAATGGCTCTTTTTCCTTGGCAGATTGACGGGTGCCCATGTTCCATCTGGGTTAATTTTAATTTCTGTTTGCATGTTAGTGGCATTTGATGTCGGTGACGGTTGCAATTGCGACATGGCCGGCGGCGGTTGAAACCTTGTCTCCTGTGTTGTGGCTGGTGTAATTGGCCTTGCTGGTCGCTTCTGCTCTTTCATGTTGTCTGATAGTTTCTCATTAGGGCAATATTGATCACCTAATGCGTTGACAGCTTCAACAAATGAAACTCCCGTGATTAATTTATACAATTGGATCGCATCGCCATGACTGTCCAAAACATAGTCGTGGTAAGTTCCATCTTCATTGTAGAAAATGGCGGTAGGGTTGTCACCATTCCTCCAAGCAGCATTGGATTGGTTGCAGCTTGCCATCTTGACATGGCCGAAATCCTGCGCCACCTGTAGGGCTGTCACATATTGTTTAACCGTTTTTGCATCATATTTAAGAGGGTTACTGCTCATTTTCTCGCCCTCCATTATTTGACAAAAAATTTGTATGGATTAACTTAATTGAAACTTCCATAAGTTTCTCCTTGTTCCCCCTGTTGTTACCTCCCAACAGGGGGAATTTTTTGTTTTGCCCTGTAATAATCTGCATGGCTTATCCCTCCTTTGCTTCGGTTACTGATGTTGTGGGCGTAGCGGCGTCGGCTGCTTCAAGTTTGGCCTTGTGCCATTCATGCGGCAAGGTTCGGTGTTCTGTGGATTGTTCCGACAGTCTGCGATTGATCAGCCCCATTACATCTGAATAGCGAATGCGGCGGCATCGTTTCCCCAACTTCACGATAGGGATATTTTCTTTCTTGATGATAGTCCAGACATACTTTTCATGAATGGACAGAAAATCTGCCGTTTCTTTTACCGACAAAAGCCGTTCGGTCTCTCGCTGGTTATTGCCCTCCGTCCTTCCTTCCAGCAATCCAAATGCGGCTGTTAAGGTTTCGGCGGTGATGGTGTTGTCGGTCTTTGCAATCAGTGCGATTGCATTTCGGGTTGCTTCTAACATGGTGATACTCCTTGTTGGTTGAAGCATGAAATAAAAAAACGGCTGGGCAACTGGAAACCTATAAGGCTCAATATGTTTGTGTTAAGACAACATTTCCCTTATGGTTTCCGCCAGCCGCTTCCACGTGCTTCTTTCCCGAAGGAGGATCAAAGATTCATCGCCGTTTACCTTAATGAATACTTCCCTACGCAACTTGCTACTATGTAGCCTTTCGCTCGGAACCTCATTGGGAGCTTTTACAGCCGATATTCGTACAACAGCCATTTTCATGGGTAGCGCATGGAATCAGCACTGCAAGTGGAGCCCAACAAGAGTTTGATGATACTTACAATAGCAGATATAGTAAGCTCCGCCAAATAAAAAAAAACAAAAAAACTTACACTAGTAATTAGTAGTTATTACAAAGGAGTGTTCATTATGAAAAAATGTGTTTTCTGTGGTTGTAATATTCTGACAAATGAATTAAAGCAATTCAACTATGTTGAGGATGATCATGATGGAAATGGTCATTATTGGTATCGTCCTGCGGTCTTAATAACTAATGTAAACGGCAAATCACAACGTCTTGGCTATGGAGAATTGCAATTTTACGATGGCACAGGTGAAAAGCCGATTCCTGCTATGTGTTGCGGCAACTCGGCTTGTCAAAAGAAACGCAAAGCGGCTTTGAGGGGAGTCGCTTCTGACAGCGCAATGAGAGAATCATTAGCCAATATTAGAAGTAAAAACAAAAAAGCAAAGCGGCAGCTCCGTGGGGAAATAGAAAAAGGCGGGGGCTTGAAGTGAAGCCCTCACCTTGTTGGTCGTGCCTTGTGTTTCCAGACCGTTATTTTTCCAGTTGTCTCTGTGTCCGTTCAATTTCCTCTATGGTATGAATAATGGTAATAAGGTCGGCTTTGTCTGCACTATTGACAAACGTCGCAATCTTCAGTCGCATCTCCTCCGCTTCCATGTCCACCATCAGCCCGTCCGTTATTGTTGGCTGCGCCATCACGACGCGCCGCCGGGCCTCGTCATCATAATGCGTGTAGATCGCCGTCGTCTGCGGTGTGGAGTGTCCAATCGTCTCCGCTATAACGGCCCCCTGTAAGCCTTTATTCGCGGCATTTGTGGCGAAAGTATGACGTAAGCTGTGGAAAGAGTAACGGGAAATTGCCAGTTTTCTCTGGCGGTCGCCTTTTTCCTCCGACGTTTCGACGCCTAGCGTAATACGGAAGATCTTCCGGGCGTCCGCCTGTATGCCGCTAGGGTTTCGCTTGTATCTTTCGGCCATGTTCGGCAGAATGTAGCCCCCGGCGTCCCGCCATGCCTCCGCCTTATGCAGATAAAGCAACAGTTCCGGATGTATGTCTATTTCAATTGGAACAGGACGTTTTTTCCTGGTCTTTTTGCGGAGATAGACGATCCGCCCCCGGTCAAAATCCACGTTCTCCCATTTCAGCAGACAGCCCATTTCGCAGTCAAGCCCGGCATGGTAGCCGAGCATGAAAAGGACTTCCAGCTCTTCCTTATTCATCGGCACGAACTCGCCCTCCTGCGTGTACGCGGCCCGCGCCCTCTGCCCCTCCGACGACTGCGGGATCTGCAGCGTGTATTTAAAACCATCTCTAAAGCCTCTAAAGATTTTGACTAACTGCTCATGCGTGAAAGGCTTTCTGTGTTCGATCTCGTTTTTCTGCGGCTTTCTCTTGATCCCGTCGAAAGGGTTTCCCGCCAGCCCGATCCGGGCAAAAGACAGGTCAAAGACAATTTTCAGCCGTGAAAGCACGTCATTGTATGATTTTGGACTTATGCCGCTTTCGAGAACTCCCGCCATGTAATCCTCCGCCGCCCGCGCCGTCAACTGCCTAGGATATTCGACGCCCCGCGCCTTTAG
>JAEEGH010019044.1_pt1 | contig 14445 bp, 13 predicted proteins | sample 9134181 | NCBI WGS metagenome assembly JAEEGH01 (sample SAMN16246544, study PRJNA631951) | gut metagenome | biome: gut microbiome; feature: rumen; material: DP-attached | host: Bos | place: Iran: Karaj | collected 2018-10 | reverse complement strand
GGCTCCACCACGCTCAGCTTCGTTCCGTTTCTTACAGCCTTGCGAATCTGAATGCCAACTACGGGATGCGCCTCCTCCGGGTTAGAGCCTACCAAAAGGATACAATCAACGTCCTGCGTTATGTCCGCGATGGGATTTGTCATCGCTCCGGAACCAAGGGTTTTCGCCAAGCCCGTAACCGTCGCGGAATGGCAAACTCGCGCGCAGTTATCCGTATTGTTTGTGCCAAAGCAGGTCCGAACCATCTTTTGCACCATGTAAATGTCCTCATTGGTAGAGCGCGAGCAGGCAAAACCTGCCAATGAGTCTGCGCCATACTGCTCCTTCAGGGCAAGGAAATGACGTGCCGTATAGGAAATGGCCTCATCCCAGGACACTTCACGAAAGCTTCCCGTGGCACGATCCTTGATCAACGGCTTTTTTAACCTGTCATTTGCATGAACAAAATCAATGCTGCCAAAGCGGCCTTTAACGCAAAGAAGTCCATGATTGGACGGACCGTCCGCCGGCTCCGCATTCACAATCTGCTGATCCTTGACAATGAGGTTTAGCTGACAGCCCGTAGCACAATGGGGACAGGTTGTCCTGACCCTCTTCACTTCCCAGCTTTGATAGCCGGCTTCCCGTTTCGTTGTCAAGGCACCCGTCGGGCAGACATTGGCACAATTTCCACAAGTTTCGCAGCCGGATGTCTTGTAATTCTTTCCAAAAGGCGTTTCCAACACATGCGTCGTCCCGCTTCCCCGATTGCCAAGCACTCCGTTCCCCACAAGCTCCTGACAGGCGCCGATACAGCGCTGACAATGAATGCATTTATTTGGATCGTAGCTCAGATATGGATTGTCCTCCACTAGGGGGTATCTTCTTTTACTCTCCCTGCCAGAGCCCTGATAACTCGATCTTTTTACTCCATAGCGATTACAAAGTGCCTGTAGTTCACACCTTCCATTAGCCGGGCAGGTCATACAATCCTGGTCGTGATTGGACAGGATCAGGTTCAACATTTCCCGGCGATATTTTGTAAGACGCGGACTCTCAGTGGTAATGACCATTCCATCCTCTGCCTTCGTGCGGCAAGCCGGCAACAGGCTATCATAACCTCCACCTCCACCACACACAACCGGCAGGATCCGATGTCGGATACATGCTCCAGATAGCACAAGGTAGGAATGAAAATCTTATGATCCCTGGCAAGCTTCAGAATGGTGACGCCCGCTGGAGCTGAAATCACCTTTTGATCCATAGTAACGGTAATCCTATCACTCATCTCCTCGTCCCCCTTTCTGCGCTCCGCATCCAAAATGATCACATCTCAGGCATCTGGATGACTCTCTCAATGCTTCCTCTTCCGTCATGGAAATTTCCACGGGCAGGAAGGACTCCTTGCGCTCAAAGGGATCTAATTCCTCGAGCTCTGCCCGCCCTGTTGGAATACAGGGATTTTGCATGGCGCTTGGCGTCACAATCACCTGTTTCATCTTATGATGATACCCTAGATATTCATCAATATTGAATGCCGCCACCTGCCCTGCAGCAATGGCATTAATGGCAGTAGAGGGACCCGTCACGCAGTCTCCGCCGGAAAAAACGCCATCCAAATCCTTTACCATGGTCGTCTCATCTGCCAAAATCCTGCCCCTTGCCACCGGTATGCCGGCTGCTTCAAAGGCGGCCACGTCGCACCGTTGTCCCACGCCAAGAATGAGATAGTCACACAGAAAACGATACGGATATCTGCTGGAATGCTCCGTTTTGATCAATCCAAAATCATCATATTCTCCCACGATTTCCGGCTGAAGCCAAATGGCACGCACTGCCTGCGTCTCAGGATCTGCCTCGATATTCAAAAAACTAAGCAGGGTCCGGAACCTCACGCCCTCCTGCATGGCGCCGATTCGTTCTTCTTCCAGCGCCGTGTAATCATCCCTCTTCCTGGTAAAGACGTGCACGGACTTTGCCTTAAGCCGTACTGCCGTGCGCGCAGCGTCCATTGCGACGTTTCCTCCTCCGATCAGCGCTACCCGCTTCCCGCTCAGATCCGGAGCCTTACCGCCTGCAACCAATTGCAAAAAATCCGCCGCCGGAATCACGTTTTTCGAATCAGCACCATCTACAGGCATCCGATTGCCAAGCTGGGCACCCAGTCCCAGATAAACCGCATCCGAAAGGTTTCTGATCTCTTCGAAGGATATGTCCCTTCCCACCTTGGTTTGATATCGTACCTCAATATCTCCCGCTGACAAAATGGCCTTGATGTCTTCGTCAAGCCTCTCCTTGGGCAAACGATATTCCGGGATCCCGTAACGCAGCATCCCCCCGAGCTTCTCATGTTCTTCATATATCGTAATGCCATGACCCATTTGTGCGAGATAATATGCAGCCGTCAAACCGGAGGGACCCCCGCCGATGATGGCAACTTTTTTCCCAGTTTTTGGATTCTTCTCCGGCACCGGCACTTGATCCGCGTGAATGGCATCCACCGCATACTTCTTCAACCCACGGATGTTGATCGCCTCATCGATCATGGCCCGCTGGCACTTTTTCTCACAGGGATGCTCGCAAACCATGGCGCACGCCGTGGGAAAAGGATTTCTCTCACGGATTTTTTGAACGGCGCCTGCAAAATCCCCGGCCTTGATCAGTGCAACGTAGCCCGGCACGTCCACGTGAGCCGGACACAGCGAAATACAGGGAATGGTCTGCGTCACGTTCTCACTGCAGCAATGGTTTTCCACGTGGCTCGCATACTCATCGCCAAACTCCTTTAAGCTGTCCAGGATCAGCTGGGCTGCGGAAATGCCCACCACGCAATCAGCCGTCTCGGCAATCATGCGACATGTTTCCTCCAGCTTTGGAATGATTTCACCCGTCGCCGTTCCATTCAAAATTGCCTGTAGCATACGCTCCACTTCCACAAGTCCGTCCTTGCAGGGCACACATTTCCCGCAGGACTGATTCATGGAAATCTGCAACAGTGACCGATACAATGCGATCGGGCACATGCCTGGCGGATAGGAGCTCATCCTCGATCGAAACTTGTGCAAAACTATGTCTACCCGTTCCCCCATATTTCTCTTACTGGCCAGTTTTCTCATATGCTTCCCCTTTACTTATCGCTATGCCATGTTCCCTTTTCATAAAACAAGTATTTCGTAGTATGACTACAGTTATATTTTACCCTAAATTGGCCTATATTTCCACTCATTTCTCATAAGCATGCAATAATTTTCACTAGGCAAAGCAAATTATAAAACCAAGAGATTTTGCGACCTATAAATCAAACACATAAAAAACCGATGCAGTTACTTGCACCGGCTTTGGGGGGACTTATTCGACCACTCCCATTTTTTTACCAATGTCTTTTCTGTAAAAGACATAATTTCCACCATCATCTTTTAGCAAACCATAACTAGCCTTTTCCGCATTAGTCAAGTCGCTTCTGTATTGCTTTCCGTTAACAGTAATAAACACAAAATTATCCAAAATGTTATTGCTTATTTCTCTTCCCGTTAATTTGGCCGCCATATAATTTGAATAATACTTTGCATCCCCTTCTTCTTTTTCTGCATCTGCTTACCCCTAACATCGCTATAAACCGAAATTTTCCATATCCCTCAATCATTTTCAAAATAAACCGTGGCAATCTCTCTGGTTGGCCAAAAAGCACACAGATGAAGTTTGGTTACCCTGCCCACGAAAGGTTGAAAATGTTCAATCAAAATCGGTAATGCTTTCTGTATTGTTTCCTTTTCATCTATCATGATTGTACAGTGCGGCGTCCAGGGAAACTTTTCCTGTGTCTCTGTTTGAATCGCCTGACGCAGGTTCAGAAGTCCAGCCGGATTCATGTCCGGAGCAGCATAAAGCACATTTCCACCTGAAAATAGACCTATATGACTGATATGTACTGGTATCGATGAAAACCGTGTAGCCAACTCATTCATCTCGTTAATTACGGCAGCCTCTTTGTCCAATGAAAAACAGCCCATGCTAACATGAAAAGGAAGTCCAGGAGTTTGATTTCCGGTAAAACCAGCTTTTTTTAATTCTTCATACCATCCTGATAAAGTCTGTTGTGAATCATCATCCAAATCAGCCATTAATGTTAAAAATTCCTCAGCCATTGTTCTTTCTCCTAGATACACAAATTAAAAAGTAGATTTCACATGAGGAACACCCCTTGTGGAATCAACACTATATGTTAGAGTAAATATGTCTGACTCGAAGGTAGCACTGCCATCATTCTTTGTATATGACGAGCTGTGATCGTACACCATCCCCAACTTCTCCATAACTTTTCTGCTACCTATGTTTTCTTTCGCACACTCGCCTTCAAACGTGCGTGCTCCATAAACTTTTACAGCATGTTCCATTAGTGCACGCATGCCTTCTACCGTATAACCTTTGCCCCAGTCATCATACCTATTGAGCTGCACCATTCCAACAGCCTCATCCTCATGCAATGCTTCAATTTCTTTTTTCAGTATATCAAAAATAGAAACTCCGCTCAAGAGTTTCCGACAGCGAAGCCGAGGCCGCGTGCTCGATTCATGTCACGCCAATGAAAAACGGGACACCATGTAAATGATGCCCCGTTCATTTTTATGATTCAGTCTCGTCAATCCACTCGTCTTCGTCTGGCTGAAAGCCCTTCTTTTCCAGATTCTTTTCAATCAGTTTTACGATAAACCTGATGATGCCCTTTATGGCAAGGATCAGGAGACAGAAGATCGGAAGAAATACGGTATATTTTACGACCTTTCCCACTGTGTTCGGACCATTTCGGATACAGCTATAAATCAGGATCCAAGCGAAAACAAGACAGCCGAGAACAGGCAGGGAGATCGTCGTATAGCCAGACGTAGTTCCCGTGGTTTTGATCAGTGTAGCCCAGATGCCAGATGCTGATGACATTGCATCCGGACTGCCAGTCAGGGCTGCGAATTTATATCTGACCAGTGCCATCATGATGACCCATGCAGAACTCATATATGCTGTTGCAAAGCAAGATTTTGTGTTATAATATGGAGGTTAGCAAGTTATAATGTAAATGCCACAAGGAGGCTATAAAAATGGCAGGTGTAAACACTCAGCATACTAAGGCAATCTGGCAGATTACCGAGCGTCTGCGTGATTCGGACGATCTTGCTGCTGCACTGGAAGGATGTCTGGAGATTATTACGAAGGCAATGAACTGTGAAGCAGGCTCCGTCTGGCTAATGAGTAATAAAACAGAACGTCTTTCTGTCGTTTCCTATGTTGGCTCCGTAGATATATCAGGAATCAGTGTAGAAAAAAATCAAGGAATTGTTGGCGCCGTAACTCAGTCAGGAGAATCTGTAATTGTTGTGGACGCAAGCAATGACGAACGCTTTACCAAGGTCGTTGACGAGGAAACAGGCTTTGTCACAAAAAGTATGATCTGTGTCCCCTTGAAAAATGAATATGAAACCATCGGCTGCATTGAACTGATCAACAAATGTTCAGGTGAGTCGTACACTTTAGAAGATCTTTCTCTCCTTGAACAGATGGCCTCCCTTGCGGCTGTCGCCATCGAGGAAAAAGGCTTTACATTTGATCTCGAAGAAGGGAAACGGGTTATCATTTCCCTGCGAGGAGTCACAAAATCATATCTCTCCGGTGGCGAAGAAACCACAGTCCTAAAAGGGATTGATCTAGATATCTATGAAAATGAATTTATTGTTGTTCTTGGTGAATCAGGTTGCGGGAAATCCACGATGATGAACATCATAGGTGGGATGGATTCCCTGACAGAGGGCACACTGACGGTTGAGGGCAAGGATTTCTCTCATCCCACAAGTGCAGAACTGACAAACTTCCGTCGCAATTATGTAGGCTTTGTCTTCCAATCATACAACCTGATGCCTAACCTTACAGCACGCGAAAATGTACAGTTTATAGCAGAGATCAGTCCTAATCCCGGGGATGTTGACGACGCTCTTGAGAAGGTTGGCCTTACTAAGCGAGCTGGCAACTATCCCGCGCAAATGTCCGGCGGTCAGCAGCAAAGAGTATCCATCGCAAGAGCCCTTGCAAAAAATCCAAAGGTGATATTTGCAGACGAACCCACTGCTGCCCTGGATTACAGAACCAGCATTGAGGTACTGCAAGTAATAGAGGAAATCATAAAAACACAGGATACCACCGTTATGATGATCACACACAATCCCGAGATTGCCAAAATGGCGGATCGTGTTATCAGGCTCAGTGACGGAAGGATTTCCAGCATCCGCCGCAACCTCCACCCCGTATCAGCAAAGGAGCTTTCCTGGTAATGAAAAAGACTCAGTTTATCGATACCTTACGGAATATCCGTGCTAATTTCATTTCCTGGCTGGCTATCGTGATCGTAGTTATGATCACGTGTGGTGTATACTGTGGCGTATTTTATTACGCTGATGCCATGGAGAGCAAGGCGAATGAATTCTACAAAAAGAACAATTTAAATGATTTGACGATCATCTCGGCAATGGGACTGTCCGATGCAGATATTGACCGTATTTCTGCAATTCCAGGTGTAACCGGTGCCGAAGGGACCTTTCGGATTACTGGTGCTGATATCAGACATTCGAACAAGAAATACAGTACGGAACTGATGGCCGTAACAAAGAATATTTGTATCCCCGAGCTGACACAGGGGAGACTCCCCGATTCGGAAGATGAGTGCGTGCTGACAAAAACCGACATGGAAATACTGGAGGTCAAAATAGGTGATGAAATCGAGGTGAACCTCACTGGCGGAATCGCCCTATCCTACACCATCACTGGCAGCATTCTCCATCCCGAAGCCTATTATCTCGGAGAAACCATGCATGTATTTACCTCTGCTTCTTCCCTTTCCCGGCTTCTCGGCATGGAAAACTATCCTGAGGTTCTTGTAACTGTTTCTGGGAAGGGTGCCCTTTTATCCGATGAATATCTGGACTCCGTCACTCCGATCAAGCAGAAGATTTCAAGAGAATTAAGTAATATCACAGGATTAGATGAGAAAACAGGTTATGTCATAACAGGACGGATGGATTCGGAAAGCTTTATGGTCCTGCGACAGATTGTAGATATGCTGCGCAAGCTTTCCACCATTTTCGTGATCATTTTCATTATCATCGGTGCAATCGTTGTCATTTCCACGATTGCCGTAGTGATTGATGGACAGAAAAAACAGATTGGTTTCTTAAAAGCCTGCGGTTTTTTCAACAGAGAAATCGTAACACGCTACCTCGTCTTCGGAGAGTCTGCCGTTATCACAGGAATGATTTTCACGGTCTGTGTTGCCTTTCTACTTCAACTTGTCTTAAGAAGCGTTTTGGGTGATATGTTCAGTATGGAAACCTTGAATTTTACCATGCAACCTATTTCTTATGGTATTCTGTTTTTATCCGAGGCTTTACTTGCAGCAATATTGACCACAATCGTAACTGTAATCAATGCATCAAGCTACTCAGCAATAGACCTACTTCACTGGAATGGCAAAATTCCAAAAAATACTTCCAAGGTCTCAGTTAAGAATGCTCCAAAATCACAAAAAGGCGGAAGGTTATATTCAAAGCTTATTTTAAGAAATATGCTCTCTGACAGCGCAAGAGTCACCGCTTCCGTAATCATCATTGCAGGGTGCTGCTTAATGATCGGTGTCGGGATGACATTAAACGAAGCCTTTCACAGTATGACAATCAGAACCCGAAATGAGATAGCTCACTACGATCTTGAATGCACCCTTGCAGACCACACAGCCTTTGATCAACTTGAGACCACACTGAAAGAAAGCAATGCGTCATTTAAGAAAATCACGAAGGTACATACTGTCTATGATTATAACGGTCACGAAGAATATGTCACAGTCATTGCGGCCGAGGAAGATATTTTCGGAGACTATATCTGCCTGATCTCTCCTGACGGGGAGAAGCTTACTGCACCAGATAACACAGAGAACTCCCTAATGGCGGTTGTGCAGAACCGCATATTTGAGCGGCTCGGCGCCCAGAAGGACGATGAAATCCTTATTTTTGATAATACTCTGACTCCTCACTCCGTAAGGGCAGGAAGTCCGACCATAAACTACATCGGCAGGGTAATGTACCTTTCCGAATCATCCTATAGATCCGTTTTCGGAAGCGAACCGGCAAATAACACCTTTCTGATCCGACTAAACGGAAAAGACAGAGAGAGCTTTGCCGAAAACCTCTCTTCTGCCTTTCCTGATGCGGATATTTCATTTACAGACACCATGCCCACACTTTTCCTAAGCTTGACGGATGCCTTCAATGCACTGATCTATGTTATGATCACTCTTTCCATCATAATGTCGGTATTTGTTCTCTTAAACCTTGTAAATATTTTTGTGAGCCGCCGTCAGAACGAGCTTATCATCATGGCTATCAACGGCTTCAACTTTAAGGAAGAGATCGGGTACCTTCTTCGCGAAACGATAGCCACAACTGTTTTGGGGCTTACCTGTGGTGTTCTCCTTGGTGCCGTATTAACAAAAACCCTCGTTCAGGTCATCGAAGCCCCCGACACCATGTGCGCAAGAGCCTTCAATCCAAAAGCTTGGATTATCGCAATAGTTATGGAAGGCACTTTTGCCCTGCTGATCAATCTGCGAGCCTTTCAGCGGGTAAAGCGCCTGAGTATCAAAGATTTATGATGAAAAAGATTTCGTTTTCCTGTCCCGCCCTATATATAACGCTGCAAATTTTGTATTCTTGCTAATGCATCTTTTCAATGGCCTCTATCCTTTGGCTGAGCGTCTGCACGGTACTCAGCCCTACGAGAGAACACATTCACAACCATGCCAGAAAAGCCAGGATCAGCATTTGAATGAATGTAAGGATCCTGCTCTTTAGCGTGTCCTTATGCAGGCCGTGTCCCATTTCATGTGCAAACACGGCGCAGATCTCATCCGCGCTTTTACCATATTCCCTGACTCATCCAGATAGTACTCGCCGCGACCAATCTCACCCTCTTTTAAATCATACAGCTTCTCAGGAAAATCCATGTCATCCATCATACATCCCTCTATCAATCCATAAACATTATAAAAACATCGTTTCCTCCGAAAGATAAACTATTCCTTCGCCCTTCGATTGTAGATCAACTCACTTCCGTCATTACTGTCAATGCTGATTCTTTCGATGCCATAGCTTGAAAAAACAACATATGCGACGGAACCATCCTCCAGCTTCCACGAAAAATATAGGATCCCTGAACCAGAAACACCAGCTGGGCCAATCTCTTGAACCATTTGATCAAGCTGATAATCCTTATTGACATTTTCAAAGTATTCCCGCGTGGGTCTTTCGACATGGCTTTCCTCGGTATTCTTATTCCTTTCAACCCTCTGATCGTCCTGTTCCCCAGGCCGAGCTTCTTCTGACCCATGCATCATTTTGTCATAAATAAAAATCCCGAGTAATACTACAAAAAGTAAAGCCCCCGCAATCAAAAACACTTTCCCAATTTTCTTCTTCACTGATCATTTCCCCTTATTATCATCCACTGAGTAATCCCAGCTCTTCCTTGTTGTTCTCAAATAGGCCCGACTCAGAAAAATCACTCAAAATGCTTCAACAAAATAATTAAGAGAAGTTTATGGTACATAATTTTATGGTATGCTGATTTTGGTTCCAATCAGAAAGGCCATTAGAAAGGAGGTACTTCATGAACACGAATACTTATCAGATCATAGCCGTAGACTTTGACGGTACTCTCTGCTTTAGTGATTGGCCGGAGCTCGGTGAACCAAACAGACCACTGATTGATTATTTGCTTGCGCAGAAAAAATCCGGCAATAAGCTCATTCTCTGGACCTGCCGCGCCGGAGAAGCGCTGGAAAAAGCAGTTTCCTGGTGCAAGGATCAGCAGTTGGAATTTGATGCCGTAAATGATAATCTCCCGGAAATCGTCGAGCTCTATGGCACGAATTCCCGAAAAATTACCTGCGACTATTATATTGACGACAGGGCAATGCTACCAGCCATGATAAACAAGTAAAAAGGCTGCACGCCCTTCTTGGAACGTGCAGTCTCAGGCATGCATTTATAACATTTTTCTCATCTGTTCCTTGTCGTCTTCATCACACTCAAGGCGTCCGATATCCTCCAATGCCTTTTCCTTCGACAGCGCTGCTGCCATGTCGAGAAGCTTCTTGCAGAGTGCCTGCGCACCTCCGTGAAGTTCGCACAGCGCAAGTCTTACGTAAAATGCCCTGCCCTTGTTTTCTTCAATCAGCTCTGCAGCAAGTTCTTCAAGCCCCGTCACCGTAATGCCGTCTGCCGCCTTGCCGTCAAGCTTGATCTCGACTGCCTGTACGACCTTCCACTGTGCATACAGCGTCAGGTCACCATATAGCGTTACTTCCTGAATTTTGCATCATCACGCCAGAGAAGGCTTGCATGTCGTCAGCACGAGCTCCTCGGCATCCTTTGCGGACATGGGGCGCCCCCAAAGGAAGCCCTGAATGAAGTCACAGCCAATTTCCTTCAGCGTTTCCAGCTGTTCCTGATCCTCAACGCCCTCCGAAATCACGTCGAAGCCCATAATGTGTCCAATGGAAATAATCGCAGAAACATACTGTCTGGAGGAATCACCCGTATTCATTTTATCGATAAAGCATTTATCAATCTTCAAAAGATTCGCAGGGAAGCGATGGAGATAACTGAGCGAGGAAAATCCCGTGCCAAAATCATCAATCGCGATCTTGATCCCCATGCTCCTGATCTCATCAATGCATTGCAATGCCTTGTCCGCGGAATCAATCATAATGGACTCCGTAATCTCGATTTCCAGCTTGTCCGCGGGAATGCCGCTCATCCGTAAAAGCTCGCGAATTTCATCCAAGAAATCATTCTTCATCAGATGACGCACTGACGCATTGATACTAAGCGTTAAGTCTGCGCCCGTCTTTCTGAGAAGCTCGCCAAAAAACAGCGCCGCCTTCCGAAAGACAGCCCCGTCCACCCTGTCAATCAGGCCAACCCTTTCCGCAATGGGAATAAATTCCCCGGGGCTGATGCTTCTCCCCTCTTGATCCTGCATGCGGGCGAGTGCCTCAAAGCCGCGAAGCTTGTGCTGAACGTCATACTGCGGCTGCAGATGAAAGTAAAAGGTATCATTTTCCAGTGCCGCCCGGATGACGTTTTCAATCTCCAGCATGTGCTCGTCCTTCAAAAGCTCCGAAGTAAAGCGAAGCACATGTTCACTGCTCTTTGCCTTCTTGATCTCATTCATTGCCGCATTTGCACGGGAAATCAGGGCATCTGCGGTATCCGCATCTGCAGGAAACTCCGCATAGCCAAAGCTTGCCGACACATACAGGTCACACCCGTCCACCGTCATGTGCTCCTTCAATGCGTCAACGTACCGGTCAATCGCCGCACGCAGCTCCCGTTCCGAGGAATAGCCGCTGATGACCAGGAAGAATTCATCGCCGCTGATGCGCGTGACGTAAACCTTAAGGTCTGAGTCTTCCCTGTCGCAGACCGCCTTCCAGCGCTCGGCGATCTCTACCAGCACGTGATTGCCCGCCTCCAAGCCAAGCGTGTCGTTCACGCTCTTAAAATGATTGAGATCCGTGGAAACAAGCGCAAATCTCTCGCCCCGGTTGACCAAATCGCCAAGGTACTCCGTGCAGGCAAACCGATTGGGCAGGTTTGTCAATGCATCCGTATAGCTCATGTACTGAAGGCGCACAAGTGCCTTATGCCTTGCAATGTGAGCCGAAACAAAGAAGGTCGTCAGCTCCAGGGTCTCCTTGATTCGAAGCGTCTTTTCGGTATCAAAATTGATTGCCCAGATAAATCCAAGCAATTCCTTTCCCTGACGCAGGGGATACAGAACAACGCTCTTAACGCCGGCCTCTACCAGCGTCAAATACCAGGGATGATTGACCCTGCTCACATAGTCCATGTCATTCTGATCCTTAATGATGATGCAATCCCCTTCATCACCGATCATCCTTTCCCAGGATGCCGCAATCTTATAAAAATCTTCAAACTGTGTTACACGTTTAATTGAACTGTTTTCCACGTAGTTTGTTGCCAAAATGGAATACTGCTGTTCCTCATAGTTGATGAGAAGCACGGTACAGCCCTCCGCATTACAAATCCTGCGGACGTCTGCAATGACGTTCTCCATTGCGTCCTTCAAATTCTCCGCACGATGCAGGGTAATACAGGTTTTCAGAACATCCTCCGAGATTTGCGAATTATGCGATGCCGCAAGAATCAGGTCAGGATCCTTATTGGGGTTGGCTGAGTACGTGCAATAATAGACGTTCCCGTCTTCACAATCCAGCGGCATGGCATAAAGATCGAACCACATGTCAACGGAATAAAGATGCGCATAGGTATGAACCTCCGTCTTCTCGACGGCGGCACGATAGCAGATGCTCTCAAAGCTGCGGTTATGCGGAAAATAATCGGTATACAGGGAACCAGGCACAAAAATCTCTCCCGGAGCGTCCCCTTCCACCTGAACACGCATCTCCATCATTTCTGCATATTTTCTATTTGCCGCGGCAAAACGAATGGCACCATAACCACCCTCCTCCGTTTTTTCCACGGAGACGACACAAGTCGGCAAATGAAAAGCATCAACGATTTTCTGAAAATCCATGAGAACTCCTTTCCCCCCTGCTTGGGGCTTTCGCCCCTATAGTGCCAGAGAGTCCAACTTCTCGGTCAACTCGGATATTTTTGAAAGGCAGCTCGCTATTACCTGCCCGTCCTTCTCTGAGGGCTTGCCCTTCTTACGAAGCTTCCGAATGAGTCGCGCATAGCCGATCAGGGAAGCCTTTTCCTTGACTTCCTCCAGCCTTGCCACGTCCTCCGTCTGCAAATACTCCTTGAGGAAACAGTCAAAAAACTGCTGGGCCGTCTGATAGGAAAATCCCATAAACGATTCCACTACGGAAGGATCTTCTTCGCCCAGAATCACGTAAAAATAATATAAGTCACTCAGCTCAATGATGGGGTCACCAACAGACACTCTGTCCATGTCAATCAACAGTGGCTCCCCATTTTGCAAGAACACGTTCCCCGTATGAAAATCCCCGTGAATCAAATGATCGGAGGCGGGAATTGCATCAAGAAGCGCAATGCATTTCTTCGCAAGCGCCTCATTTTCGTATGCCAGGCCGCCGTTTACGTAGCCTTTGATTCTTTCGTACGCGCTTGGGAAGGCATCCTCCTTTGAAACCTGAATCTCGTGAATCGTACGTCCAAGCCGTGCCATGATCCTTGCGTAGGATTCTACCTGCCCCGGGCTTCTTTCGATATACTTTGATACCGTCTCTGAAGCCACAAGCTCAAACATCGCCCCATACCTGTCGCCAACCGACACAATTCCGAAGGAAATGGCCGTCGGCATGCCAAGAATGAAGGCCCTGCGGCTAATCGCAATCTCACGCTCCACGTCGCGATAGGTATTGTTTTGATTAAAGACCTTAATTACGAGCTCATCATCATAGCGATAAACGTCGCCCTTGGCGCCTCGGCCAAGCAGCTTACAGCCGTCGATGGAAACCTCACGATACTTTCTGTACCTTGCCTTGTCTGAATCGAAGGTTCCAGGCCAGATATAATTAATATGCTTGATCAGCTCTTTAAATGCGCCCGTCTTGTTTAAGGAGAGCTCAACCGTCTCAGCGATGGTGCGATAATACCAGCATTGCATGGCCGGATCGCTCTGATGAAGCATCTTCCAAAGCTCATCTCCCCGTTCGGAATACGTCCTTGCAAGGGAACGAATATTGGCAAGCTTATCCGCAAGCCAAAGCATCTTGACGCCAACGTCCGTACTGTTTTTGAGGACCTTTAAGGATTCCTCCTTACGCCTCTGCCAGGTCAGATTAGGCGCCTCGTTGGGATATTTCTCCTCTGACTCGGATGCCACCATACTAGCAACCCGTTTTCCGAAACGCTTTTCAATTTCCGCAAGCGTTCCGTCCGTATCCTCAACAACGTCATGCAAAATCCCCGCAGTGATGATCTCCTGATCATCCGTCATGGTGGACAAAATCTGCGCGACCTCCAAGGGATGCAGAATAAACGGAATGCCGTTAAACTTGCGGACCTTTCCCTGATGCAAGACCGTGGCGTAAATAATTGCTTCCTCCAACATATTCATCATAGTCAGTCTACCTGCCTTTTAAAATATATAGTCATTCCTGTCTCTTTACTATGCCTTTATCCTTTTGGGCCGTAGCCACATATCAAATTTTGTCCTAATAATTTGATTATACCAAATGCCTTTCCTTATTACAAGATGTGAGAAAAGCTTTCCTGATTTCCCGTTGTTTTCTGTGAATTTTCTGCTTTTTATTCTTATTTTTTGTCAATCTTACAAAAGCTCTTGACCTTCCATATTCCTGGCAGGGTATAATGAAGAAAAAGTAAAGGAGGTCCATCCCATGAGTATTGATTTATT
>JAEEGH010019038.1_pt1 | contig 14448 bp, 10 predicted proteins | sample 9134181 | NCBI WGS metagenome assembly JAEEGH01 (sample SAMN16246544, study PRJNA631951) | gut metagenome | biome: gut microbiome; feature: rumen; material: DP-attached | host: Bos | place: Iran: Karaj | collected 2018-10 | reverse complement strand
CCTATCGAAATTGACCTTTGATGCAGCTGCTGTTTTTCTCATGCGACGCATTTTATAATCACTAACATCAAGCAATCGTTTCGCACAAAAATGACACCCTACTTCGCTTTCATTGTATTTACTACAATTCTCACAACTTTGTGCCATTTTCAAGTTAATATATTCTATATCTTCAACTAGTTGCCCTTCTGAGATATCTTCTTTCGGAGAGGATAATAATTCATCATATAATTGCCTCTCATCCATATCATTTTTTAAATAACGCATCCCAATGTAATAATCTCGGACCCAACAAATCCTACCATTACATAAACGACACCCATGCTTCATAAAACATGCGACAGAATGAATTATGCTAGCCCATGTCCCCGGCAGCCACATCTCTTTTACTGGAATATTAGATTTCAACAATCCAATAAAACCGTTAGCGTGATCCGCATCATTGTGAGAACAAATCGCCAAGTCTATTTTTTCGATCTCATTCTTCTTTAGCAATTTCACAATTAAACTTTGATTTCCACCAGAATCAAAGAGAACCTTTCTTTCATCTTCTTCCAAAAGGAACGCATCGCCGGAACCAACTTCCAATGCTGTAAACTTTAAAAACATGATATCCTATTAAAATTTATCTGCACATCCTCACTATAGCAAAGACTGCAATCTATAATTATGATAATATTTTGTTTTTGACTATATTTCAATATCTTAAAAGTTCAAATAATGATTATAACGTTTGGATTTTTTATTCCAAAACTCATCATCCATATAGTGATGCTTTTTAGCATACTCGAACAATTCATAGAAGGGAAAGGGTTGTTTAATCTTAATTGAAAAGTGATACAAATTATAGAAATATTCTTGAACCTGATTGTTATGCAAAACCCTTTCAATATCATACTTAAAACACATGAAATCAGATTTGTCTATAATTTTATGATTGTACAAATAGCATATGTAGGAAAAGTGATTCAAGGTATAGTCAACCATACGTTCAAATTCACCACTATTATGGAAGTTCAGGTCATACCACACTTGATTATAGTCAAATAAATAAAAGACGATGTCTTTGTTCGATTTCATCTCACCCAACAAACTCTTAACATATTCTGCTCGTTTCAACTTCAAATATGTATTCCATTTCATTAGTGCGAACAAACCAGCGACCACCACAGAAACAAAAGTCAGTCCAGCAATAATATCGGAAATTGTAAAATCATGATTAAAAGTGACCGTCATCATAACACTATATGTAAATCTCAAAAAAACATCTCCCCATCCTCGCTAATAGCAAAGAATGAAATAGGTATATCTGGACTCCAATTTTACTCCTATTCCTGCTAGTTCTCCAAATTTGCGGAGTCCGTTAGACAAAATATGGAGAACTTGACGATGCAAAAATACAAAAAAATCAACAAAAAATTAATTTTGCTGAATATTTTAAATATTTTACAGAAGATTAGTTTATTTTCACTGACACCCCCGTATCACCCACTCCACACATTATGTGAAGACCACTTGACATAATCCAGGAAAAAGACCGGAGCCTATTGGAGAGGCAGCGACTTAAATTCAGAGGTTAGAAGACACTCCACACCAGCAAGCCGCCCACAATAATCACACCTGAAACGATCAGGTCGATGAGGCAGTAGCCCATGATGTCTTTGGCTTGCAACTTGGCGATGGCGAGGGCAGGCAAAGCCCAAAAAGGTTGGATGAGGTTGGTCCATGCGTCACCCCAGGCGATGGCGATGCCCGTGAGTCCGTGATCCACATTCAGCATCTCCCCTGCCCCGAACATGATGGGAGCCTGGATGGCCCAGTGGCCGCCGCCCGAAGGAACAAACAGGTTGAGCAACGCAGCACACAGGAAGGTCAGCAGCGGATAGGTAATCGGACCGGACCCTTCCACGCACGCATTGCTGAGCACCATGCCGAGACAAGTGCCGCTCGTGCCCACACCCGTAATAATACCCATGATACCCGCGTAGAACGGGAACTGCAAGAGGATGCCGCTCGCCCCCGATGCCGCCTTGCCGAAGGCTCGCACGTAGGCCAGCGGGGTCTTGTGCAACAGCAGTCCGGCGAACAGGAAAAGCATGATGACCGCATTCAGGTCGAAGCTGCCACCCCGGAAGCCAATGTGCACCACCAGATAGGTGAGCCCCAACGCGGTGATGATCCAGGTGAGCACACGGCTGTTCTCCAAACGCTCGGCCGGTGTGGTGGGGGCGGCCTTCTCAGCGACGGGATCATCCTGCAGCAGAGCGGGATCCACGGCCACTACCATCATGGGATTGCGCGGGTGCATCAAGGAGTTGACCAGCACGATAGCTCCGATAGTGAGCGCCACCATAATGAGGTTGATGGGATGTAAGATGGTATGCGTGATGGGAATAGGATCGGTGAGGATGCCGTTGGTGGCGCGACTGAGCGACTCGCCGGCAGTGGACATGGTAAGGGGAATTGAACCCGAAAGTCCGGCATGCCACACCACAAAGCCACTGTAGGCAGAGGCAATCAGCAGACGGTAGTCCACCCCGCGCAGACGGCGGGCCACCTCTCTCGCAAAAATGGCGCCCACGATCAGCCCGAAACCCCAGTTCAGCCAGCATGCGATGGCCGAAACAAACGTCACCAGCGCGATCGCACCGGAAGGCTTCTTGGGCAGGGTGGCCAGATAGTATATCACACGCTTCACAGCCGGCGCAGCAGCAAGGGCGGAGCCACACACCAGCACCAAGGCCATCTGCATGGAGAAGGCCAGCAATCCCCACACCCCATCACCCCAATGCTCAATCACCTCCAAGGGCGACTGATGACATATCGGCATGGCCAGCAATGCAGCAACCAATGTAAGAATAATAGCAAATATCAATGGCTCAGGAAGATACTTCTGCACCACATTGACACAACCTCGGATAACCTTCTGAAACATAACGGGATTCTGCTTTTAAATAATAAAAAGAAGAAGAAGAAAGATGAAAGCAAGGATGGCAATCAACCCCAAAATAGCACGAAAACATCCCCAGCCCGTCTGAAAAAAGCCGGTGAAAAACTCTTTCACCCTAAAGCCAGAGAATATAAATCCCAATAGGCCTCCAATCAGGGCTACGAAAAGAATGATTTTCAAAACAATCATATATCCAATAATTTAATACAAATAGGGAAATACCTTATACCGCTTCTGCTGTTTGAACTCGTCGCCGAAGAGCTGACCATAACGCTCGTAAACCGCCTTGGCGCGCGGCACCAGGTTGGCGACCGTCCAAAGCAGGAACACACTTCCCGCCACCGACCACGACAGGATGGCAAACCCTGTCCACTCGATGATTTCACCGAAGTAGTTGGCTGAGTTCACTTTATTGAAAACCTTGCCGTAAGGCAGGTAGTAGTTGTTGTCGTATTTGTCTTTGCGCAAAGCACGAATGACAATGTCGGCCCGCATGTTGATGACCATTCCCAAGAAAAACACCAGCGTCCCCACAATGAACTGCGGACTCCACAACCACTGCAACGTATATTGTTCGGGGGCAACATAGAACAGCCAGCCGCCTTGCATATAGGCATTGGTCATGTTGAAGAAAAAGCCCGAGAAGATGATGGAAAGCGGCATCTTGCTGGTACCCTTCATTTTAGAAGGAAACACATAGCTGCGTTGCAGATAGTGAAGCTGAAAGAATACAAAAATAACTGTGGCGGTCCAGGGGAAACTATGAAGCGTATAAGGAGCCCCCATAATGGTGGTGTTGACATAAAAGGCCAGCATCAGCAGGAATACAGGCGACTCCATGAGGAACCAGCCCCAGTTGCTGCGGATGGAGATGCCCCACCGGTTGTTGAAGGTGAGCCCATAGGCCGGAGTAACAAACTGTAGTACAGTGAAGACGACCGCCGAGAGGATTGTCATCCCTAACAGAAAATAATAGTAGAAAGGTCCGAATAAAAAATCTATCATAGTGAAAATGGGTTAATGGAATGACTTTCCGTCGAAACGGTGTTTTCTTTTGATATGATATTGGAAAAGGATGGAGGTGTGGCACACATCCTTGTACGCCTCGAAACTCATGTCTTTCCGTTTGGCTTTCATCTTTCTATATTGCGATAGAACAGCAAATTGCGCCTTATAGACGGACAAAAAGTCGCGGCCATGACGCTGCAGCAGGAAGACGAGAGCGGCGAGGTTGTCGAGGAAGAGCCGCGCCCAGAAGGTGGGAAAGAGCCGGCGGGCGGGAAGGTTCTTGATGAGCAGAAAATGGTTGTTGCGGAAATTGAGAAAGGTCTTGAAGGAGTTGTTCTTGGGCAGGGTGCCGCCGCCCACGTGATACACCACCGAGCGGGGTTCCACCACGATGCGGTAGCCGGCATTGCGGATGCGCCAGCAGAGGTCAATCTCCTCCATGTGGGCGAAAAAGTCGGCGTCGAGACCACCCACCTTGCGATACACATCACTACGAATGAATAGCGCCGCACCAGTGGCCCAGAAAATGTCCATCGGCGTGTCGTACTGGCCGTTGTCGGTCTCCACTGTGTCGAACATACGTCCCCGACAGAACGGGTAGCCGTATTTATCGAGGAAACCGCCCGAAGCACCGGCATACTCGAATTTTTCGCGGTCGGCGTAACTGCGGAGCTTGGGCTGCACAGCGGCAATCTTCGCGTCGGCATCCATCACCTCCATGACCGGTTGAACCCAGCCGTCGGCGACCTCAATATCGGAATTGAGCAGACAGAAATATTCGGCCTCAATCTGCTCCAAAGCGACATTATAGCCGCCCGCAAAGCCATAATTGCGGTCGTTCAAAATCAGACGCATCTGCGGATAGTTGGCCTTCATGAAAGCGACCGAGTCATCCGTGGAGGCATTGTCAGCCACTATAACTTCCGCATAATCAGGGGTGTGCGAAAGCAATGAGGGAAGAAATTTTTCCAAAAAACTTCTTCCGTTATAATTCAAGATGACAATGGCTAACTTCAATTTCATCACTCAAAATAAGGCTGCAAAATTACACGAAATTTTTATACTATCGCAATTGAACAATTTTAAAAAATATTTGTTACTTTTGCACTCCTTTTTGAGAGAGATATTATTAAATGTTAAACCTTAAAAATAAAAAAGTTATGTCAATCAAACTCAAACCATTAGCAGACAGAGTTGTTGTAGAACCTGCCGAAGCTGAACAGAAAACTGCCGGTGGCATCATTATTCCTGACACCGCTAAAGAGAAACCGCAAAAAGGTACCGTCGTGGCCGTCGGACCCGGCAAAAAAGACGAACCCATGACCGTCAAAAAAGGTGACACCGTTCTCTATGGCAAATACTCCGGAACGGAAGTCAGCATTGATGGCAAAAACTACCTCATCATGAAAGAGAGCGACATTTACGCTACGCTTTAATGAATTGAAAATTGAAAACTAAGAAATTAAGAAGTTAAGAAACTAAGAACCACCTTTTATCGCTTCACTTCTTAACTCCTTCACTTCTTAACTTTTAACTCTCAACTTTTTACTTGATAAACTTAATAAAAAAATCGATAAACCAAAAAAACAGAAAAAATCATGGCAAAAAATATCGTTTATGACTGGGAAGCCCGCGACGGTTTGAAAAAAGGCGTGGACGCATTGGCAAATGCAGTGAAAGTGACCCTCGGTCCCAAAGGGCGTAATGTGATTATTGACAAGAAATTCGGTGCCCCGCACATCACCAAAGATGGTGTGACCGTGGCCAAGGAAATCGAGCTGAGCGAACCCATCGAAAATATGGGTGCCCAGATGGTGAAAGAGGTTGCCTCCAAGACTAACGACCAGGCCGGTGATGGTACCACCACCGCCACCGTTTTAGCACAGGCCATCTTCAACACCGGTCTCAAGAACGTGACCGCCGGTGCCAACCCGATGGACCTCAAACGCGGTATCGACGCCGCTGTGGCCGCTGTTGTGGCTGAACTCAAGAAGATGTCCAGCACCATCGGCGACAACAACGAGAAGATCGCCCAGGTGGCCACCATCTCCGCCAACAACGACGCACACGTCGGCAACATCATCGCCGAGGCGATGCAGAAAGTAAAGAAAGAGGGTGTCATCACCATCGAAGAGGCCAAAGGCACCGAAACCAACGTGAAAGTGGTGGAAGGTATGCAGTTCGACCGTGGTTACATTTCCCCCTATTTCGTGACCGACACCGAGAAGATGGAAGCCGTTTACGAGAATCCTTTCATCCTGATTTACGACAAGAAAATCAGCAACATGAAGGAATTCCTCCCCATCTTGGAGAAGGCTGTCCAGAGCGGTCGTCCGCTGCTCGTTATTGCAGAAGACGTTGAAAGCGAAGCTCTTGCCACCCTCGTCGTGAACCGTCTGCGTGGCGGTCTGAAGATCGTGGCCGTGAAGGCTCCCGGCTTCGGCGACAGAAGAAAAGAGATGTTGGAAGACATCGCCATTCTGACCGGTGGTTATGTGATTTCAGAGGAGAAGGGCTTCAAACTCGAAGACGCCACCCTCGAAATGCTCGGTACCGCCGAGAAGATCACCGTTGACAAGGAGAACACCACCATCGTCAGCGGTAAGGGCGACAAGAACGCCATCGCTGACCGCGTGGCCCAGATCAAGGCTCAGATTGCGAAGAGCACTTCCGACTACGACAAAGAGAAACTTCAGGAACGTCTGGCCAAGTTGGCCGGCGGTGTGGCCGTCATCTACGTCGGCGCCGCTTCCGAAGTGGAAATGAAGGAAAAGAAAGACCGTTTCGACGACGCTTTGCACGCCACCCGCGCTGCCATCGAAGAGGGTATCATCCCTGGCGGTGGTGTCGGTTACATCCGCGCCATCAAGGCTTTGGACAAGATCAAGGGTGTGAACGATGACGAGAAAATCGGTATCGACATCGTGCGCCGCGCTCTGGAGGAACCCCTCCGCCAGATTGTGGCCAACGCCGGCAAGGAAGGCTCCGTGGTGGTGAACTCCGTCAAGGAGGCCAAGGGCAACGTCGGTTTCAACGCCCGCACCGAGGTTTACGAAGACCTCATCAAGGCTGGTGTTATCGACCCGACCAAGGTGGCTCGCGTCGCCATCGAGAACGCCGGTTCCATCGCCGGTATGCTGCTGACCACCGAGTGCGTGCTCGCCGAAATCAAGGAGGAGACTCCTGCGGCTCCCGCAGCCGGTATGGGCGGCGGAATGCCCGGCATGTACTAATCGTCGGAACCTATCCAACTAATGCAAATCACGACAGGGAATCAGCGTGCTGGTTTCCTGTCTTTCTTTACATAAAGATTTTATGATGATCAAGTTCCGCCCCGCAACAACAAACGACACCCCTTTTATCGCCCGCGCCATTCTGTCGGCAGTTGGCATTGATGATGTTGACGAAAAGAGATTGTCGCAGCAGGCCGAGCTGTGCGGCCGCGACGATGTGCTGTACAGCTGGCGCAACACCACCCTCGCTGAAATGGATGGCAAGGTGGTGGGCTCCATCACCTCCTACGATGGTCGCAACTACCGCCGGATGAAAGCAGTTACTTTCCCGATTATCAAAGCCTTATATGGTCTCGACTTTATGGCGATGCCCGATGAGTGCGCGGCTGGTGAGTACTATTTGGACTCGCTATATGTGGCGCCCGAATGGCGGAAGCGTGGCATCGGAACGGCACTCGTCCGTCAGGGAGTTGAACGCGCGCGCTGGCTTCGCATCCCGCACGTCACCCTCATTGTCAGTCCGGAGAAACCGGCGGCGGCTGAGCTGTACCGCCGCATCGGCTTTGCAGACGAGGGGCCGTTGTTCGCCTTCAACGAGCACTACACCAAGATGGGGATGCGGCTTGTGCTGGAGCCGCTGTTAGAGGTTTGTGCCGCCTCGCTCGACTCAGCCCGCAAGGCCGACCGTGCCGGCGCACCGCGTATCGAGCTGTGCCGCCGGTTAGATCTGGGCGGCCTCACCCCCGACCGCGCTGACATCGCGGACTGTGTTAACACCCTGTCGCTCAAAACCTTCGTGCTGATACGTCCGCGTGGCGGCGACTTCTGCTACACGGAAGATGAGATGCAGACCATACTGGACGATATCCGCTACTGTCGCGACATCGGGGCGGCGGGCGTAGTGGTCGGCTTCCTCCACGGGGACGGGAGTGTGAACACCGACTATTGCCGCCGCGCCATGGAAGCCGCGCGCGGCATGGAGGTCACCTTCCACCGTGCCTTCGACCGCTGTGTCCACTGGCCGGAAGCGCTGGAGCAGATCATCGAGTGCGGCTTCCATCGGATCTTGACATCCGGACAGCAACCCACTGCTTTACAGGGTGTTGAGATGCTGAAGGCCATCCAGCAGCAGGCAGCCGGACGGATTGTCATCCTTGCCGGCAGTGGCATCAACGCCGATAATGCCGCCACCATCATCCGCACAACGGGAGTGAGCGAAGTACATGGCAGCTGCAAAATCAACGGGTATGAGAGCGACGAAGCGGAAATTCGCCGCACCCTCGCCGCCATCAGCTGCTGAAAATTATTTCTTACCGCATTAAGCCTTTTATTATTTAAAAATTGTATATTTGCAAGCTAATTTTATAGTATTATGAAACCTGAAACACCTGTACTGCTGCTTACCGGCTATCTCGGAAGCGGCAAAACCACCCTCGTCAACCGAATCTTGAGCAACCGTCGTGGCATACGCTTCGCGGTGATTGTCAATGATATAGGAGAAATCAACATCGATGCTGACCTCATCCAGAAAGGCGGCATCGTGGGACAAGATGACGACAGTTTGGTGGCCTTGCAGAACGGCTGTATCTGCTGCACGCTGAAGATGGATTTGGTGAACCAGATCAAAGAGCTCATCAACCAGCAGTGCTTCGATTACATCGTGATAGAGGCCAGCGGCATCTGCGAACCCGACCCCATCGCGCAGACCATCTGCACCATGCCCTCCATGGGCGGTCCCTATACCGAGAAGGGCGTACCGCGCCTCGACTGTATCGTGACCGTGGTGGATGCCTTGCGCCTGCAGGACGAATTTGGCTGCGGCGAAGACCTTACCCGCCAGAACATTGGCGATGACGACCTCGAGAAGCTGGTCATCCAGCAGATCGAATTTTGCAACATCATCCTGCTGAACAAAGCCTCGCAGGTGACACCGCACGAGCTGGGGCGAATCCGCGAGATCATACGCGCCATCCAGCCCAAAGCCGCCATCATCGAGTGCGACTACTGCGATATCGAACTCGACAAGATATTGAACACCAACATGTTCGACTTCGACAAGGTGGCCACTTCCGCCACGTGGATTCAACATATTGAAGATATTCCACAAGATGATGAAGACGATGATGACGATGAGCACGAACATCACCATCATGAGGGGCATGATGAGCACGAACACCATCATCACAACGAGCACGAGCACGGACATCACCACCATCATCACCACCACCATGATGAAGGCGAGGCGGAGGAATATGGCATCAGCACATTTGTTTATTACCGCCGTGCACCGATGAACCTCGGCAAGTTCGACGAGTTTGTGTCACGCATGCCCAAGAGTGTCATCCGGGCGAAAGGCATCTGCTATTTCACCAACGAGTACGACGTATGCTACCTGTTCGAACAGGCCGGCAAGCAGGTGTCGTTGAAAGACATCGGTTTGTGGTTTGCCACCATGCCCGCCAACGAGCTGGCCGACATGATGATACGCGAACCCAACCTGCGCCGTGACTGGGACGATGATTACGGCGACCGCATGCAGAAGATTGTGTTCATCGGTCAGAAAATGGATAAAGAGGCCATTATCAAGGCATTAGACGAATGTCTTGTGAACGCCTAATTCTCCTGAAATCATCATCCATAAAAAGAAAACTCATGAGAAAAATCGCCGCCACGCTTCTGTTCGTCAGCCTCTTTTCGGGGTTGTTTGCCCAACATTTCATCACCGATGCCGACTTTCGCAAAGAGGTGCAGCAGGACTATCTGCGCCGTTTGGACATGCTGAACGACCGCACCGAGCCGCTGATGCGTATCTTTGAGGAGGAAGACATCACCACAGAAGAGAGCGAGGCGCTGATGTTCCTGTACGCCTATATGCCGCTGAGCGACCTTGCCGACTACCGCGGCGAGTTTTTCCTCATGCAGGTGCGAAAGGCGTTGGAGGCACGCGACCATTTCCCGTGGGGCCGCACCATTCCGGAGGACATTTTCCGCCATTATGTGCTGGTTTATAGGGTGAATAATGAGAATTTGGACAATGCCAGAGAGGTGTTTTTCAATGAGTTAAAGCCTCGCTTGGAAGGTCTTTCGATGTACGATGCCGCCTTGGAGGTGAACCACTGGTGTCACGAGAAGGTGGCGTACCGTGCGAGCGATGCTCGCACCTCATCACCGCTGGCGACCGTGCGAACTGCCTTGGGACGCTGCGGCGAGGAATCCACCTTCACGGTGACGGCGATGCGTGCCGTGGGCATTCCCGCCCGCCAGTGCTACACGCCCCGCTGGGCACATACCGACGACAACCATGCCTGGGTAGAGGTCTGGGTGGACGGACAATGGCACTTCCTCGGTGCCTGCGAGCCCGACCCCGAACTCGACATGGGCTGGTTTGCCGCTCCGGCCACCCGCACCATGATGGTACACTCCAACTGCTTCGGCAAATACTACGGCAGCGAAGAGGTCAACCTCCGTACCGACCTCTTCTCGCGGGTGAACATGCTGCCCAACTACACCGAAACCAAGAAGATCACCATTACCGTGACCGACCCAAACGGAAAACCTGTGGAGGGTGCGACGGTCAAGTTCAAATTGTACAATTACTCTGAATATTACCCGATTGCGACATCCAAGACCGATGCGGAAGGTCATGCCTCGGTGACCACCGGATTGGGCGACCTGCTGATATGGGCCACCAACGGCAACGAGTATGGTTACCAGAAGATAGATGTACGGCAGACCACCCAGCTCACCGTTGCACTGAACCGAAAAGCGGGCGAGGAATACGTGGAGGAACTTACCATCGTGCCACCGGCGGGTAAAAAGGAGGTGAAGACCGTTTCGCCCGAGAAGGCCGCGGCCAACGCCCGACGGCTGCAATATGAGGACTCCGTCCGCAACGCCTACATCTCCACTTTTAAGACAGAGAAGGACGGTATAGGACTATCAGGACCGAATCTGACGGAAGAGCAGGCCGGCTATTTCCTCAAAAAGAGCGAAGGGAACTATGTGAACATAACTAACATTATCCGCAAATTTAAGGATAGTCCTGACGTTCCCTTGTTTGATTTACTTAACTCTTTATCAGAAAAAGATTTAAGAGATGTTGATTACGATATAATTCAACTTGGTCATATCACCAGTTATAATCCAAAATGCGGCTATCCCTACGATGTTTATCTGAAAGGTATCATCTCACCGCGCATCTCCAATGAAAGGATTTCCTGTTGGAGAGGTGGAATTCCCACCCCATTCCTGCCCGACAACTTTTTCCAAACAGAACCACCCACTGCCCACGATATTTTGCAATGGATACAAGACAATATCGTGGTAGATGATGCAGGAAACTACTTCCACTGCCCGATTTCTCCTATCGGTGCCTATCAGCTGCGCCGCGCTGACCGCCACTCCCGCGACATCATGTTTGTGGCTTCCTGCCGCTACTTTGACATTCCCGCCTATCTTGACAATGCCACTGGACAGAAATATGTCTGGGAGAAAAACCAGTGGATTCCCATCGACTTCCCCGATCAACAAAAAAACGAGAACACGGCTTTTCAAAAGCTCACGATTGATTATCAAGGGAATAGCGATACTAAACCCACTTACTGGACGCACTATACGCTCGCCCGCTTTGAAAACGGCGACTTCGTGACTTACGACTACGAGGACGACCCGCGGGTGGCCAACTTCCCCTTCACATTGGAGGTGGAGCCGGGCTACTACATGCTCTCCACCGGTGTGCGCAACAGCGAAGGCACCGTCCTCTCCCGACTGGAATTCTTCAACATTCCGGCTGACAAGGCGGTGAGCAAGACGGTCATCCTCAGGGATTTCAACCTTGTTCCAGAGGGAAGTTCTTATGGTCACATCAACCCAGACCTCATGTTGCCGGTGGATGGCGCAGAAGGTAGCATCCGATCACTGTCAGGTGTGAAACAGCTGATTGTCTGTTTTATTGACCCCACCCGCGAGCCCACCAAGCACCTGTTGAAAGAGATGTCACAGCTCAAAAGAGAGTTTGAAAGACAAGGCTACAACATCCTCTTTGTGGTGCCAAGCGACAAACTGGCTCCCGACTTTCACTTTGAGGCTTGGGACCTCCCACAGTCACAGCTGATAGAAGATATCGACAACCGCTGGACTGACAGTTTCATCGAAGCCACTGGCCATAACTTCCGAAACAATTTCCCGGCCGTTTTCGTCACTGGCGGCGAAGGCAACATCCTGTTTTTCAGCGAAGGCTATAGTATCGGCACAGGCAACCTCATTGTTCAACCCCGTTAATCATGTTCAATTACACCTACCGCACCATCGCAAAAGAGTCAGAGGGGCTTTACAAAGAGAAGGGCAGCCGTTTCATCGCCCTCGCCTACCCTGTGCGCACCGAGGAGGAGGTGAAGCAGCATGTGGCCGACGTGAAGAAAAAGTACTACGATGCCCGCCACCACTGTTATGCCTATATTTTGGGGGCCAATAAGGATGCGTACCGCATGAACGACGACGGTGAGCCTTCGGGCACGGCAGGACGGCCCATCCACGGACAGCTGTTGTCGAAAGATTTGACCGACACGCTGATTATTGTCATCCGCTATTTCGGTGGTATCAAACTGGGTGTCAGCGGGTTAATCAACGCCTACAAAACGGCCGCAAAAGATGCGCTGGACAACAATACAATTGTGGAGAAATTTGTGGAGGAGGATTACCAACTGCGCTTCCCTCCCCTTTCAATGAACAAGGTGATGCAGCTGCTGAAGCGCGATACAGTGAAAATCACCGACCAGCAGTACGACACCGACTGCATCATCCGCTTCACGGTGCAGAAACGCGATGCCGACAATCTGTTAGAAGCCTTGCGGAAAGTGGACGTCGCGGTGGTAGGGATGTGAGGTGAGATTAATCCTTTCTCGTAACCTCAACATCTTTTGCACCAGCATCAGCCTCTAATTTCTTTTCCCAAAAATCAGCTCCTTTGATACGCATTTTTTTAGGATTGAACACTGGCTCTTTGCCTTCTTTCTTCTGCTTTTCATAGTCGCGCAACGCCCGAATGGCCTTCGGAAACAGCAGCAGGATCGCGATGACGTTGATCCACGCCATCGTGCCCACTCCGATATCGCCCAAATCCCATGCCACCTTGGCCGTCTTCAACGAACCATAAAACACAGCCGCCACAATCACAATGCGCAGCACCCACACCGCGACATGCTCTTTCTTGCCTTTGCCAAAGAGATACACAATGCCAGTCTCCGCATAGTAATAATAGGCCATGATGGTGGTGAAGGCAAAAAAGGCCAAAGCCACCGCCACCACAATATTGCCGGCCGAACTGCCCAACAGCGTGCCCAACGCAGTAGCCGTATAGGACACGTCTGGGTCGCCCAAGCCATAGGGTGAGCGGTACAACATCTCGCCGGTGGAGGCATCCACCACATTATACGTCTTGGTGGCCAGAATCATCACCGCGGTGGCCGTACACACCAGCAGCGTATCCACATACACCGAGAAGGCCTGCACCAATCCCTGTTTCACAGGGTGCGACACCTTGGCGGCGCCCGCCACGATAGGACCTGTACCCTGCCCCGCCTCGTTGGAGTAGATGCCCCGCTTCACACCCCACGCGATGGTGGAACCGATGATGCCGCCAAAAATCTCATGCGCACCGAAAGCGCTGCGGAACATGTCGGCAAACACCGCCGGCACTATCGGGGCATTGCAAATCAGCACCACGATGGCAAGGATGACGTATAAAACAGCCATGAAAGGCGCCACGATTTCCGCCACACGCGCGATGCGCTTCACCCCGCCGATAACCACCAAGCCGAGCACAACAGCCGTCACCAAGCCCACAACGGCGGGATGTATCGACAGCGAGTTGGCAAATGCGATAGCTATGCCGTTGCTCTGCACCGGCGGCATGAATAGTCCGCAGGCCACTACAGAACAGACTGCAAACACTATCGCCAACCACCGGCTCCGAAGCCCTTTCTCAATGTAGTAGGAAGGACCTCCACGAAACTGTCCGTTATGGTTCTCCTTGTATATCTGCGCCAACGTCGCCTCCACAAACGCCGAACCCGAACCGAGGAAGGCGATAATCCACATCCAGACGATAGCCCCTGGTCCGCCATAGCCGATAGCCGTGGCCACGCCGACAATATTACCTGTCCCCACTCGTCCCGACAAAGCCATAGCAAACGCCTGAAACGACGAGATGCCCGTTTTTTGCTTCTTATCAGTGGAAAAGAGCAAACGCACCATCTC
>JAEEGH010019037.1_pt1 | contig 14449 bp, 11 predicted proteins | sample 9134181 | NCBI WGS metagenome assembly JAEEGH01 (sample SAMN16246544, study PRJNA631951) | gut metagenome | biome: gut microbiome; feature: rumen; material: DP-attached | host: Bos | place: Iran: Karaj | collected 2018-10 | reverse complement strand
AGGCATAGATACATCAGGTGAGTCCCTCCATAAGCGCGGCTACAGAAAGCTCACATCACTGGCACCTATCACAGAAACCCTGGCTGCAGCTATCATACTGCATACACCGTGGAAAGCAGACCGCATCCTGGTTGATCCGTTCTGCGGATGTGGCACATTCCCGATAGAAGCCGCATTGATCGGTATGAATATAGCACCCGGTATAAACCGAAACTTTGCTGCAGAAAACTTCTCATTCCTCGATAAAAAGATATGGGATGAAGCAAGAGCCGAAGCCCGTGACCTTATACGGCACGATGTAGAATTAAGTATTCAGGGCTACGATATTGATAACGACATCATATCAGCCGCCAGACAGAACGCCAAACTGGCGGGCGTATCCGATAAGATACATTTTCAAGCGCAGGATGTCCGTAACCTGTCAAACAGCAATAAATATGGTTTTATCATTACAAATCCTCCTTACGGAGAACGTATGGAAGACAAGAAAGATATGCCGGCACTCTACAAGTTGATAGGGCGTGTATATAACAGCCTAGATTCTTGGTCAATGTTCCTAATCACCGGTTATGAAGAGGCCGAGAATTATATTGGCAGAAAGGCTGACAAGAATAGAAAGATTTATAACGGTATGCTCAAGAGTTACCTGTATGAATACATGGGCCCGAAGCCACCGAAGGTAATAATTGCGCAATCATAATAATTTAACCCTTCTATTGATGGAAGGGTTTTTTTGAGTAAATCTAAGGATGATATTTGTGGAGCAGGGATGGGTGGACGGATATATTTACCGCGCACTTGCATATACCTTTGAACAGGGATGAGCAGGGCAATGTGTTCTCCGTGCACTGTCCGCTACGCGCAGACTTTTCGCTCTCTTAAGCGGGCCGAGTTTGCCCGCTTGCGAAAATGTCTGGAAGGATTTTGCGTAATTGTAAGAGCTGAAGGTTTATTAGAGGATTTTATTCTGTATCCGGCTACGCAAAATCCGCTTTCCTGCGCACGGAGAATATATTGTCATGTTCATCCCGTCAATCGCTTTCCTACGTGTGGTGAATATATCCCTTCCGCCTATTCCGTTATAAGACTCAATCAAAAAAAACACTTCCATTTCCACCCAACTTGTGCTATACTTGTAATTTGGGAAATAGCGTAAGGAGGAACCATATGCTTAACGAAAGAAAAATAAGGCTCATGACACAGCTTGCCATATATGAGAAAAAAGATGGGAAGGAAGATCTGAAGCTCGCCAAGTATTATAAAGGCGATTATGCCCGCTTCCAGGCCTGGAAAACCGCGGTAGCCATCACCATAGGTTATATACTGCTGCTGGTAGTAGCGGCAATCTATAAACTCGAGTACCTTATAGATAATGCATTTACCATAGACTATAAAGAATTGGGAAAGAAAGTAATCGGAATTTACGTGGTAGTGCTTGCAGTATATTTTATATCTGCATTGCTTGCATACTCATTAAAGTATGCAGCATCCAGAAAAAGACTGGCCAGATATTTCAGAATGCTTAGAAAACTTAACCATATCTACCTGGTAGAGGACGGGGTAGTTAAGGAGGACGAAGAATGATAACCATATTGTTGGAGATAAGGGAGATAATACTTAAAGCTTACCAGAAGGTAAGATTTATCGTTAACCCTGTAGTAAAATTCCTGTTCAGCCTCCTGGTATTCTCCTATATCAACCAGGAAATAGGATTTGATGCAAGATTTACCAAAATAACGATAGTACTTGCACTTTCACTTATATCGGCTATCACACCTGCAGGAGTGCTGGTACTGTTGGCCATGGTACTGATAGTATTACACATATATACGGCATGTAACTTCCTGGCGATACTCCTGCTTATGATATTTATCATAATGTATGTTGCGTTGCTGAGATTCAGCCCGAAGCAGATAATTGCGGTAGTAGCCATACCGATGCTTGCAAAATACAATCTCCATTACTGCGTACCCATCCTGATGGGAAGCATATCATCGCCTGTAGGCATACTTCCCACCATAGGCGGCGTAGCCCTGTATCACATACTTGATATTGTAAAAGAGCCTGCTGCCCGTGAGGTAGAGTACAAGATGGAAGAAGTAGTAGAGCTCTTTACGGAAGTATTCGATAAGATCATGGCTGACAAGCCTATGATAATAATGATGGTGGTATTCTCAATCGTCATCGCAGTAGTATGGTTCATCAGAAGATTCTCATTCGATTATGCCTTTGAGATCTCACTCGGTGCAGGCGTGATGGTAAATATCCTCGGATTCCTGATCGCAGACCTTAAGTATGATGTAACCGTATCCATCGGTACACTTATAATCATGAGCCTGGTATCCGGTGTCATAGCGATGCTGTGTGACTACATGAAACGAGTATTGGATTACACGGCAGTCGAACGGGTACAGTTTGAAGATGATGACTACTATTATTACGTAAAAGCGGTACCTAAGGTAAATATCAGTCTCCGTGAGATGGATGTCAAGCATATCAACAGGCGTTCAATTGATGGCGAAGACTATGAATATGAAGAAGAGACAGAGGATGAGGATTACGAGCCCGATGTACCTTTTGACAGAAGAGACATGGAAGAAGAGGATCAGGTAACTCCCGAGCCTGCTGCCGAAGCCGAGGAAGATGTTAAAGAATATACGCCATCTTCAAGCAAAAATCCTTTTAAACTCCTGATGAAGCCAAAGGATCTGCAGAATGTGAAAGATGTAAAAGAGCCTTCGGAAGATTACGAGGAAGAACTCATACTCGAAGATGAAGATGAGACTGAAGATACCGAAAAATGAGGGTAAATAATGGATACTATTAAAGAATTCTTTAGCGGGATACTGGAACCCGTTAGGATGGTAAAGATAGAGGTTATGGACTGTGTCGAAATCTTTATCATCGCGATTCTTATATACAACATCATAAAATGGATGAAGAACACCAGGGCGTGGGCATTAATGAAGGGTGTTGCTGTGCTGTTTGTATTTTATCTGATAGCCGCAATACTGAACTTTGATGTTATCCTTTGGATATACCAAAACGGTATCATCGTTTCCATTACTGCTGCCATCATCCTGTTCCAGCCGGAACTGAGAAAAGCATTGGAGCAGCTCGGCAAACGAAATATCGGTCTTGTTACGCCTTTGTTTACTAATAACCAGGTGGAAGAGAAATTCTCCGAGGATACCATAAATGCACTGGTAAAAGCAGCTTTTGATATGGGTAAGGTGAAAACCGGAGCCCTTATGATTATAGAGGGTGAACAGCGCCTGGATGATATCGAAGCCACAGGTATCATGATCGATGCAAAAATAAGCAGCGAGCTGATCTTAAATATATTTGAGCACAATACTCCTCTGCATGACGGTGCAGTGATCATCAGAGGCAACAGGATCACAGCCGCTACCTGCTATCTGCCGCTTACAGATATAAAGATAAGCAAGGAGCTGGGTACAAGACACAGGGCAGCCGTGGGTATCAGTGAGATAACGGACAGCTTTACCATAGTCGTTTCCGAACAGACCGGTAATGTATCCATCGCTCAGAACGGTCAGTTATCACGTGGTGTAACCCGTGAGTTCCTTTATGACAGACTTAAGGAATTACAGAAGAATACAAATGAAGATATAACCAAAAAGAAGGGCTTACTTCGTCTTACTAAGTCTGACAAGTCATCAAAGAAGCAGGGAGGTAAGCTATGAAAGATTTTTTTACTAAAAATATCGGACTAAAGCTGCTCTCGGTGCTTTTGGCACTGCTTCTATGGCTTACTGTTATGAATGTTGAAGACCCTGCGGTTACAGTAACCATATCGGATGTACCCGTGCAGATAGTAAACGATGAGGTTATCACATCGAGAGGTTATCGTTACATCATTGAGTCCGGTGAAAAGATCGACATCAGGGTAAAAGGCAGAAGAAGCGTTGTTGACCGCATAACTGCAGATGATTTTGTTGCAACAGCGGATTTCAGTTCATTTTCAAGCATGAAAATGGTGCCCATTGAGGTGGTCTGCACCGATGAACATGCCCAGGAACTGACATGTACACCTAAGACCGATTCAATGGCCATCATCTTAGAGGATGAGAGCTCTGTTTCTAAGAGCATACGTATCGACAGGGAAGGCAGTGTAAAGGAAGGATACTATCTGTACGATTTTTCAACAGATACAAGTCTTGTAACCGTAAACGGTGCTGAAAGCCAGGTCGCTGCAGTAAAGGATGTTGTTGCTGTAATTTCTCTTGACGGTATGAAGGATACGGATGATATAGTAGTATCACTTTATGCGGAAAATGAGGACGGTGAGAGGATTGATGCCAAAAAGATCACCCTTACACCTGAGACTGTTACAGTACATCTGACTATCAATCCTATAAAGGCTATCCCTCTGGTTGTCAGGACCACAGGTGATCCTGCACAGCATTATTATATCGGCGAGATAGAATATGCACCTAAAACCGTACAGGTAACTGCCGATCCGATAGTACTTGACAGACTCATGGCTTTGGATATAGCAGTACCTATCGATGAAGCGGACACCGATATCGAAAAGCAGATAAACCTTGACGAATATATTGACGAACACTATGATAACACGGGATTAAAGATTGTCGACCAGAATAAGACCATGGGCATCAAGATCCCGGTGATCAAAAAGAGTGAAATGAACCTTGATGTTAAACCTGAAAATGTTGATGTCAGAGGAAACGATCCCCAGTATCAGTACACTATGACATCAGGCTGGATGTCAAAGATTCTTGTAAGAGGAAAGGAAGAAGAACTGGCCAATATTGAGGTATCGGACTTTAATCTTTATGTTGATGTAACCGGCATGACTGTCGGAAGTTATCCGATGGATCTAAAGAGTGACTATATTGGTGACCTTGAAATAGAACCCGGTAAGGTGAACATTGCCATATCGGAGATTGCTAATGTGCCCGAAACATCGGCTGAAATTGTAGAACAGTAAAATGAAAGATTTTATTTATAATTTAAAAAAATTCAGGTTTCTGTTTTGGGAGCTTGTAAAGAAGGATATAAAACTGAAATACAGAAGCTCGGTGCTGGGAGTGTTCTGGACTTTGCTGGAACCGCTCCTTACCATGATAGTGCTGACGCTTGTATTTTCAAATCTGCTGGGAAAGGGTGATGATAATTTCCCGGTATATATCCTTTGCGGAAGACTTCTTTACAGTTTTTTCTCAAACGGGACCAAGGTAGCTTTGAAATCTGTCAGAAAGCATGGCAGCATGATAGGAAAGGTGTATGTCCCTAAGTACATGTATCCGCTTTCTGCAGTGGTTTCAAACTACATAATGTTTATCATATCCCTTGTGGTACTGGCCGGTGTTATGATATTTGAGCAGGTTAAGATCACGGTATATCTGCTCCAGGCATTTATCCCTATGATCATAATCCTTATCATGACCATGGGTGTCGGACTGATACTTGCAACCTTTGATGTATTTTTCAGAGATCTTGAGTATCTGTGGACTGTGTTTTTAATGCTCATCATGTACACCTGTGCGATATTCTATAAGGTGGATAATCTTAAGACTGCGGCTAATGAGATGATATTTAAGTGTAATCCGTTATATTCAGTCATCTCGATGTTTAGGGATGCCGTATTCGGACGCAGTATAATGGACAATTCATATAACCTGTGGTTTTCTCTGTGCTTCTCATTGGGAGTATTCCTGATCGGGATCCTGGTATTTTGGAGAAAGCAGGATAAATTTATTCTGTATGTATAATAATTATTTGCTACAATTAGGAAGAAAATGGAAGAAATAAATAAAGATATACCAACTGACGAGCCGGTTGCAGAAACTAGCGTCAATCCGGTGCCTGCGGATGTGAATCCGGATATACAGGCGACGGGTGAAGTACCTGCTCCGAAGAAGAAAAAAAAGAAGAAGAAAAAGCTTCCGCCCAAGGTGATAGTGGTTGAAAACCTGGGAGTCAGATTCAGGATACAGGAACAGAAGGTGGATTCCTTAAAGGAGTATTTTGTTAGGCTGGTAAAAAGAAAGCTTAACTACAAGGAATTCTGGGCACTGAGGGAAGTAAACCTTTCGATAAGAAAGGGTGACCGTGTCGGTATCCTGGGACTTAACGGTGCCGGAAAATCCACGCTGCTTAAGTGTATAGCGGGAGTTTTAAAACCCACCGAGGGATCGGTTACGGTAAAAGGAAACATAGTACCTTTGCTGGAGCTCGGTGCGGGATTTGACAAGGATTATACGGGCGCTGAGAATATCTTTTTCTATGGAAGCATGCTTGGGTATTCTAAAGCGTTTATCAAAGAGCGTTTTAATGAGATAGTTGAATTTTCGGAGCTTGGAAGCTTTATAAATGTGCCGGTAAAGAATTATTCTTCGGGTATGAAGGCGAGGCTTGGGTTTTCAATAGCTACGATTGTTGAACCGGAAATCCTGATACTTGACGAGGTTTTATCGGTCGGAGATGCCAAGTTTAGGAAGAAGAGTGCCAAGAAGCTCACAAAGATGATGAAAAAGGGTGTAACGGTGCTTTTTGTTTCACATTCAAGCAGTCAGGTGCTGGAAAACTGTAACAAGGCAATAATCCTTGAACACGGGCATGTCATAGCATCGGGCAAAGCAGAGAAGATATGTGCACAGTATGAGGAAATGATCGGGGTTAAGGATACTGATTGATGCATATATTAATGTTAATTGGAGACTTAAAATGAAAATAAGTGTCATAATCCCTCATTACAGAGGCTCAGCATATCTGAAGGATGCTCTGGAAAGTCTGAGATTACAGGAATATCCGGAGCTTGAAGTACTGCTGGTAAAAGATGGCTGTGAAGAGGATTTAGAGGACCTTCTGGAAGAATATAAAGTCCTGAATATCAAGGTTTTTGACACAGGCGCAAAACCCGGAAAGCCCAAGGGAGTTGCTGTAGCCAGAAATCTTGGATTAAAGAATGCAAGTGGAGATTATATCTTATTCTTAGACAGTGATGATTATCTTTCGGACGGATATTTCTCTGCTCTTCTGGATATGGCTCAAAAGTATCCCGAGGCCATGATCAGGTCATCTAAGAAGAAGACATATTTTAAGCGTGAGGGACAGCTGCTGCGTGAGGAGCAGAAAAGACAGCAGGAGCAGGCTGAAAGCTCGGAAACCGATGATGACGAGGCCGAAAATCCCGAGGACGCAAACGAAGGCGATGAGCTGGACGAAATGAGCGAGGACTCCGAGGCTGTACAGGAAAGGTTCAAATTCGGATCTGCCACGGTACTCGGCATTTTGATACCAAAGCGCTATATAGATACGGTTTTTGATGAGAAATACAGGTATTACAGTGATCTGCCTTTTATGAGCCGTATATGCAGGAATGCACCTATCATCAGCTGCAGGGACGTAAGATATTATAAAAGGACTCACAATGATGCTATAAGGATGCCGTCGCTTCTCCAGGAGGAGAAAGAGGGAAAAGGCAAGGAATTTATAGAAAGTCTGAATGATGCCTGGCAGAGTGCCGGACAGGGGCCGGTTTTTACACCGATACTCACAAGCGAGTATGCGTTAAGCCAGCCAAATTTCAATCCTAATCTTTCGTATGTTGAGACATACACCTTAAGTTATGTTTTAAGAAAACTGACAAAGGGAAAACATCCTGTCGGACTGACTAAGTGGACAGATAAGGAGATTGGGGCATTTACTCCGTTTTTTGAAAAGATTCCGGCAGCAAAGATAAAAAGGTACAATTTCTGGAAACGCAAGATAATTAAGAAGATAGCTGCAGGAAATGTAACAGGTGCAAGAAAGACTGCGAACCTTTATTCCATGAAGAGGAAGAAGAGAGGCTTACTCGGTACTCCGATGCAATGGAAATGGAATATTTACAAGAGAATATTCCGCAAAAAGCCTGTAAGAAAGGATATCGTGCTTTTCGAGAGCTTCCTGGGCAGGAGTTATGGAGACAGCCCCAGATATATTTATGAGTATCTGGTAAAATTACAGTCGGAAGGCCGGCTTTCCAAAGAGACAAATATCCCGGATAATGCCACTTTTATATGGATGATAGACAATAAGGCGGCCAAGATCCCGGGAAAGCATAAACAGGTTAAATTCAATTCATTAAAATATTTTTACTATGTAGCCCGCTGCTCGGTATGGGTAACCAACATGCGTCAGCCGTCATGGTATGTAAAGAGAGATGGCGTTACTCTGCTGGAATGCTGGCATGGTACTCCGTTAAAGAGGCTTGTTTTTGATATGGAGGATGTACATTCCGCAAGCCCTAAGTACAAGATGACGGTATACAACCAGTCGAGGATGTGGGATTATCTGATTTCGGATAACAGGTTTTCGACCGAGTGCTTTATGAGCTGCTTCCTGTTCCCTCAGGAGAGGATACTGGAACTGGGCTACCCCAGAAACGATTTGCTTTACGGCGATGACAGGGAGGAAAGAGCCAGAGCCATAAAAGAAAAACTTGGGATACCTCTGGATAAAAAGGTTGTGCTCTATGCACCGACCTGGAGGGATGATGACTACTACGGACCGGCTCAGTATAAGTTTGATCTGCCTCTGGATCTGGAGATGATGAAGAGTCTGAGAGACGAATATTACTTTGTACTGAGGACACATTATTTTATAGCGGATCATCTGAATATCCCGAAAGAGGATGCGGATTTTGTATCGGATCAGAGCAGGTACAATGATATCGGAGAGCTATACCTGATATCTGATATTCTGATAACGGATTATTCGTCGGTATTCTTTGACTTTGCAAATTTAAGAAGACCTATACTTTTCTTTGTATACGACTTCGAAAAGTATGCGGGAGTGCTCAGGGGCTTCTATTTTGACATGACTACGGGATGTCCCGGACCTTTACTCAAGACGAACGGGGAAATACACGATGCTCTCAAAAACATCGACAAGGTAGAGGCAGAATACGCAGATAAATACAAGGAGTTCTGTGACAGATTCTGTTACCTGGACGACGGACAGGCATCCGAGAGGATTGTGAAGAAGGTTTTCGGAAAATAAACAAAGGCTGACTGATGAAGTGCATATGATATATAGTCATATCTAAAAAGTGATACGAAATACATATGAAGATAAAAAATATAGTAAAAAGAACATTGGTCTCTTTTTATAGGTATATGGCTCATGCCTTCCCTTTGTGCTGCAGCAAGGCAATGTTTATGAGCAATATGGGGAGAAACTACTCCGGAAATGTCAGGGCAATCTTTGAGAAAATGAAGGAAGATGACCGGTTTTCCAAGTATAAGAAGATCTGGGCATTTAACGGGGATTTCTTTGCAAGTGTAAAAAAATACGGAAAAAGCATGCTGCCGCAGGGCTGTAAGATAGTAAGATACGGTGGTATCAGGTATTATTTCCATATGGCTACCGCAGGACTCTGGATATTTGATACCAGACAGGAGCCGTATCTCATTAAACGCAAGGGCAATACATATTTCCAGACCTGGCATGGGACTCCGTTAAAGAAACTCGGTCTTGATATCGAAAAAATCAACATGACCGGTGAGGACAGGTCCACCAGGGAATACAGGATGGCATTCCTGCAGGAGTCAGCCAAGTGGGATTATCTGCTGGTGCAGAATGATTTCAGCGAGGAAGTCCTGCCGAAGTGCTTTGGATTCAGAAAAACAACAGTTAAAGCCGGCTATCCGAGAAATGACAGGCTGGCTGAAGCCAGTATGAAAAACAATACATCTTTAAGAAGGATTTCGACGGATGTAGCCAGAAATAAGAAGAAGGTACTCCTATACGCTCCTACCTGGAGGGATAACGAATATATAGGCGGCGGATTTTATAAGTGTCCGTCAAAACCTGACTTTAAGAAACTGGAAGAAGAACTTGGAAAAGATTTTGTGATCATCGTTAAGCTGCATTATCTGATAAAGCTCAAAAAGGGTGACATACCTGAAGAATGTATAAAGAGCGGATTTGTCAGGGTATGCGGCAATGAGAAGGATATCGCTGAGTTATACTTAAAGGCAGATGGCCTGATCACGGATTACAGCTCTGTGTTCTTTGATTATTCGGTGCTTGAAAGACCGATATTTTTCTACTGCTATGATCTTGAAGCATACAGGGATGAATTAAGGGGCTTTTACTTAGACTTTGAAAAGATAGCTCCCGGACCGATCTCAACCAATGAGGATGAACTGGTAAGAAATATAAAATCCGCATTTAATCCTAAACAACAGGAATCCGGGGTTGAAGCATCGAAAAATGCAGACTGGCATAAAAAGATAGTTGAATTTAAGAAATGGTTTAATGAATACGATGACGGACACGCATCGGAGAGAATACTGAATATACTTTGTGGAGATAAAGTTAAGTAATTGTGGGATAAGAAAATCATAGGAAGGGGGGACGCCATGAGCAGGAACGAAGCAATAATCCGTGAAGCAAAACGAAAAACGCTCAGCTTTATGCATAATGCAGCTTATAAAACCGAAAGCTACAGGCTCAAGGCCATCCTCGAAGAATATGATCCTTCGGCCTGTATACAGAAAAAACCGGAACGGGTAAAGACGGTAACGTTTATCATAACGCGAATGGTAAGATTTCATGGAGGACAGACCTCGATACTGCACTTGGGTACCGAACTTGAAAAACAGGGGTACAAGGTTTGTTATCTGTCCTGTAAGGAACAGTCTCCTGAAGAGATGGAGCTGTGTGCGAATGCAAACTTACCAGGGTATAAGGGCAGGGTGTTTGCTGTAAACAGATATCTGGCCGCCATAAAGAGAGGCAAGATAAAGGAGCCGGATGTGGTGGTGGCTTCCTCGTGGGATACAGTATCGTTTGCATTGAAGTTTACCGGTTCATACAAGATGTATTTTGTACAGGATTATGAGCCCCTATTCTATAAATTCGGTGAAGAATATCTGATGTGCAGGAATACATACGCTCAAGGGCTGCACATGGTCTCTCTGGGAGAGTGGAACCGCCGGATGATATTAAAGGATTTTAATGATGAATATAACCCTGGTACATACGCTGAGAGAACTGAAGATGATCCCGCAAATATTAAGACATGTAAGAACAAAAATATCACATTAGATGTAGTCAGTTTCCCTTATGACAGTGAAGGTTATGAACACTTAGAAAGAAATTTTGAGGATTATCCTCGGAAAAATAAGATAACATTGGCAGTTTATCTGAAATACTATGGGAAGAGACTTCCGAATCTTATCCCGTATATGCTGGAAAATACAGCAGTTAAGCTTAAAGAAAAAGGTATTGAATTAGAGCTCCTTTATTTTGGTGAGGCTAAGACCTTTAGTCCTAGGGGAGGTAGGAATTTAGGTCAGTTAAGCAGGGAGGGATTAAAGGAACTATACAGAAAAGCAGATTTTGGCATGGTAGCCTCTATGAGCAATATATCTCTTGTACCATATGAGATGCATGCTTCGGGACTTCCGGTGATAGAGTTCGGTGATGGAAGCTATCCGTTCTTCTTTGGTCAGGACACTGCGATACTTACAAAAATAGGGGAGAAAGATATCGCAGATAAATTGCTGGATGCCATCAGTAATCCGGCAAAACTTAAAGAAATGGACAGATTAGCAAACTCAAAGCTTGAGGATTTAAGCTGGGAGAGGACTGCAAGTGAGTTCGGGGAGATACTGAAAGCATGTAAATGACAGACATGGCAGGAAGTATGGATACAAATTGAGGAGGAAAAAGTTGGATATCAGGAGTGACGTGAAAAAAATAGCTCCCGAGGGTGCGGTAGAGACATACCGTTCGCTAAGGGAGAGTATAATAGAAAAAGAATTCAAGCTTTTCAGTAGTTTTAAGATAGAAAAGGATAAGGTTGTATTTTGCAATGTCTGGGGCTATGGGGATAACCCCAAGTGGATTGCGGAAAGCTATGTGCGCCTGCTAAAAAGGACTACAAATATGTCCAATTCTGCCATAGCGGACAAGGTGTATTTTATCACATCGAAACCTCCGCTAAAGGAAGAAATGAATGAGGAGGCCTCGTGCATAACATTTTTAAAGACAAACTCTAAGTCTGCCATATATGCACTTGCTACTGCGGGAGTGTGGGTGGACTGCAACCGTAAGGAAAGCTATATACAGAAGAGAAGAAATCAGATATATATCCAGACATGGCATGGAGGACTTCCGTTAAAGAGACTGGAACTCGATGCCAAGGATTATCTGCCGCCTGAGTACATACATAACGCATTGAGAGATACGGCAATGACGGATATCTATATCTCCAACAGTGAGTATTGCAACGAATTGTACAGGCGTGCATTTGGCTTTAAAAAGAAAATATTCTGCTTCGGATCGGCCAGGATGGATCCGCTTATCCGCCCGGTACGTTTCAGTGCGGGCGCTATGCGTGAAAAACTTCTTTCAAGGCTCCCTGAATCTGTATTCAGAAGGCTTTTGAATGAAGCATACATAAAGGCCTACAATCATAAGATGAATGAGAGTGCAAAAACCGGCGAACAGAAGGATCATTTAAGGATCAATATCGCGGTATATGCTCCTACCTATAGGGATATACCTTCGGAACCCTTAGAGAGAGGCAATGAACTGGGTGGAAGCATAATAAGCGCACTTGAGGAAAGATTTGGCGGAAAATTTGTCGTAGTCACAAGATTCCATCCGTTGGCAATGTCCAGAGTAAAGCATGCAAACGGAGCATATCTGCAGTTTGATGAGAAGGAAAGAATCATAGACGGAAATGAATTCAGCGATCTGTACTCCATAATGGCAGCAGCGGATGTGCTGATCACGGACTACTCCAACTGCATGTTTGAGATGTCATATGTGGGAAAACCGGTATTCTTATATGCTACTGACGTGGAGCAGTATGACGATACCCGTGGCATGTATTTTAACTACGAGGAGCTGCCCTTCCCGATAGCACATAATGAGAGAGAACTCTACGATAACATAATTGATTATGACAAAGAGGGCTATAAAGCCCGTCAACAGGCATTCTTTGAGGATATAGGAGTAACCGAGAGCGGAAAAGCATCTGAAAAGGTAGCTAAACTCATAGCCAGACTCATAGAGTAAAATCGAAGTTCTTATCAGATCCAGCCGCCGTCAAATGTTATAATCTGCCCTGTGAGGTATGACGGAGACTCGGCGATCTTAAAAACAACATCAGCAACTTCATCCGGAGACGCCATACGGCCAAAAGGGATCTCATCCTTTAAGTCATTTAGATCCTCTTCGGAAAAGCATTTATTCATATCAGTATCAATACAGCCGCAGGCTATGGCATTAACGGAAACACCGGACGGTGCCAGCTCCTTTGCGGCTGCCTTTGTATAGGCATTGATGCCGCCCTTTGAAGCAGAATAAGCCACCTCACATGAAGCACCCACATTTCCCCAAACGGACGAAATGTTAATGATACGGCCGCTTTTTGTATTGATCATATGCGGAATAACAGCTCTTGAGCAGTAATGAACCGAGGAAAGATTTGTATTGATAACCATTTGCCAGGTAGCATCATCAGTATCTTGGATGAGCCCCACAAACGAGATACCGGCATTATTAACCAGGACATCAATCTTGCCGAAGCGCTCAATGGCTTCGCTGATCAGACGATTGGCAAACTGCGGATCGGAAACATCGCCCTGTAATTTTAATATGCCGGGCAGTACAGAAGGTTCCTTGACGGACCCGGTTTGTCCTGCCTGATGCACAGACTTAAAAGCATCAACGCATAAAGCCTCGGTCTCATCCAGCTTATCGCCGCCGTTAACCGAATTAATAACAACATTGTAGCCGTTCCGGGCAAACTTAACGGCAATCGCTCTGCCGATACCTCTTGATGAACCTGTAATTATGGCGGTTTTGTTCATGAATAATTACCTCGAATGTATATAACCTAAATGATTTAATCAAAGCTTGGTAGGGTTTGTTATTCTGAACGGGGCAACGATATTATGCAGTATTTGCAATACAAGAAGAATTTATAAAATTTGATGGTATAAGATTCTTCGCTTCGTTCAGAATGACAATGTAATAGATAATACCTAAATATTATATTGCATCAAGTCTTGATATGTCAAATGTTAAATCTTGATGTGTAAATTGCTAAATGAATTGATAAATTGAATTGGACAGCCGTGGGTGGGGCATATAGTCCCTCCTCACGCTGTCCGCTTGCAAAAAGCCTGGAAGGATTTTGCGTAATTTTACTGATATATAGTTATAAACACATAACTTAATACTTCATTGTCCTGCGCAAAATCCGCTTTCTGCGTGAGGAGGGACTATATGCCCCACCCACGGCGTCACTTTTAACACGCAAAAAGGAGCCCCTAAATGTCAAAGAAGCGAAAACATACCCCCTGGCTGGTGATTGCCGCCATCTCCATCTCGATACTGGCCGGCCTTGGAGCCTATAAAGGTGCCCGCCTGCTGGCAGACGAGATAACCACCGATG
>JAEEGH010019035.1_pt1 | contig 14449 bp, 15 predicted proteins | sample 9134181 | NCBI WGS metagenome assembly JAEEGH01 (sample SAMN16246544, study PRJNA631951) | gut metagenome | biome: gut microbiome; feature: rumen; material: DP-attached | host: Bos | place: Iran: Karaj | collected 2018-10 | reverse complement strand
GATTGAAAAGTGCATTGACGATAACCAAGAGATTTACCAGAAAGCACTTGAATTTAGAGACAGCCTATAAAAAAGGAGGCTTGACCGCATGGCAATTTCTGCAAAAGGCATTTTGACAGACCCGGTATCAGAACCAGAGCAGACCCACGAAACACAAGAAGTAAAGAAGGCACAAGATGTGATAGACAAAATCCGCTTTGTTGCCTTCACTATCGACTTTATGAAAGACCCGGAAGATGCTATTGTGTTTAGAAAAATCACAAAGAAGGGTAAAGACGTAACCGGGCTTGTATATGAGAAGTGGAGCGAAAACCACTTTGAAAGAATTATCGGAGACGTTGCAAGAATGACAGGGGCAGACCCGGAGCAGCTCCGAGACCCCAAGAAGCGGACACCAGAGCAGCAGCAAGCATTATTGAAGGCAAGTGCTGCCGAACAAGCCCTCAGAATGGAGATTTTTTTCAAAAGCAGATATTACCAAGCATTTGACTTTTTGGAGAGCATAGAGGGCAAATACCACGATCCGCACGAAAATGACATAGCATATATTGACACGAAAGAGCAGGCTATTTTGTATTTCTTTGCAACTCATGAGGACATAAAGCCGAATGACATTGAACCCCTGACAGACGAGAGCAAAGAAGAATTGAAAGCTATCTTTTATAGGCTTGATGCCTTCTATCTGGATAACCCTTGCAAAGAAGGCAGCTCCGATGCAGAGGGCATTGCAGCCTTCTATAACTTCATTGAAAAAGAGATACAGCCAAAACAACGCAAAAAATCCGATGCAGAGAACAACGGAGCTATTACAACCATTGCAGAACGGCTATTTTTACCCTCAGACCCCGAATACCAAGACGCATTTATAACAAAAATCGGCAATAGCAGTATAGGGCTATTCAAGAGAGATGCCGAAAAGGGTAAAAAGGAATTGGCACTTGACATTGATATGCCGTTTGTTAGGGCACTTGCAAAAGCAATCTTTATTGATGCACTCACAAAGGGCATAACAAGCCCATTTGACATAGCAGACGGCAAGCAAGGTGAAACAGGTATCTATATACCAACCATTGCAACAGAGTTAGGGCATAACCTCAGTGAGAAGAAGGACGGAGACCAGAACAGCCCGAGCAGAGCCGAGAGCAGAGAGAACTTCATAAACTCTTTGATAATCGAACTTGATAATATATGGGGCAAGCTGCCGAAAGATACCACAGAATACAAGCTAATATCAGTACACGCATACAACCCGGAAACAGAAATATTATACTTTGTATCACCATATCTGCAAAAGCTGATAGCTGCCCTGATAGGCAAAGAAGCCGAAAAGATAGAAAGCGGCTATCATTACTATAATTGGCAATGCGATCTGCTCCACGCAACAGCAGCGAACGAGCGCAACCCGGCTGCTGTTGAAATGGCTGCCCGAATTTTAGTAGGACTGCAACAAAGAGGATTGAAACCAGAGCCAAAATTGAAGCAGAACAAGGGCAAGACCTTCACGGACGAAACAGAGATAATTTACAAGATCACCTGCAAAAGGCTTATACAGGACTGCCCCCAGATTAGGGAGAAGCTAAAAGCACAGGCAACAGCAAGCCTAAAAACACAGACACTAAAGCGGACATTTGCGGCAATGTATCGGATATTGAAGAAGAAAACAGACCTATTCACATACTATGCAGATGTTACCTTGACAGAAGCTATACCGACTTCAAAAACGCTTGACACAGAAATAATTATCACACATCACGGCAGAAGCCCAAAGTATAACAAGCCGTTTCTGCACCTGATTGAAGAAGAAAGCACAACAGACACATAATGCACACGAGGTATAAAGGGCGGTAATATATGTAAAAACCGCCCTATTTTTTTATAGAATGCTACTTTTTGAGGCACGAACGGAGCAGAAAAATTCTTGAAGTTACTGCCGGAAGTGTTTTTTTTACTGCCGGAAGTGTTTTTTTTACTGCCGGAAGTGTTTTTTTTTTTGAGCCGAAAAGCAAGTAATAACGGGCAAAACAGCCGATTTTGCACCCCCCTAATTATATAATAATATAATACGCCTGCCGCCTACCATTGACGGCGGCGGCGGCTTTGCCTATAATGAAAGAGAACCCACCCCACACGAAACCCAGAGCGGAGGGCTTCACTTCTTACAGGCAATCAGACCGACCAAAACCAAGAAACGGAGGCACGAACAATGAACGGTATCAGAATGACAACGGCAGAGGCAGAGCGAATGACAGTAGAACACTATTCGGAGCTGATAGACTTACTTCACGACAAAATCAGCAGGCTTGAACGAGATAAGGACGAACAGCGCAAGGAGATCAACCGCTTGAAGAATGAAAACCGACTTTTGAAGAAGCAGGCTGCCGGAGCTGAACAGCTTCACGAGGCTTGAACCCCGAGCGAACCCAGACCCAGAGGGGGAGGGGCTTGCAAAATCTCTGCCGGAGCAGGTCACGGAGACCGCCCGACACCTTCACGCACAGCACCGCAAAATCATAGAGGGGATATGCTACCGCCCCCACCCCTTGAAGATCTGAAACGAGAAGAAGCAAAACGGAGCAGGCAGGGGCTTGTGTGACAATCGAAATTTTAAGAAAACGTACCCACCAGAGGGGGAACAGCTCCGCCGCTGCCGAATATCTCCGAAAACTTCACAGCAGAGGGAGGGAGAACCCCGAGAACGAAAACCGAATAAACGCAATTTTTGCACCCCCTAAAAAGGGCTGACCGCCCAAATTTGAGGGGAGGGGGAGGCTTCAAAAATGTTAGTAAATGTTAGTATTTCCCCAGTATATAAAAAAGGGGATTTTCAAGAGTAGCAAGCACGGTATTCACGCATTACAAAAATGCAGAATACAACGCTTGCAAGAGGGACACCCCTTGAACCCCGAGACGATGAAAGAGAGGTCACGAGAATGACAAGAGAAGAAGCAAGAAAAGAGATCAACCGGAGACCCGAGCTTGTATTATCTCAGCTCCAAAAGAGCAAGGGCAGCAAGCAATATATTTGCCCAATATGCGGCAGCGGCAGCAGGGGCGGCAGAGATTCAGACGGAGCATTGACCTTCTACCCAGACAGCAACCGCTTCAAGTGCTTTGCCTGCTCCGATGAACCCGGCACTTTTGGCGGCAAAGGTCAAGACACTTTGGGGGCATTATGCCTGCTATGGAGCTGCTCCGAAACAGAAGTATTTGACCGAGAGGGACTAACCATTGACAGCAGCAACACACAGAGAACCACCAGAAGCGCACAGAGCGACTTTTCAGAGGTCAAGAGGGGTAAGACACCACCCACAACAGAAGGGGCAGAAACTGCCTCACAGGAGCTTACAGAGGCGGCAGACCTGACGGCATATTTTGCGGAGTGCAGAGAACGCTTGAAGCGATCTCCGGAGGCGATTTCTTATTTACAGGCAAGAGGCATAACCCTTGACACGGCTTTGCAATTCTGGATAGGCTTTGACCCGGCAGCAGACCCGGCGCAGAGCAACCACCCGACCCCCAGACTTATTATACCGACCTGCCGCACACACTATGTTGCAAGAAGCATTGACCCGGACACCCCAAGCAAGTGGGCAAAGATGAATAACAAGGGCGGCAGACCTGCTATATTCAATGCAAAGGTACTGCAAGACAGCTCCACAGAGGCGGTATTTGTAACAGAGGGCTTTTTCGATGCACTCAGCATAATTGAAGTGGGAGGGCAGGCAATAGCACTGAACAGCACGAGCAATGCAAGCAAGCTGCTTGAACAGCTCCGAGAGAAGCGGACGGCTGCAACCCTGATACTTTGCTTTGATAATGACGATGCAGGCAAGAAATGCACAAAGACCCTCAGAGAGGGCTTGCAGAGGCTTAATATCAGCTATGTTACTGCCGATCTATGCGGAGGCTATAACGACCCGAACGAGGCTTTGCAGGGCAACAGAGAACGCTTCACAGCGGCAGTAAATGAGGCTATACGAACCACAGCGGCAAGACCTGACAATATTTCAGATTATATTGATAACCTCATGAGCGGCGAAATAGACAGCTTCAAGGAGGCAAAGAACAGGCGCACAGGCTTTGCCGATCTTGACGAAAAGGCAAAGGGGCTTTATGCCGGGCTTTATGTTGTCGCTGCTATATCCTCTTTGGGCAAGACAACTCTTTGCCACCAGATAGCAGACCAACTTGCAGAAGCCGGAGAAGATGTGCTATTTTTTAGTATGGAGCAGAGCAGGCTTGAACTTGTGAGCAAGAGCCTTGCAAGGAAAACTGCCCAGAAGGACATAACAACGGCGGTCAACTCTTTGAGTATTCGGAGGGGCTACCTGCCCGAACAGGTATTGACGGCAGCGGACGAATACAAGAAGTCTATTGCAGACAGGCTATCTATTATCGAGGGCAATTTTGCCTGCAATATCTCTTTTATAGGCGATTATATCCGGAGATACATTGCAAAGACAGGCAAGAAACCCATTGTATTCATTGACTATCTGCAAATCTTACAGCCGGAGCAGGACGAGAGGGGCAGAACCCAGACCACAAAAGAAACGGTTGACAGCACGGTAACGGAGCTGAAACGGCTATCACGAGAACAGGGCTTGACGATCTTTGTTATATCCTCAGTGAACCGGGCAAACTACCTGACCCCGATTGACTTTGAAAGCCTGAAAGAAAGCGGCGGCATTGAATACACAGCCGATGTTATATGGGGGCTGCAATTACAGTGCATGAATGATGCCGTATTCGATACCAAAGAGAAGGTAAAGGAGAAGCGGCGAATAGTCAAGGAGGCAAAGGCAGCGACCCCACGAAAGATAGAGCTTGTATGCTTAAAGAACCGATACGGAGTGAGCAGCTATTCTTGCTACTTTGACTATACCCCAGAATTTGACCTATTCACGGAGGGCGAAAAGAAGGAGGCAGAGGGCAGACCTGCAACCAGTTTGCAGAGAATGAGGGGCGGCAAGAAATGAACCTCAGAGACTACGCACAGCAGCAGAGGCAGGAGAGAGCCGGGCAGGACTTCAAGCCCCAAGAGGGAGCAGCTCCGACACCGGACAGCAACCCCATAGCAACCGCCCAGAAGATCATAGCCGAATACAAGCTATCTCACGAAATAGCGGAGGGCTGCCGCCTGCAAATTCTGCAAGACATAGAACACAGAGAGAACCCCTACAAGTTGTTATTGCTTGCAGCGGAGGCAATCAGCAGGCTTGACTATAAGGGAGACACCTTCTTTTTACAGGTCAAGAACAAGCTAATTGAAGTATACGGACACGACCCCTCAGAGGATAACCCCGAGACACTATAACAGGCAATGAAAGTGCGGTAAATCAGCGAATTTACTGCACTTTTTGTCTTTTTCCTATTGCTTTTTCTTTGAAAATATGGTATAATATACACAAGAAGTGTGTAAAAGGCACACACGGCATATAATACGCAAGAGAAACCACAAGACAGCAGAAACGGAGGCGAAAAGCTATGACCGCACAGGCAGCAGAGGCAAGAAAAGCCTATAAGAGAGAATGGGCAAAGAAGCACCCGGACAAAATCCGAGAGTATCAGCGGCGATACTGGACAAAGAAGGGAGCAGAGGCGGCAACCTCAGAGGCAGAGACCGCTTCACGATCTGACACGGAGCAGGAGGGAGGCAAGAAGAATTGATGCTTGTTTCTGACTATCTCCACAAGGGAGCAGAGAACCCACAGACAGCAAAGGAGCTTTGCGACCTGCTCCACCTTGACAAACGATCATTGACAGCAGCTATTGAACGAGAGCGGAGACAGGGCAGCCCTATTTGTGCAAGCTGCTCCACCGAAACACCGGGCTATTTCCTTGCAGGCACAAAAGAAGAAATGCAGAGGTATTGCGACAGCCTGCATCACAGGGCAGCGGAGATATACAAGACCCGGCAAGCCTGCCTGAATACGCTTGACAGACTACCAGAAGGAGGGGCGAACAATGGCAAATAACAAGAAGCAATCTGCCGTAACCGATGAACAAATCATAGCAGCACTTATAAGCAGTGGTACAATAGCAAAGGCAGCAGAGGCAGCAGGAACCGCTCCCGAACAGCTTCAAAGGCTCCTCAGTCAGAGCGAGGCACTCAGAGCGGAGAACATTCTGCGGAGCCGGCTCCCGAGCGGAACACAAAGGAGCAGGGAGACAACCCATACAACAAGGACGGGAGCGGAATGCTCACCGAGGAAAATATGTGGGAGGCCCTCAGAATTCAGAATATTTCTATTCGCTTCAATGAGATATTGCATACTCCCGAAATACAGGGCAAGTGCTTAGAACAAAGATATGTCAAAGAGTCTTTTTCTGCGGTATTGCCAGTTTATCTCTATGATGTATTGAAGAAAAACCACCTCAAAAGCGTTACAGTCGATAAAATAAGCGGATATATCAATAATATCTTGTTTTCAAAACAGTCTGTATGCAACCCGATACTTGAAAGCATACACGCTGCGAACTGGAACGGAACAGACAAACTCTCGGAACTGTATACTTTAATGCACATATCAGAGGGGGACACTCTCTCGAGAGTATTACTGAAAAAATGGCTCATGCAGTGCTATTGTGCATTACACAACAATATAAACAACCCGTTCCCGGTTGAATATGTTCTTGTATTAGTGGGAAAACAGGGATTCGGAAAAACAATGTTATTTGAAAAATTAGCATTGAATAGACGTTATTTCGGAGAGGGGAAGTGTTTTGACCCGAGAGACAAGGACACAAAAATTCAAGCAACTTCAAAATGGATAACCGAACTCGGAGAAATTGGATCCACCATGAAAAAAGATATGGACTTAGTAAAGGCGTTTATATCTGATAGAGTAGACGAGTACCGTGTTCCTTATGGAAAAACCCCCGTTCAATACGTAAGACGGACAAGTCTCTGCGGATCCACAAACGATATGCAATTCTTGATTGATGAAACGGGAAACCGTCGTTTTTTAACTGTAAAACTCCCCGACAATGAATACATAGACGCAAATAGCAAGGAATTCAAAGAGTTTGATACATTGCAACTATGGAGACAGATAAAACATTTTGTTGATGAAGAAATAAAAAGCGGTGCCGAGTATTCAAGTGCATTCAGATTAACCAGAGAGGAGCAGGAGCAACTTGACGCACGAAACCTGCTACACTCAAAACCATTAAAGGGAGAAATTGAAATATCTGAAATTCTCAGTTATAATTTAATGGCTGAACGTGGTTATGAACTCGGAGAAGAACATATTACAACCACAGAATTTATCAATAAATACTCTGAATTGCGTGGTATATCCGCAGTACAGGCAGGAAAAGTATTGAAGAAACTCGGATATAACAAAATTCAAATGAAAATCGGCGGTATTCCGACATCTGTTTATAAACTCCCCTATAAAAAGTGGATCAATAACAACTCTGCATACAACCCGTGACAAGTCAAAAAGGTAGTAAGGGTAGTAAGATAAAAACAAGGTAGTAAGATACAATCTTACTACCTTTTTTCTCTATATATAGCCATTTATGAGGTGCGTAAACAGATAAACAGATAAAATCGACTAAACCTCCCTAAAAACACTATGCACACACACTCTCTCTCCGCTCCCCTGCTTCATAAGTACTTGCTTTATTCTCTATATTTACCTACTTTACTATAATTTATCTTACTTTACTTACTACCAGAGAGGGAAAACAGCTATAATACGTTGTTTAAAGGTAGTAAGATGATATAAAAATTATCTTACTACCAGAGAGCCAAAAAAAGCCGATACGCCCCGAGGAATAGCACGATTCTGCGGTAGTAAGATGGTAGTAAGATGGAATTGAAAAAACAAGGCGAAAATTGCCAGAAGTCCAAATTTTGAACATCTACGGAGAGCAGAAGAAACGAACAGCAATTCAGAGGCTATGCTGCACAGAAACTCCCCCGGGATAAAATGAGTGGTACAAATTAGGGGGATCCTCACCCAGAGCAGGACAAACGAACAACGAGCGAACAACGAAAACCGACCATAACAGGGGGAGTGCAACGGAAGTATAACAGAACTCAACGAAAACGGGCACCCAGAGCGGCCGCAGCCGTTTGAACTCCGAATGAAGTCCGAGAAATGTTAGAGAATGATAGAGCCCTCACCCAGAGCAGCAGCAAGCATTACAGTTGCAAATAGTTGCAAATAGTGGCAATGCTAAGAAATGCTAAGATTTGAAAATGTTGGATAATGTTGGATAATGTAAGGGAATGTGAGAGTAAAATGCTAACAAATCCTAACATTTACTAATTTTTACTAATTTTGCGGCCTTATTCTCTAAAAAGGACAAGCACCGCAAAAATGAATACTTTCCCATATAAAAAGGATCCTGCAATATTGGACAGATACCAAAAAAGGACGAAGCACGAGTGAAGAACGAGAAAACACACTTTTCGGCTATGGTATAAAGGAATTTTTCCGAAAAAATTATATAAAAGGAACAGACCAACAAAAACGGCTCCCAGAACGCACGGAGAAGCCCCAGAACCGCCCCGAGAGGTCAAGAAAGTATTTCTATACCCTGACAACTGCAAGGGCATACAGAGCCACACAGAGGGCATACAGGGCAAGGGAGCTGCTCCGACAGAGTGACATAAAAGTGACATTATAGTGACCTATTCGGGACACTATGCACACGATACACAAGAAGTTTGAAAAGCCCCTTGACAAACATTGTACTTTGATGTATAATAAGGATAAGGAAAAGGAAAAGGACACACACCACAAGGAGGGCTGAAACATGATGCAGGCAATAGCAATAAACACAGGCACGAGCTTAACAGCTCCACAAAGAGACCTGACCCCCGATCTATTCACACGCTTTGTCAACTGGATAGACCGGAGCAGCAAGACGGCACGAACCTATATTTGCAATTTGCGGCAGTTTGTCGCATGGCTGCACTATTCGGCTATTACCAGACCTGAAAGAGAGGATATTCTATCTTACAGGCAATACCTCAGCTCCGAGCATGAAGCAATACAGCTTTGCGGCGATACATGGCAATACAGAACCGACAGCAACGGCAACAGAATAAAGATACTCTGCAAGCCTAATACGGTAACACAGTATTTGCGGAGTGTGTGTGCATTTTTCAAGTGGACTGCCTCAGAGGGGCTTTATCCTGACATTGCAAGCAATATCCACGCTCCAAAGGTCAAGCACGATACCCACCGCAAAGAGGCATTGACTGCACAAGAGGTATACCAGATTGAAACAAGTATCACAAGCAAGGCGGCTGCCGATCTGACAGCAGCGGAGGCTTCACAGAAGGACACCGCAGGCAGAATACAGAGAACCACCGAGCAGGGCAAGAGGCTTTATGCTATGTATATGCTTACAGTAACAGCAGGACTTAGAACAATAGAGCTTGCAAGGGCAAATATAAAAGACCTTGAAAGCAAGAACGGCTGCACATTTCTTTATATATGGGGCAAAGGACACACAGAAGCAGACACCAAAAAGGCAATAGCTCCACAAGTAGCAGAGGCAATACAGGACTACTTGCAGAGCCGCACAGATAACTATACAAGCAATAGCCCCTTATTCGTAGCAACTGGAAACAGAAGCGGCGGCAAGAGGCTTGCAGAAACAACTATAAGCACTATGCTTAAAAGAGCTATGCAGGGAGCAGGCTTCAACTCTGAAAGACTGACAGCGCACAGCCTCAGACACACAGCAGGTACACAAGCAATGGAGCTGACAGGCGATCTATACCAGACACAGCAATACATGAGACACAGCAACCCGGCTACAACAGAAATATATCTGCACATTGACACAGAAAAGCAGGATATAGACATAGCACAGAGGCTTTATAACAAGTATCACGGCATTGACACCCAGAGCGACAGCAGCGGACAGCTCCAAGAGGCAATAAAGGGAATGACCCCCGAACAGCTCCGACAGCTTACAGCTATTGCAAAGGCAATGAGCCGATAAAGAAAAGGTTATACCTGCTCCACCGAGAGCAGATAACAATAAATAAAGGGGCTGCAAGACCGCCTACCAAGCAAAGACCTTGCAACCCCTACCCACCAGAACAGCAGGCAGGAATAGTATACCACAAAACCGCCTGCAAGTCAATTTCTATCTTACAGGAGGAAAAAACCATGAACGAGAACCAGAGCAACGCAAAGAACCTTATTGACGGACTATTGCAGGAGGCGGAGAACAACCCCGACTTTGAGCAATGGAAAAAAGACCACCCGGAAGAAATAGCAAGACACGCTGCAATGAGCAAGGAAGAAATAATAGCCGAAATCATGGAAAGCCTTGAAAAATTAGGCTATATAAAGCCCGATGAAGAACAGCCCGAACCAGAGCAGGAGCTAACAACAGAAGAAGCAGAAGCCTTATACAACAATATGACCGATGAAGAACAGAAAGACTTTATAGAGCATTGCGTATTTTGCGGAGGCTTTGAAAAAGTCGTTAATGAGGTACAGGCAGGACAGCACAAAAAAGAGATAGACAGGATCACAAAATATTTTTGTATTCCCGATAAATCGGTAATGTATGGCTTTGCTATGTTTTATGCTGCCGGAGTAAATCACGGCTTTGAGCTTGCTTGTAAAACAGTCGGAGCAGAGAACGAGAACCAGAAGCCCACCAGAGCCGCCACAAGAGAGGAAAAGACAGCAAGAATACTCAGCATACTTGAAGAATATGGGATAATTGACCCAGAGACACCGAAAGCGGAGAAATAACAGCACCCAGAGAGAGGGGCAGGCTTTGACCTGCTCCAAATCTCTTTTTTACAGGCTGCAAGAATTATACAAAATGAATACTTTCCCGACTATAAAAAGAAGATCACACCAAGATCATACAGAAAAATTATACAATCTGAATATTGGACACATATAAAAAAAGGGAGATTTGCGGTCAAAAATTCGATACATTAAAATTTTTACGACACCGTTACACGCACAGGAGGGAGCAAGAGCAATGCGGAGCTATAAGGAACTGGAAACCGAATTTGACACGGCAGCGGAGAAAAAACGGCTTGCTAAATCTGCAAGGGATAGAGCAAGAGTGCTATTTATTGCCGGAAACTTTCTTGAAGATAATAAAATAGCTCCGATACCAACGGAGCAGGCACAGCAGAGAGCAGCAGAAGCCCTTGAACAATACCCACAAGAAGAACAAGAGGCATTTGCAGACACCTTAAACACCTACTTTGAAACAATGAACGCTATAACAAGCAGATTTAGGAGGGGGAGACAATGAAAGAGATACAGGCAAGGGAAATAAGCATAGATACACACGGCTTGAATTTCTTGTGTATTATCGGTACTCACATAAACGGCGGCTTTGTTGCTATTCCTAATTGGAGTATAGCAGCGGAGCTTGCAAGAGGGGAGCAGGGATATAATAAAACCCAGATTGAAACAGCCTTGAACAACAGCAAGTATGCTGCACTATGGACAGACGAACAAGCACAGACAGAAATAGCAGCCGAACTTGCAGAAGCCTTGACACCATTTCTTTAAAGGCAAGCAAGCCTGCTCCGATCTGACCCAGACACAGCGGCTATTATTTTTCTAATTAGACTAATATTGAATAGCTTAATTAGAAATGCAGTATAAACTTCTTGTGTATGGTATGCACATAATACTTGAAGAATAGGAGGCGAAACAGAGTGCAGATAATCACCATAGCCAACCAGAAGGGCGGCACGGCAAAGACGGTAACGGCGGCAGCGATCTTGCAAGCCGGAGCTGCACAGGGTTTAAAGGTACTTGCAATAGACCTTGACCCACAAGCAAACCTAACATTTGCCCTCAGAGGCAGCACCAAAGGCAAGGGCAGCTATGAACTATTGGAGGGAGACCCGGCACGGCAGACAATACACGAAACCGCACAGGGCATTGACATAATACCTTCAAGCAAGAACCTTGCAACGGTCACGACCTCACAGGGCAGCGCAAGACGCTTGCAGAGGGCTTTGCAACCTACAAGGGGGATATATGACCTCATTGTTATTGACACCCCACCAACGGCAGGAGAATTGCTATACAACGCATTGCAGGCAAGCACCGGGCTTATTATCCCTTTACAGGCTGATATATTCGGCTTGCAGGGGCTTTATCAAATAGCCGATACTGCAAGGCAATTCAAGAAAAGCAATCCTGAATTGACGGTCAAGGGCTTTGTGCTGACCCGATACGACAGCAGAAGCACCCTCAAAAGGACGATGAAAGACACGATCACCGCAAAGGCGGCAGAAATGCAGATACCCTACCTTGCAGAAATTCGGGAGGGAGTAGCAATTCAAGAGGCTATCAGCCTGCAACAGTCAATTTTCAGTTATGCACCAAAGGCAAAACCAGTGCAGGACTATGAAAAACTATTCAAGAAGATAATGGAGGGCTAAAAAATGGCAAAAAAGAGCTTTGACGAACTGAACACAAGCAATGTGTTTGAAGAAACCATAGAGGCAGCGGCAGCGGAGACAATCCCCGAGCCGATACCAAGACAGAAGCGTGACGAACTGCCCACAGTAGAAATTGTGGAGCAGGCAAGGGAGCAGGGCAGGACACAGGGGCGCAAAGGCTGCAAGGCACACCGCTTCAACATGGCATTTAGTCCAAAGGCTTATGACTTCATTACTTGCATGGCAAGAGTGAGGGGCGAAACGATCACCGCATTTGTAAATCACCTGATTGAAAAGTGCATTGACGATAACCAAGAGATTTACCAGAAAGCACTTGAATTTAGAGACAGCCTATAAAGAAGGAGGCTTGACCGCATGGCAAGAGCCAAGAAAAGCACTCAGCCTGCCCCCGATCTGACCGAGCAGGAGCAGGCAAAGGCACATTATACACAAGAAGTTATAGAGGAACAATGTCAAATCAGAATGCCGGGCAAATGGCTTGAAAGCAAGCTGACCGATGCAGAAGTAACGGATATTGTTAAACTGCAAGAGACCATAGAGAAATACAAAGACAATACAAGCGATGAAAAGAAATTAGACCTTATAGCACCGTATCTTAATTCTTTGATGCACTTAATGTACTTGATGATAAAGGACAAATACGGACTTACAACCACAGAAGAAGGCGTAACCTGGAAAGAGAACAACCCAGAAGGGAAGTTTTTCAATATTATCAGATATACGGCTGACTATATATCCGATGATTTCAAAATTGGCAGCTTTTTAACGGAGGCAGTAACAGAAATGATTGAACAAGGGAAGGAGCAGAAGCCTAAAAAGAAGATACAAGCTATTCTGCAAGAAGAACCCTCAATATCCAAGAGAATAGCCCTTGTAGACTTCACTATGGAAATGCTTAAAGATCCATTAGAGGCACTTGCTTACTATGGGAAGGGATACCAGGTCACACAATATTCGCAGCAGCATTTTGAACAGCTAATACAAACAGTAGCAAAACAGACAGGAGCAGACCCCGAACAGGTGCGAAACCCTGAAACAAGAACAGAGGAACAGGAAAAAGCACTCACTTTAGAGGCAGGTAAAGAAACAGTAGCAAGATTTGAAGCATACAGACAGAGCAATTTCTTTTTTTCGGTAGAATTACTGATGAAAGAAGAAAGCCAATATCCTGATAACCTGGAAGCAGTCGAGGACGGCTATTACGACAACAAAAAGGCAACAGCTTTATACTTCTTTGCATTGCACCCAGAAATCAACCCACAAGCAAAGGCAAGTTTGACGGCTGAACAAATCGAGGAACTGAAAGCGATCTATCATAGACTTGATGCGTTCTACATGGAAAAGACAGGAGGGCAGAAGCTACCACCAGAAGAAGGAGACCCGCTATTTTTTGAGTTTATCGAGGCTGAAAACCCTAATAACACAACCCTGCCTGTTATCATCACAAAGAAAATACAAGAAATAGCATATCCTCTTGACAAGGTCAATTCTTCTTTTTGGGGACTGATACCCGGAGAGCAAGCAACACTGAAAGCAGAGAGCGACAGGGACAGCCGCAAAGGAAAAGAGGCAAATATATATGTGTTACTTGATTTTGATGAAATGAAGGGTACAGGCGTAACAATAAGCCGCCCTCTTACAAGCTACGATAAGAGAGTATTTATAGCCGCTGCGAACCTGAAAGAGCAAGGACACGACACAGTCACCACAACACAGATTTATGAAGCTATGGGCAACAGGAGCAGACCGAACGCACAACAGCGGCAGAAGATATTGAGAAGCATTGAAACAATGAGTTTATGCAGGGTCACGCTTGACAACTCAGAAGAAGCGGCAATGTATACCAGTTATGACAAAGTCAAGCGCACATTCTACCTTTTACCGACCACCATTGACAAGGGCTATGTAAATGGGCTAATTGTAGACGATGCTATAACTATTATCGAGCTGCCCAGACTGTTTATATTTGCAAAGAAAAGAGGGCAATTCGCTTCAACCTCAGTCGCATTACTTGAAAGCCCGATA
>JAEEGH010019034.1_pt1 | contig 14450 bp, 11 predicted proteins | sample 9134181 | NCBI WGS metagenome assembly JAEEGH01 (sample SAMN16246544, study PRJNA631951) | gut metagenome | biome: gut microbiome; feature: rumen; material: DP-attached | host: Bos | place: Iran: Karaj | collected 2018-10 | reverse complement strand
CGGCAAATATTTCGTTACGCGCCAGCTTGATGTCGACGGCAAACCGCGTCTGTACTTTGCCGAATTTATGGTTAAGGGCAAGATGAACCTTTACTGTGTGGCCGACAATCCTAATGAGTACTTCTTTTTTGAGCGCGAAGATGGCGAGATGGTAAAACTTACCAACATACCGCATTCCTCTTGTTTGTCGACATTTCAGGAAGAAGAGGATTTTATGCGAATAAAGAAGGAACAGTACGGAAAGGTGAGATACCTTCTGAAAGATTCGAAGACGGCTATCGAAGATATAAAACAGAAAAACTTGCTGAAAACAAACTTGTCAAGGAAGGGACTCGTAGATGTGGTACGCGACTATCATAATGATGTGTGTACCGATGGTAGCACATGTATGGTGTACGAGTACGATGAAAAATCCGACAAGTCAAAGTTCCGTTTTAAGGTATTTGCAGGTTTTGCATACTATTCTAAAGTGAGGCCGGAACTTATGATTTTTTCACAAGGCCGGAACTCTGAGATTTGGAAAAGTGTCAGTTATTCAGGGTCTTCATTCGAATTCGGTATTGGAATAGAAAAGGGTATTGAGCGATTTATGAAGAACGGCAGCATAGAGTTGTGTCTGGCATATTCTCCAAAGTGCAGTTTTGAACGTAAAGACGTAGCTTTTGACGGGAAAAGGCATTATGACGCAAAATACGAAAGTGATGCCAGGATGGCTCTTTCTTTAGGTTTAGTCAAGCCTTATGGTAAAGGCAAGATTCTTCCGCTTGTTCGTGGTGGTGTAATGTTCGAGCCTACCGTTAATTCCGGAAAAGAGAATTTACTTTATGCAGACTCTAAGTCGTATGTTTCCTATAATAGTGCAGGTTCTGCTGACGTTGGCATTTGTATTGGCGAGAAGAAGACGGATGCAGGTCCGAAGATTGTTCCGTCTGGGGTTGGCGTTTATCTCGGAGCTGGTGCGCAGATGGCAGTAGGCAAACACTTTGCCAGACTGCATGCCAACTTATATAGTGATTGGAATACAATGATAAAGTGGGGCATCACCGCCGAGTTCGTACTGTAACAGACTAAACATAGCACGAAAGAATCCCATGGCTCTACTATTTAGCCATGGCGTTCTTTTCGTTTTTGGTAAACACAAAACATAGACTATTTATACAATGAAGAAAATCATTCTTTTCGCGCTGTTGGCTATTTCAGCCACGATGACGATGGCGCAGATCAATCCAAAATCGGGAATAATCATTACAAATTCAGGCGACACAATCAGAGGTATTATCGACTTCCGTACAAACGAAACGCTCTCAAGAGAATGTGAGTTCTGGGCAGAAGGTAAAACCGAGGGTAAGACTTACAAGCCCGGCGACATCGAAGGCTTCAGGTTCGACGGTAACGGCAAATATTTCGTTACGCGCAAGCTTGATGTCGACGGCAAACCGCGTCTGTACTTTGCCGAATTCATGGTGAAGGGAAAAATGAACCTTTACTGCGTGGCTGACAATGGCGACGAATATTTCTTCTTTGAGCGCGAGGACGGCGAGATGGCAAAACTTACCAGCAAACCGTTTTCTCCTTTTAATCATTCAGCCCAAGAATTCGAGGACGTGTTACAGACAAAGAAGGAACAGGTCGGCAAGGTGAAGTATCTGCTGAGGGATTCGTGGACGGCTGTAGAAGACATGAGTCAGAAAAGTCTGTTGAAAGAAAACTTTTCGAGGAAAGGTCTTGTAAATGCTGTACGCGACTATCACAAAGATGTGTGTACCGATGGTAGCACTTGTATGGTGTACGAGTACGATGAGAAATCCGATAAGCCAAAGTGTCGTTTCAAAGTATTCACTGGTTATGCATACTATTCAAAAGAAGAGCCTGGACTTTTGAGATGGAGGTCAGAAGACGAAGAACGAGGTATGTCAACCATCAGCTATTCCGGTTCTTCGTTCGAGATTGGTATTGGAGTTGAAATGGGTATTGAGCGAATTATAAAGGACGCCAGCTTGGAGTTTGGACTGATATATTCTCCAAAACACAAATATGTGTACAACTTCGAATCATTTGGCGGACAAAGTTTCCGCACGGAATATGAATATAAAGGACGACTTGTTCTTTCAATAGGTTTGGTCAAGTGTTTTGGTAGAGGAAAGATTGTTCCGCTTGTTCGTGGTGGTGTAATTGGAGTTACTGATAGTGAAACTGAAACTGCTTACAAATACTCAGAGATGTATACTTGCAGTAATACGTGGGCATGTTTTCCTGGAGCATATCTCGGCGTTGGCGCGCAGGTGGCAGTAGGCAAACACTTTGCCCGACTACATGCCGACTTATATAGAGATAAGGATAATACAATGACAAAGTGGGGCATCACCGCAGAGTTCGTATTATAATAATTAAGTATAGAGCGGAAAAAACGAGGAGTCAATCCTTCTTTTTCCGCTCAATGTTTTTTGCAGCATTTCGGCTAAGATGGCAACGAACAGAAATGTCATTCCTCGGAAATGTTGTGCATACTTAAAGTATAGAGAGGAATGTTTGTGAGCCAGTCTTGACGGCGGTAGTCAGCCATCGATATGCGGATTCCGTGCAACCCTTTGAATTTATCTACAAAGAATTTAAGACTTTTGGCTTTCAGATTTTCCTCTGCTTTTACTTCTATCGGCAGGATTTTGTTGTCGCTCTGCATTATGAAATCCAGTTCGCCACGCGAGTTTTCTGCAGACCAATAGAAAATGCTGTCGGCGCTCGGCTTTAATTGCTGGTAAACGTATTGTTCGGTGAGTGCTCCTTTAAATGTCGAGAACAGTTCATTTCCGTTTATTATAACGTTTGCCGAAATTTTGCTCATGGCGCACATTAAACCGATGTCGAGCATGTAGAGTTTGAACGCGCTGAAATCTTCGTAAGCATTCAGTGGAAATTCTCCGCTTTTTGTTCGGTTTACCTTGCTCACAAGACCTGCATCTATCAGCCATTCTATAGCCAGTTCAAATTCCTTTGCCCGTCCTCCGTCCTTTAACATACCATACAAAAATTTGCGGTTCTCCTTTGCAAGCTGACCAAGAATAGAGTTCCATACCATTCTTATTCGTGGCACTTCGTTGATTGGTGCATGCTTCGAAAAATCGTTGCTGTATGTTTCAAGAATGTCGTCTTGCACGGTTCTAACGTCAGAAAAATCGTTAGTCTTGCAATAAGTGTCAACAACTTCTGGCATTCCGCCGACAACGTAATATGTCTTCAGCCATGAAATAAGTTTGTCTTTTATGGTGTGTATAAGTTCCCAGTCGCCCGACTTGATAAGGTCTACGTATTTCTTGCCAGCCACAGCGAGAAGAAACTCTTCGAAATTCATTGGCGACACATCGATGAAATTAACTTTGCCAACAGGAAACGAGTCGTTGTTATGCATGGCTATTCCTAGCAGCGACCCAGCACAGATAATGTCGTATTCCGGAGCATTCTCGCAGAAGTATTTTAGCGATGTTATTCCGCGCGGCGCAGCCTGAATCTCGTCGAAGATAAGCAGAGTTTCGGAATCTATGTCTATATCTTTTGCAAGACTTATGGTTGTAATTATGCGTTTAGTGTCGAAGTCCTTCAGAAAAACATTCTGAAGCATTTCGTCTTCTTCGAAGTTGATGTAGACGGATTTCTCGTATGCTTCTTTGGCAAACTCCTTTATAAGCCAAGTTTTGCCAACCTGCCTCGCACCTTTTATAATGAGTGGCTTGTGCCTCTTGTTTTCCTTCCACTTGTATAAATCTTTTATTGCAAGTCTTTTCATAAGCCAGATATTTTCTGCAAAAATAGTAATATTTTTCGCATCTTTTACACTTTTAAGGACGAAAAAGTGTTAAATCTCTACACTTTTAAGGACGTAAAAATGTAACTTATGCTGAAAATCAGACGTTTAACAGTTTTGGGGGATTTCGTATAAAATACGCGAATTCGGGATAATTTATACATTCCTTACTTATGCAACGCATGGTATTGTTGCTTCTGTAAAATATCATAGATCTGACTATCTGTGTATTATACTCATTATAGACGCTGAAAGCGTCTCCGCTTAGTAACCGTAGGTCGGCACGACCTGCGGAATAATAGCCATCAACAATAAGCACTCTGAAAGAGTGCCCCATCTGTCGCAATGGGCGACCGCTTTCAGGGTCGAAAATATCCATATCATTTCTGTCCGCAGATCCTACGGATGCTGCGGTTACTGATAGGTGACGCTTTCAGCGTCATTCAGAATAATCATTTCATGATATATGAATATAGCTTTTTATTCAGAACTTAATATAAAACGCCGCTGATTAAGTTCTGCAAATGTGGAAATTAAAATAAATGTCATGACTGGGAGATTTATTCTTTACAGCTGTCAATAAAAACTCGGCAATCAAGCATCTGGAAGAAAAAACGCAGGGCTCTTCAGTAACACTTTTCAAGCAGCATCAGCCGAAAATCAAAATAAAGTATCGGCATAGGCTCTTAAACATTATTTTTTATCAATAAAATTTGTTTATGTAAAGAAGATTGTTTATTTTTGCGCTCGATTGATTAAAGACTGTAAGTTTTTTAATGTTAAAAGTAACTAAATATAATCATAGCGTGGTGATTCGCCTCGTGGTCGTCGTGGGAAACCCTATGGCGTGAGAAAGGCGTGACCATATGTAGTATGATTGCAAGATATACAGAAGCCTTTCTTTCACGAGAAGGGCTTCTGCTTTATATATGCTAAACTAATAAATAAGATATAAGATGAAACACCAGTTACGAAGTGCATTCAGCACAGAAGGTCGCCGCATGGCAGGAGCCCGCGCTCTGTGGGTTGCCAACGGTATGAAGAGAGAGCAGTTTGGTAAGCCAATTATTGCTATTGTCAATTCATTCACTCAGTTTGTTCCGGGACACACACACCTGCACGAGGTGGGACAGCTGGTGAAGGCTGAGATTGAGAAACTGGGCTGTTATGCTGCTGAGTTCAACACAATCGCCATCGACGACGGTATTGCGATGGGACACGACGGAATGCTTTATTCTTTGCCTTCGCGCGACATCATCGCCGACTCAGTTGAGTACATGGTGAATGCGCACAAGGCAGATGCCATGATTTGCATCTCAAACTGCGACAAGATTACTCCGGGAATGCTCATGGCTTCGATGCGTCTTAATATCCCAACGGTTTTCGTTTCTGGCGGTCCTATGGAGGCTGGAAAATGGAAGGGCGAGAACATCGACCTTATATCTGCAATGATTAAGGGTGCTGACGAGACCGTTTCTCAGGATGAGCTCGACCAGATTGAGGAGCACGCTTGTCCGGGTTGCGGTTCATGCTCAGGTATGTTCACCGCCAACTCTATGAACTCGCTCAACGAGGCTATCGGCTTGGCTCTTCCGGGCAACGGAACAATTCTTGCAACACACACAAACCGTATACAGTTGTTCAAAGATGCAGCTGCACTTATAGTAAAGAACGCATACAAATATTACGAGGAAGGCGACGAGAGCGTTCTGCCAAAGAGCATTGCTACTCGCGAGGCATTCCTCAACGCCATGACGCTCGATATTGCCATGGGCGGTTCGAGCAACACCGTGCTTCACCTTCTTGCCATTGCAAACGAGGCTGGCGTAGACTTCAAGATGCAGGATATCGACAACCTTAGCCGTAAGGTTCCGTTCCTCTGCAAGCTTGCGCCAAACACACAGAAATATTCTATTCAGGAGTGCAACCGCGCCGGCGGTATCCTCGGAATCCTTGGCGAGCTTAACAAGGCTGGCTTGCTCAACACATCGCTCAAGCGCGTAAACGGCGCAACCCTTGGCGAGGACATCGCTAAGTACAGCCTTACAGGTGCTACTATCGACCCAGAGGCACAGCGTATCTACGAGTCTGCTCCGGGCGGAAAGTTCAGCACAAAGATGGGTTCGCAGAGCAGCAAGTGGACATCGTTCGATACCGACCGCGCAAACGGATGTATCCGCGATGTTGAGCATGCTTACTCAAAGGACGGCGGTCTGGCTGTTCTGTTCGGAAACATCGCTCAGGACGGCTGTATCGTAAAGACTGCAGGTGTTGACGAGAGCATCTGGCACTTCGAAGGTCCGGCAAAGGTGTTCGACTCTCAGGAGGATGCCTGCGAGGGAATCCTTGGCGGAAAGGTAGTTAGCGGCGATGTGGTTGTAATCACTCACGAAGGTCCTAAGGGCGGTCCGGGTATGCAGGAGATGCTTTATCCTACATCATACATCAAGAGTCGCCATCTCGGCAAGGAGTGCGCGCTTATTACCGACGGACGCTTCTCGGGCGGTACATCGGGCTTGAGCATCGGACATATCTCTCCAGAGGCTGCATCGGGCGGCAACGTGGGCAAGATTGTAGACGGCGACATTATCGTAATCGACATACCTTCACGCTCAATAAACGTGAAACTGACAGACGAGGAACTTGCAGCCCGTCCACAGCGTCCGATGACAAGAAAACGTATTGTTCCAAAGTCACTCAAGGCATACGCTTCGATGGTAAGTTCTGCCGACAAGGGTGGTGTTAGAATTATTCCAGAAGACTGATTATGAAAGATCCAATAACAGGTGCTGAGGCTCTTATGCGCTCGCTCGAGAACGAAGGCGTTGATGTTCTCTTCGGATATCCGGGCGGTGCAATTATGCCTTCATTTGATGCACTATACGACCATAAAAAGAAGTTGAACCATATTCTGGTTCGTCACGAACAGGCTGCCGCACATGCCGCTCAGGGCTATGCGCGAGTAAGCGGAAAGGTGGGCTGCTGCATTGTAACAAGCGGTCCGGGCGTAACAAACACCATTACGGGTATTGCCGATGCAATGATGGACAGCACTCCGCTCGTTGTAATTGCCGGTCAGGTGGGCGCAGCCTTCCTTGGCTCTGATGCCTTTCAGGAGGTCGACCTCGTCGGCGTTACTCAGCCAATCACAAAGTGGGCTTATCAAATTCGCCGTCCCGAGGATGTGGCGTGGGCTGTGAGCCGCGCGTTCTACATCGCAAAGAGCGGTCGCCCGGGTCCTGTGGTGCTCGACTTTGCCAAGAATGCTCAGGTGGGCACTTGCGAGTACGAACCTCAGCACATCGACTTTATCCGCAGTTATGTTCCTGTTCCTGAGATGGATAACGATGCCGTTCAGGTGGCTGCCGACATGATTAACGCCTCACGCCGTCCGCTCGTGCTTGTTGGTCAGGGCGTAGAACTTGGCGGAGCGCAGAAGGAACTTGTCGACTTCCTCGAGAAGATTGATGCGCCTGCCGGATGCACGCTCCTCGGCTTGAGCGCGCTGGCATCAGACCATCCGCTCAACATGGGTATGCTTGGTATGCACGGAAGTCTTGCATCTAACGTAAAGACTCAGGAGTGCGACCTTCTGATTGCCGTCGGAATGCGTTTCGACGACCGCATCACCGGAAAACTCAGCACTTACGCAACTCAGGCTAAGAAGATACATTTCGACATAGACCCTTCGGAAATAAACAAGAACGTAAAGGTAGATTTGGCCGTTCTTGGCGATTGCAAGGAGACTCTTGCTGCCGTTACCGAGATTGTCAGCAAGAAATCGCATCGCGAATGGATTGACAGCTTCGCTCCGTTCAAGGAGAAAGAGCAGAAGATGGTCATCGACAAGGAAGTTTATCCAACCGAAGGTCCGATAAAGATGGGCGAGGTTGTAAACTGCGTTACCGAGGAGACAGGCAACAAGGCAATCCTCGTTACCGACGTTGGCCAGAACCAGATGATGGCTGCCCGCTACTTCAAGTTCACGCAGAAGCGAAGCATCGTAACATCGGGCGGAATGGGAACGATGGGATTCGGAATCCCTGCCGCCATCGGAGCAACATTCGGAGCACCAGAGCGTGATGTATGCCTCTTCCTTGGCGACGGTGGTATGCAGATGACCATTCAGGAATTCGGCACTATAATGGAGCAGCAGGCACCAGTCAAGATAATTCTTCTTAACAACAACTATCTTGGCAACGTGCGCCAGTGGCAGGCAATGTTCTTCAACCGCCGCTACTCGTTCACGCCGATGACAAATCCCGACTTCGAGAAGATTGCAAGCGCATACAACATACCTTGCCAGACCGTTGTAGACCGCAAGGACTTGAAAGATGCCGTGAAGAAGATGATGGCAACCAAAGGCCCTTACCTGCTTCAGGTGGCTGTAGAGGAAGAAGGAAACGTGCTGCCAATGTGCGAGCCGGGACACGATGTCGATGATATGACGATGGAATTTAAATAACAGAAAGATGGAACAGAACAACAGAACATTATATACAATTCTTGTCTTCTCGGAGAACCTTGCCGGACTGCTGAACCAGATTACAGCCGTGTTCACTCGCCGACAGGTAAACATCGAGAGCCTTAACGTTTCGGCTTCGAGCATAAAGGGCGTACACAAGTACACCATCACATGCTACAGCGACAAGGAGACGGTTGACAAGATTACGCGTCAGATTGAAAAGAAAATTGATGTTCTTCAGGCAAACTATTTCACCGACGACGAGATTTTCATCGAAGAGTGCGGACTGATAAAGATTTCTACTCCCGTGATGCTGGAGAATCCGCAAGTTAGCCGATACATCCGCATCCACGATGCCAACATCGTAGAGGTTAATCCAACGTACAGCATCATCACAAAGAACGGTCTTACCGAGGATATCGAGTCGCTATATCATTCTCTGAGAGACTGCGGATGCGTGCTCCAGTATGTGCGCTCGGGCAGAATTGCCATCACAAAGAGTTGCATAGAGCACCTTACCGAATATCTTTCTGAACGCGAACAGAAATATATGGCTTCTAAATAAAGAAAGATGGATAACGTAAGTAGTACACCATACGTTGCCGAACCCTTTCAGGTCGACTTCAACGGCAAACTGTTCATGAGCGTGCTTGGCAACAACCTGCTCAACACCGCAGGCTTCCATGCTAACGACCGCGGCTTCGGCATTGCCACGCTTAACCAAAGCAAGTACACATGGGTGCTCTCCCGTTTCGTAATCGAGATGAACGAGATGCCCAGCCAGTACGAACACTACTCGATAGAAACGTGGATTGAAAAGGTGTTCAGGTTCTTCACCAACCGTAACTTCGCCATCAAGGGCGATGGCGGAAAGGTGTATGGCTATGCCAAGAGCATTTGGGCGATGATATCGCTCGACACCCGAAAGCCCGAAGATCTGCTTGTTCTGCACGGTGGAAGCATTGTAAATTATGTTGTACCCGAGAAGGAGTGTCCCATCGACCCTCCCGGCAGAGTGAAGGTGACAGATGCCGAGCCCGTGTTCACTTACCGCAGTTGTTACAGCGACATCGACGTGAACGGTCATGTAAACAGCGTAAAGTACATGGAGCACATGATAAACCTGCTTCCGTTCCAACTTTTCAAGGAGCATTTCATAAAGCGTTTCGAGATTGCCTACGTTGCCGAATCGTATATCGGCGATGTGCTTCACTTCTTTCTGCATAAAAATTCAGAACTTGAATATCTGATAGATGTGCGCAAAGAAGCTGAAAATGGCACTTTTGAAACCGTGTGCAGAGGCTTTATTCAACTGATTTAAAGTTTTTGTATAAAAAAAGTGATAAATTTGCACGGAATAGAGCAAAAAAGTGTAAATTTGCAAGCGAAAAACGTAAACTAATAATAACGCGCTATAAAAGGCGCACAAAAAACATATAATATAAAATGGCACAGATGAATTTTGGCGGTGTTATTGAGAACGTAATGACCCGCGAAGAGTTTCCTTTGGAGAAGGCTCGTGAAATACTTAAAGACGAGACAATCGCAGTTATTGGCTATGGAGTTCAGGGTCCTGGTCAGTCTTTGAACTTGCGCGACAACGGCTTCAACGTAATCGTTGGTCAGCGTCCGGGCAAGACTTTCGAGAAGGCAGTTGCTGATGGCTGGGTTCCGGGTGAGACATTGTTTGGTATCGAGGAGGCTGCTGAGAAGGCTTCTATCGTAATGTGCTTGCTTTCTGATGCTGCTGTAATGTCAGTATGGCCTACACTCAAGAAGTACCTTACTGCTGGCAAGGCTCTTTACTTCTCTCATGGTTTTGCTATTACTTGGAACGACCGCACAGGCGTTGTTCCTGCTAAAGATATCGACGTTATCATGGTTGCACCTAAGGGTTCTGGTACATCACTCCGTACTATGTTCCTTGAGGGTCGTGGCTTGAACTCTTCATACGCTGTATATAATGATGCTACAGGCAAGGCACTCGACCGTACTTTGGCTCTTGGTATCGGTATCGGTTCTGGTTACTTGTTCGAGACTACATTCCAGCGCGAGGCTACTTCAGACCTTACTGGTGAGCGTGGTTCTTTGATGGGTGCTATTCAGGGCTTGCTTCTTGCTCAGTACGAGGTACTTCGCGAGAATGGTCACACTCCATCTGAGGCATTCAACGAGACTGTTGAGGAGCTTACTCAGTCGCTTATGCCATTGTTCGCAAAGAACGGTATGGACTGGATGTACGCAAACTGCTCAACTACAGCACAGCGTGGTGCTCTCGACTGGATGGGCCCATTCCACGATGCTTGCAAGCCTGTAGTTCAGAAACTTTACGAGTCTGTTAAGTCTGGTAACGAGGCACAGATCTCAATCGACGCTAACTCAAAGCCTGACTATCGTGAGGGCTTGGAGAAGGAGTTGAAGGCACTTCGCGAGAGCGAGATGTGGCAGACTGCCGTTACAGTTCGCAAACTTCGTCCAGAAAACAACTAAAAGAACTTTTGGATATATTTGATTAAAAAAAAACTCGGCTGGATAGTGAACTCTTTCATTTCCAGCCGTTTTTTTTGTTTGTCCGCTTGCGAAATATCTTGTCGTAGCGGCAATATGTGCGATTTGTATAAAAAACTGTCTGAAATGATGTTTCCAATCCGAAAAATTTTGGCATTTTTTAGTTTGATTTTTGTTTTAAAGTTATGATATTTTGTTTTTTTAGCATTTTTTTAGAATAAATGTTTTGTAGCGTATTTATTTTTTTTGTTATTTTGCAGCCGAATGGCATAAAATCATGGTTAATACCGTGTAGTGTGCCTTGAAAAGTCACTGGAAACACTGGAAATGCGCCCCTAAAACAAGCAAAATTAAAAGGGGGCGTGAGAATTCTTTATAATAAGTATATTCTGTTAATAAACAAGAATGATGGGGAAAAACTTCGTAAATTCAAATGTGTCGCAACTTGCTGGTGCATCAGGTAAGGAAACTCGCAACAGATATGTTAAACCCGTGTCTGCCGAGGTTGCTCTAATTACTGATGCTTATTTTCTTAATGTAAGTCTGGGAGATATCGATGAAGGTGACGGTCTCGCCAAGAAAAGAAGAAACGAGAATATCACTACCATGACAACTCCTGATGAAGGCTACCAGTAATAACACAAACTAACTTATGTCGTATTTTAATGAATCTTTAATAAAACCAGGTATTATGAATAGGTATTTAAAAGTATTCGGGTTGGGGGTGATACTCTCAGCCGCAATTTCATGTACTGATGACGTGTTGCCCGCCGGCAGCCAAACTGATGCTGAAGGTATCTACAAAATAAATATAACAGAACCTGAAACTCGTTTTGTCTACGATGCAAATAGTGAAAATCCATCAAAAATTGTCGTAAACTGGGCTGAAAACGACCAGCTTTCTGTATTTGTTGGTGGAGAGAATATTGGTGCATTGTTCGACCTTACGGGTGGTGCTAACTCAAAGCAGGGCGAGTTCTCTGGCTCGTTTAAGTGTACTGGTAACGCTCCTAAGGATGGCGACCGTATCTACGCTTTCTATACTGCCGAGTCTAACATCGTTGTTCCAAAGGTTGAGAACGGACAACTGGTTACCGAGGTTAATGGAACAGCAGTTGAGGCTTCTGAAGAGAAGACAAACACAGCAAGCCGCATTTATTGCAGTTTCCGCAATCAGGTGCAGGGCGCAAATGCTGTTCCTGAATTCAAGACAAGAAGTGGACGTTCTGTAGATTTCCGCTACGGATCAGCATATTATTTCGAGGATATGGGCAAGAACCTTCCAAGCATGAGACTTAACTCGCTTTCGTCTTATCTCTTGGCTAAGTTCAAAATTCAGGATTCAAGTGGCAAGCCTGCCGGTAAGGGCTGGAAGCCTTACAAGGTTTCGCTTATTACCGAAAAGTGCTATTTCGACTCTTTGGTATATGTTGACCTCGCTCCAAAAGATGGCGGCGAGATTAAGGATGTTGCATTCCAGCCTTATGCAATTGTAACAAATCCCGGTATGGAGAATACTGGTCACCAGACATCTTACATGACTGTGGCTCTAAATGAGAAGGATGCAAACGGCAATATAACAAAGGATTATTGGGATGTAGACCTTTCTACAACCGATGAGACTTTCTATGTTTACTTTGCAGTTCCTCCAACAAATATTCCAAAGGGACAGCACTTGCAATGTGTTGTGTCTATGTTGGATAGAACAGATCCTAATAATGAAAGAGTTATGTCTTTTGCATATCCTATTGAGATAACCAAGGCAGAAGGCTTTAATCTTGCTCCGGGTAAGTGTTCAAGTGCTGACTTTACAAGGGCTATTGAAAATAAAGAGTTCTTGCTGAACGGTGAGTTCTTTGTAAATCCTGTTTATAATCCTGAGACTGCAACATGGGCATATCAGGGATTGTCATTCTTGAATAGCCTTTACCCGGCTTATTACTCTACAGGTTCTTTTGATAGAAATGCAGTAAGACAAGGTGCTATAGAACATTTTAAAGATCACAATAATTATCTTGGTGTTTATGATACCTCTTTCGATGGTATGTATATAGAGACTCATAAGGACGGAAATGTCATAAAGGGTTCTATTACACGATATACAAGTTATCCAGTTTTTGCATATCAGTATGAGGGAGTTGATGCAATAAATCCAACGCCTGGTACTCCAATGCATGCAATCCTTTCTAATGTAACGGATCCAAATAATCAGGCTTGGTTTGAAAGACATGAACATGCTGTTGCTTCGAGAAACAGTTTGTGGCCTCGTAAGGACTGGTTGAACTCATGGGATCGATTCTATAATCATCTGAAATCAAATCACGAAACTCCATTGATTACAAATTCTAATTCGACAGACTGGGCTTTGCCGGGTGTTTCTGGTGATACAGACTTAAAAAAACTTATGGAGTGTCCATTTATGCCTGTTGGTTCACAGTCATTTGAATATTATCCGTGTATTCCTCAATTGTCAAGTTATGATTTTTGGTGTAACTATTCTGGAGTAACAGATTGTGGTAAGGATTTGATAAATGCGGCAACTAATGGTGATAATTATGATGATCCAGAAAGTGTATTTAATAAAGAATATGCAAGCTTGGCAAGTATTTTGAATAAAAATAAAGTTAAGGCACAAAAAGAAGGATCCGATAAGCCTGGTTTGGCTGCTTGGTATTCTGAGTATCTTATCAGAAATGGTGCAAGCATGGAAGATTATTATACAAATTATGGTGAGTTTGAGATTAATTTTAACGAGCATTATTATACGGAAGCTCAAGGTCGTGTATTAGATAATGGTATATGGACCTATAAGGGTGGTGTTTCATTCCCTTTGGCTTTTTATTTGCATAATTTGTCTTATGAGCGCCCTGCAAATATTCGTGATTATTCAATTTTGGTTCTTGATGGTGAAGAGTTTAGATTGACTCATACTACAGATGGTACACGAGATGTTCCTCATTATAAAAAAGAATGTAACATTTGGTGTTTCAAGCGTAAGTAAAAATATAGAACTATGCAGCGGCATTAAATGCTGTTGCATAGTTTGTTTTAGCCAATAATGTTTAATACTAAAAATCGGATTATGAAACAAATGTATGTTAAGCCAGAAATGGCGGTAAAAGAGGTGATAGAGCGTTGCTCAATCCTCGAAAGTTCTGACGACGACAACTGGACAATCAGTCCGTCGGTAAAGAACGAGGACAAGCACGGGAATCCCCAAGCATTTTACAATGCCTAAATGATGTACAAACAATAATATTTTCAAGCAGTTCTGCCAGCAATATGGTAGAGCTGCTTTTTTTTGTTATGAAATATTTATAGCTTGATTTTTTTATGTTTGTTCGGATTTATAATGATGCTTGCGAGTTCGGAAAATGTGCAAGTGCTCTTCGTTTGTAATCTATTTCTTCGTTTCAATTAAAAAGATTTTTCAGCTTTCACCCCCTCATTTTAAATTCCATATAGACCCTAATTCAAAAAAAACACCTTCATTTTTTAATTTTCAGCTTTCAATTCTCAAATTTTAACTTAGAATTGTCCGAACCTTCCCCGAACCTTCCCCGAACCTTCCCCGTAGCTACTCCGTTCCTACCCCGTAGCTACCTCGTACCTACAACGTACCTTGAACGTATCTTGAACGTACCTTGCGGCTTGCTACTCCGTATCTACCCCGTAGTC
>JAEEGH010019033.1_pt1 | contig 14450 bp, 9 predicted proteins | sample 9134181 | NCBI WGS metagenome assembly JAEEGH01 (sample SAMN16246544, study PRJNA631951) | gut metagenome | biome: gut microbiome; feature: rumen; material: DP-attached | host: Bos | place: Iran: Karaj | collected 2018-10 | reverse complement strand
TATAGAGCATCGTCAGGTTATTGCGGAAGTTCAGGAACGTCTTCATCGGGTTCGACTTGGGCAGGGTGCCGCCACCCACATGGAATACGTAACTCTCTGGCAGACAGACAATCTTCCTGCCTTTGATGCGCAGTCGCCAGCACAGGTCTATCTCCTCGTTATGGGCAAAGAAGCGTCCGTCGAGACCACCCGCCTCCCAGTAGTCCTTCGAGCGGATCATCAGCGCAGCCCCCGTCGCCCACAGGATGTCTGTCGCGTAGTCGTATTGGCCGTTGTCGGCTTCCACCGTCTCGAAGATACGTCCTCGGCAGAAGGGGTAGCCGTATCTGTCGAGAAAGCCCCCACTCGCCCCCGCATATTCGAAGCGGTCATGATCTGAGGCCGAGAGCAGCTTCGGCTGACAGGCAGCCACCTCACCGTGATGGTCCATATACTCGATCATCGGCGTCAGCCAGTGGTGCGTTACCTCGATGTCCGAGTTCAGCAGCAGGTAATACTCCGCCTCTATCTCTCTCAATGCCTTGTTATAACCCTCGGCAAATCCCCAGTTCTTCTCCAGCACGATCAGCCTGCACTCGGGGAATGATTCCTTCAGGAATGCCAACGAACCGTCAGTCGAGGCGTTGTCAGCCACATACACCGTCGCCTCGTCGCGCGAATACTGCATCACACTGGGCAGATACGTCCTCAGCATTTGCTCCCCGTTCCAGTTCAGAATCACAATGGCCAACTTCTCCATACGCGCGTACCTTATATAATATATACTATAAACTATAAACCCTCAACGCCTGTTTATCAGCCGTCAGTTCTCCCAGTCTGACCTTCACCAGCTGGTTGTCCAAATCGGGCGTCGCCAACTTTGCGGGCAGTTCCACACGGATATAGTTCTTCGTAAATCCATGCATCGCCTTGCCCCGTGTGGCCTTCTCCAGCAGCACCTCAGCCTCCTGCCCGATATGCCTCCGATAGAAAGCCTCCGTCTTCTGATCCGACAAGTCCAGCAGCCGCTTCGAACGCAGCTTCTTGTCCTGATCGCTCACCGTGTAGGGAATGCTCAGAGCCGAAGTCCCAGGGCGCTCAGAATATGGGAACACGTGCAGCTGCGTCACGTCCAGACTGTCGAGAAACGCGTAGGTCTCCTCAAAACACTCCGGCGTCTCACCCCGACAGCCCACCATCACGTCGACCCCGATAAACGCATCGGGCATCAGCGCCTTGATCCGGTGAATCTTGTCGGCAAACAGCTGCGCATCGTAATGTCTGTGCATCAGTTTCAGCACCGTGTCGCTGCCGCTCTGTAGCGGGATATGGAAGTGAGGCATAAACGCACGGCTCTCGGCACAATAGGCAATCAGCTCGTCCGACAGCAGGTCGGGCTCCAGCGAACTGATCCTGTAGCGGCTGATGCCCTCCACCTCGTCCAGCGCCTTCACCAGGTCGATGAAGCTTTCGCCCGTCGTCTTGCCGAAGTCGCCGATGTTCACACCCGTCAGCACAATCTCCCGGCCACCCTCCTGAGCCGTCTCCTCCGCCTGCTTCACCAGTGAGGCGATGGTCGGATTGCGCGAGAATCCTCGGGCATAAGGTATCGTGCAATAGGTGCAGAAGTAGTCACAGCCGTCCTGTACCTTCAGGAAGTAGCGCGTGCGGTTACCCTTCGAGCAGCTCGGCGCAAACGACTTAATATCCTTCGTCTTCTTAATATAATAAGGTGTCGTCTTCCACATTCCACCAGTCCAAACCTCCGAGAGATACTGTATCAGGTTCGCCTTCTCGTCCGATCCCAGCACAAGGTCCACACCCTCTATCTTTGCCACCTTCTCAGCCGACAACTGAGCATAGCAGCCCGTCACCACGACGAAGGCACCAGGATGCTGGCGCACCATCCGGTGGATGGCCTGACGGCACTTACGATCAGCCACCTCCGTCACCGAACAGGTGTTGATCAGGCAGATGTCCGCCTGCTCACCTTTCTGCGCCGTTCTCACTCCCATCTCCTGCAGAAGCTTCCCGAAAGTCGAAGTCTCCGAGAAGTTCAATTTGCAGCCGAGTGTGTAGTATGCTGCCTTCTTGCCTTGAAAAGCTGATGTATCGATCATCTTTCCCTATTTACTTTTTTACCTTTTTACTTTTTCGCTTGTCTGTTTGCGGGCACAAAGATAGCGATTTTTTTCTTATTTTTGGCAATTTTTGCAAAAAAAGCATTGAGGGTCAAAAATACACCAAATTTTAACATTTCGTATCTTATTGATTATCAGCGTTTTGCAAAAAAGTTACAAAAAAGGGCAAAAAAAAATCGAAAAAAATGATACGTTGTATTAAAAATATGCTTAACTTTGCAGCGTTTTAATAAACAAATGATTGTTTTACAGATTTAAAAGCTTAGAAAAAATGAAGAAATTGGTATTTATGTTCGTAGCAGTTGTTGCTATCTCTTTCGCATCTTGTGGTAACCAGGCTCCCGCTCCTGTACAGGACACTGACTCTATCGCAGAGGTTGTTGATAGCGTAGTTGACAGCATGGCTGTTGATTCAGTTGCTGCTGATTCAGTTCAGTAATCAGTCGAACTCACTGAGAAAACAAAGACCGCCAGACGAAAGTCCAGCGGTTTTTTGTTTTCCCATAATCGCTATTGCCATCTAAGCTTGCAGCAACGCTACCCTTCTGCGATTGTCCTTTTGCCTCACTGCGAAATGCAGCCAGCAGACTGAGCCATGCTGCTCCTGTGTTTGCTTATTTACTTTTACCTGTTCCATATATAATCATAAAATGTAAGGTGTAAGGTACTTAAGACTTAAGATGGCAGATGGCAGATGGCAGTTTTATTTTTGGATAGGGGGTGATGATGGTGATAGTAATACTATTTATTATATAATATTTTAATAATATATATATTATTAAAATATTAATCTTCATGAAGCCTTAGAAGGTATGGCGCAATATTTAAACTGCCATCTGCCATCTGTACCAATTAACCCTCTTTTTTCAGAACGTGTCTTTTTTCGTGTCTTTTTTGTGATTTAATTTGCAAAACACATGTTTTTTTCGTACCTTTGCATTGTCGAAAGGAAAGATCGGAGAGACGGCCATTAAAGATAAAAATTGTGACCATTAAATCTAGAAATTGCGCGCATTAATGGTAGCAAGATTTTCTCTTAAAGGGCTTGCTGGAAGGGATTTTCAGAGACATAGAGAATATTAATAAAATTATTAACAAACTAAACTAGATTTAACTATGGCTATTAAAGTAATTGCACAGCGCCGAGAAGTGAAACTCGGCAAGAAACCAGGAATGAAGTTCGTGATGCGTCCCGATCTGTACATTCCTATCCAGGAGAAGAAGGTGTTCGCAGAGGCTTCTACTCACTCAGGTATCTCCTCAGGCGTGATCAAGGCAGCTTGGGATGCTGCTGGTGAGGTACTCCGCACGTGGGCCACTGAAGGTCACTCCGTCCCCCTGCCAGGTCTGGGAACCATGCGCTTCGGCGTCCGTTCGAAGGCTGTAGAGAAGCTGGAGGACGTGAAGGCCAACCTGATCACTACCCGTCGTATCGTGTTCACTCCCTCAGTCGAGGTGAAGGACGAGCTGAAGAATACGGCCATCCAGATCACATGTCTCGACGAGAACGGCGAAATCCTGAAGCGTGTAACCTCTGGCGACAGCGGTGAGGTTGAGGACAACGAGGGAAACGAGAACGGCTCAGAGAACGGCTCTGAGAACGGTTCTGAGCAGAATGGCGGTTCGCAGGCTGAGAGCGTAGACGCTCCTACCATCAGCGGTGAGACTCCGTTCGACAACACGACTCAGGTAACACTGAGCGGTCCTGACGGCGCAGAGATCCGCTACACGGTAGACGGCAGCGCACCAACGGCTGAGAGTCAGCTCTATTCTGAGGCATTCACCCTGACCGACACTGTACTTGTGAAGGCTATCGCCATCAAGAATGGTGTATCCTCTGAGGTAGCAAGCAAGACGTTCACCAAGAACGGTAGTGGCGACAACGGCGGTGGCTTCGACACTGGCAGCTAATCAGAAAGGAGGTAGCTTATGACGAAGAAGGAAACACTCAAATGGACGCTGCAGATCCTCGCATCGATTATCTCAGCGGTATTGACTGCACTCGGCACCACGTCCTGTATGGGACTGTACTAAACGAAGAAATCTCGCTCACAAAAATGGGCGAGATTCCTTGTTTTTAGTCAATGTGGGTTTCTTTATGCCAAATGATTCATGTCGTTGTCGATGCCGGGGGTGTAGCCGAACTCGGGGGCGCTCGTGCAGATGATGCGGGCGGGCTTCAGTTCGTAGACCTTCATTGAGGGTTTCTCGTAATTTTTCTTTATCATTGTTCTGTCCTCCATTCGTTACCTGATTACTACCTTTTTACCATTATTAATATAGAGTCCCTTCTTCGTAGGTTTGCCGTTGAGTCGGCGACCATCCAGCGAATACCACGAATTGTCAATTATCCATTGTCCATTGTCAATTGACCTAATTCCCGTCGTCTCGCCCTTAGCATTCACCCATTCGATTTCTATCACTTCGGGCAGTGAGCCGCTGCGGGTGCTGCCACGTGTTGCGTTCGTCGCAGGATCAGTGTTCGTCAGGTCGGCGGTACCTGTGTACTTCAGATAGGCGCGGAAGGGCTTGATGGTTGTGTTGGCGACGCCTTTCAGGAAATAGCCCGAGGCGTGGTTGTTCCACTCCTTAGCCAGGAATCCGTAGATGCCTGCCGTCAGTTCATCGGCGCCCTCCTGCCATTTCTTATAATTATATGTGCCTTGGAACGTGAACTCATTGCTGGTGCCGCTGGTGCTAGTTGAGGCCGATGGCGAGGCTGCAATGGTCTGCTGGCCGAAGTCGATAGCTGTACAGTCTGCACTTGGCTCGAAGATATACGGTGTATTGGCTACAAGCGCTGTAGTCACCTCCTTCATCTTCACGATGTCCGTTGTCCCGTCTTTCAGTCCGTCGAACTGGTAGAACTTGCCGAGGGCTGCGGCGTTCGTTGCCGTCACGTCGAAGGGCAGGCAGATGGTCGATTTCGTATCCTTTGTGAACGAGCGGTTCAGCGTCACCTTTCCTGTCATGCTTGCTGTCGGTGCGACAATGCTCGTCTCCGTGTCGCCATTAAGCACGATAGTTGTCGTAATGGCATCGCCCGTCTCCGTATAGGTGATGCAGCCGTAGTCCGTCTCCTTAGGATTGATGGTGAACGTCTTTGTAGTATTGCCGTCGTAGTCGCCGATACCAGTAATGGTGATGGTATAGTCGCCAGCATTGATGCGTCCATCAGGCAGGGTAACAGTGTAGTGAGTATCCTTTGTAAGTTCTGTCGTTCCGTCTGTCACCGTCACAGCAGGTGTCAAAGCACTGCCACTATAGGTCTGGGCGGGAATCGAAACTGCAATGTCCGTATTCGTCAACAGTTTCCTCCACGTCGCATTGACGGTGACATTCGTGGCGGGCATGGTAAACGAACTATTGCTGATGGTCACGTCGCTGCTACTGTAGCCGCCGAAAGAATAGCCCGTGGGCGCGTCGCTGTGCGAGAGGGTTATCACATACGGATCTACATTCCCGGTATAATAAGCATAATAATACGTCGTGCTGCCTACTTTGACAGTCGTGCCGCCAGTCATGGATACCCCCGTACCAAGGGTGATCGTGCCGACGCCGCGCGCTCCGTCGTGGGTAGTCACATCGCCCTTGCCGCTATCACTGCCAGCACCGACATTGGTGCTGGCCGGTGAAGATGCGTTTCCAACGGTGCAGTTGCTGTAATAGTTGTTGCTGAGCGTTCCACTACTATTATTGCCCACAATGGCGCCAAGATATTTGCAGTTCTCACTATCACCCCAACCCAGGACAGAAGCTCCAAGAACAAGGCAATTCGACACTTCTGTGTACGACATGCTGTTATTACCTACTATACCACCTCTTATTGGCGTTCCACTAGCACCCGTCGCTACAGTAAGTTGGGCGGAACTGGTGCAGGCCGTGACAATGGCTTTATGATCATTCGTATTGGATGAGTTTTTGCCAACAATGCCCCCATGATTTTCCCCAGCCGCATGGATGCAGACATCCGCCGCCACGGTGCAGTTCATGACAGTCCCCTGGGAGTTATACCCCGCGATACCGCCGATGTTAGTACTGCCGGTAATGCGGGCGTCAGCAAGCCTGACGTTCTTCACGGTACCGCCATACAGATCACCAAAAAGACCTGTATAATTCTTACCATCTCTATAGATGCGGATGCCGCTGATGGTGTAGCCCTGTCCATCGAAGGTGCCACAGAATGAACGATTCCCATTACCTATCACAGTGTAATTATTCTCGGTGCTGGTGGCATCGTTCCAATCAGTGGTATGTGTGTACTCGATATTGCCACCGAGCTTGAAGAACACGCCACTCTGGTCGTTTCTTGTATTCACTACATCAGCCAACAGCTTTAGACCGGCGGTTGTAGTGATAATATAGGCTTTCTCCTCGCTGCTGCCGTCATGGTCGGCATCGGCATTCCAAAGTCCGGCATAGTCCGGCGGACCGCTCACGGTGACATTCGTAGCGGGCATGGTAAAGGTAAAGACGCCTCCGCTTTCATTGACCGTAACAATTTCTGCAGGATTGGTGCCGTCCTTTGTTACAGTATAGCCATTGGTACTGCCGGATAAAGTGACGGTCGATCCAGCAGCATAGTAAGTATCTCCATTGACAACAATTCCGCCACTGCCGGAGAGCCCCAGACCGAAGGTGATGATATGCAGGCTCTTTATGTCGTCCTGTCCTGAATTACCACCGCCGAAAATAGTTCCAAAGCCATTACCGGTGAAGTTCTCTGTCCCGCCTACAGTACAGTTGAGGTAATAATTGTTGGTAAAGGCGGTGTTCTGGATATACCCCACAACGGCACCGGAATAGCTTGATTCAGGTGATACAGATGGTGCAGGAACGGTAACGCCCACAGCAATACAATTCTCAAATGATATCTTGCCTCTGTCGTCCGTAACGCTGCTTACGCCCACGATACCGCCGCATTTACCGTATTTACTGACACCATCCGCAACGGTGAGCTTGGCAGAGCTGGTGCAGTTGGAGATACCTGTCTCTGCGCTTGCATCTTTGCTCAGACTCCCCACGATGCCGCCAAAACTATTCGTCCCGAATTGTGCATTTCCGGCAATATGAATGGTGACGGTTGCGGAAACATGGCAGTCAGAGACATTTCCGTTAGTAGAGCCCGCGATTCCTCCTGTAGTTGCCAATCCTGCTATGAAGGCATTGGTGACATGGCAGCCGGAGATACTTCCTCCATTCAAAACCCATCCTGCAATACTGCCGATGATAGTATTTCCCCTTATACGAACATCGGAGAGGTTAACATCCTTCACGGTAGCGCCACTTAAATAGCCGAAGAGTCCAACCCTGGTATCATTCGGTTTATAGATGCGGATGCCACTGATTGTGTACCTCTGCCCGTCGAAAGTGCCATTAAAGCTTTTATACGGAGTCGTAGCGCCGTAGTTTCCGATCGGGGTAAAGTTGTCCTCGTCGCTGGTCGCATCATTCCAATCGGTATTGTGCGCGAGCGCAATATTGCCAGTCACTTTAAACGTCAGCCCCTCGCAAGTATGCGCCGTGGTTTCCGCGTCGCCGCCCGTGGTGTAATTACCCGAACCATTCACATACACAGCAAGGTCTTTCAGGTTGTTCTCGGAAGCGATCTCATAAGCCACGAGCGTCGAGTTGTAACTAATGCTACCGATGGTCGCCGGGTCTTGCGCCCATGCCGTCTGCCCCGTCATTAGTGCCACTATCGTCAGCACGGTGGTAAGGACTTTGTTAATACGCTCGTGGCGGCTGCGCTGGATGTTGCGCCAGCAGAGCCAGAAGAAGATGGCTATGCCCAGGGAGAGCAACAGCCAGAAAGCGACCTCCATGGGTCGAAAGCTCGTTGTGGTTAAAAGTAGGTTTATCATTCTCCGTATTTATTTTTGATTAATTTCGCATTTTCGACCGCAAAGTTACGGAGAATTTTCGAAACGGGACATATCAAATTGTACAAGTTCATTGCATTTTGCTGCAAAGTTTATTGCATTCAGGTGCAAGAAACATTGCAAATTGTACACGGCGTGCAAGAAATGCCCGAAAACTTTGTCGTATGTAACTATTTCTTTAGTTTTTGTTGCGCGCGGTAGTAGGCGTTATAGGATGAGAAGCCTGAGGCGATGGCGGCACTTTCCTTGGTCTCGGCGGGGTGGGAGGCCTGATATTGGTCGTAGTGGGTGAGTCGGAGGTTGTTGACGTAGGCCGAGAAGGAGCCGAAGCGGCGCTGGAAGGTGAGCGAGACGTAAGTGCGACCCAGTCGGCAGTGATCGGCGACGTCGTCGATCTTCAGGTGCGGGTCGAGATAAGCCTGCCCGTCGCGCACGTAAGCCTCAATCTCGATGGCGGTCTGGGCGATGAGATCCTCGCGGTGGTCGTCGGCGTCGGTATCGTCGATGGTGTCAGCATGGTCGTCGTCCAGCGCGGTGACGATGGCCACGCGCCGCCATATCGGCAGCACATGGAGCAGCATGAGCACGGTGCAGACGGAGAGGATCATGTCGGAGACGGCCCTCAGCGCAGGCGAATCCAGGAGATAGGCGGGCCAGAGCATCGGCGTGAAGATGACGGGGGCGAGCCACACGCGGCTGGCGTACTGCATCGGGAAGTCGTCGGGGTTGGAGAAGTTATCGTCGCGCGCCTGCTTCATCCACTGCCACACCTGCCACATGGCGAGGACGGCGTAGACCATCATGACCACGCTGACGACCATGACGACATTGCTCCACAGGCTGATGGCCCCCTCGGTCATGAAGCCGTCGGGCACCCAGGCGTTCAACACCAGCGGCGCCATCGTGAGGCTGGTGATGATGGCACCGATCCACGAGACCGTCTTCCACTGGCCCCACTGACGGAGCGAGCCGAAGAAGCAGAGCAGCAGCGTGGCGCTGTAGAAATAGTAGCAGGCGGGGAAGTACGACTTGTACATGAGCCAGGCCGAGGGGTCGGAGGGTTCGATAGCGTAGGGCAGCAGGAAGGTGGGCATCATGTAGATGATGCACTGCAGCTTGCGGTCGGGCCAGATGGCGGCACGGTGCTCCTTAGGCTGCTGGCACGTGTGGAACCAGCGCACGGCAACGAACGTCCAGCACAGTGCGATATAGATCGCCGCCGCCACTCCGTAGTAATAGTATTCGTTCACGGTTGCAAAATTATAAAGAAATACCGAAATGTCCAAGTATTTCGGGATCTTTTTCTGATGGCATGAAGTGTCTGTGGGTCGCCGAGTGATCAGCGGGCGATCTCGTCGCTGCCGTTGTCCCAATAATTGAAATGGTCGTATTTGCCGAGGTTGTCTTGAACGTCTCTGACACTGCCAACGAGAATATGGCACTGGTGATGTAGTTTCACGACCCGTACGGTGGGTTTTATATATTGTTTCTTCATATTGCTGCTTGTTTATTTGACAACCATTTTATTACCATTATATATGTACAGGCCTTTAGTGGTCGGCTTGCTGTTGAGGCGGCGGCCGTCGAGCGTATACCAACGGTTATTGGTTATTGTTTCACGTTTATTGTCAACGATTCCCGTGGTGCCGTCGTCGTCGCCGAAGTGGAGGCTGTAGGCGCGGACACTAGCGCTGCCGTTGAGATCGACGTGGAAGTAGGCGCGGCAGGCGTTGACGAAGTACTTGGGATTGTCGGTGTCGCCGTTGTTACCGCCGGAGGGGTAGTTGAGGGTGCTTTTATTCTTGCTGTTGGTGGCGAGGAAGAGGTTGCTCTTGTCGCCGATGGTGAGCTCGACGGGGTTGAAGGTGCCGATGAATCGTACGCGGCCGTCGGCGCTTTCCACGGTCTGGCGGATGAGGGTGGCGTCGCTGTTGTCGATCGAGACGTTTTGGAACTTGTGGTCTGTGAGGTTGGTGCCGCTGGGCCATTTAATAATATAAGGTGTGCCGGCCTTGATTTCCGTTGCATCCTTGAAGTAGAGGCGGAGGGTGCCGGTGGCGGGGTCAAAGCCGGTCTGCTTATCCGTGTCGTAGGTGCCTTCGGTGTCGAGTTCCATCAACTTGCCGCTGGTGCCGTCGAGCAGGTCGTTGAATTGATCCATGCTGAGGTCGAAGGGCAGGCAGAGGGTGTTCCAGTTGCCGTCCTTGAAGAGCGTGCGACCGGAGAGGGTGACGTCGAGTAGCTTGCCGTCGGCCTGGCTGAGTAGAGTGGCGTTAGAGGCATTGTCGTAGAGGCCGAGATTGGGGACGTAGTATTTGCCATCGCACTCCAGGCCGTTCTGGTAGAGCGTCATCTTACCATGGGTTTCTCCCTTGCTACCGAGGTTGGCTGGCGCCGTCGTCAGGGCGACAGCCTGGGTGCCTTGATTCTTTCCCCATCCGGCGTAAGTGAAGTAAGACGGTTCACTATTGCTGAATTTTGGGACGTTGTTATTGTCGTAGCGGCTGAAAGTCTTGCTGTAGGTTGCGCTCATGGAGATCCATACGGGGCCGAAGACGCATTGGCTGAAGTTGAGGTCGCCATTGACATCGTTCCAGCCCACGAAGCCGCCGTTGCATTCGGCAGTACTGCCGAGCATCCTGCCGAGGAAGGCGCAGCGGGTGAAGGTGAGTTTGCCGTGGTTTATGCCCACGAAACCGCCGTTGGTGCCGTCGCCATTGATGCTGCTGGTGATGTTGACGCTGCTGTAGCAGTCGATGATTTCAGTGCCGTTGGTATAAGCTACGTGATTCAGATTGTTAACGGCGATGCTGGCACCGTATTTCGACGAGGTGGCAACGCTGCCGGCAACGGTCAGGTTCTTGATGGTGGCACCCTCGAGGTAGCGGAAGGGCGCACAGCCGTCTTCACTATCGGCTTTGAGGTCGATGTGAAGCGTTCGGCCGTTGCCGTCGAGCGTGCCGTAGAAGGGCGCATGGATCGTTTTGCCATCATTGGGATCCTTCTTGGTTGTGGCAATCATCTCGGTGATAGGTTCGTTGCTGTTGTCGAAGTTGTCGGCGAGCTTGTAATACTTGGTATTCATATTTTGCCCGTTTACAACTTCCTTGATGTAATTGCCGAAAACATACCAGTCTTTGGCGTCGGTGATGATGAAGGGATTATCTGAAGTGCCGTCACCCGAGAGGGTGTTGACAACCTTGAAGCTGGCGGTCTTCTGGCCGGTGTAATTACCCTTACCCGTGATGGTCAGCGTGTAGGTGCCCACGTCCTTCACGGTTGCGGGAGAATAGCTGGCGGTGTAGTGGGTGCCCTCCGTCAGCGTGTTGCCACTCATGTCCTTTACGGTGAAGGAGGGCGTGATGACGTTGCCGGTATGGGCGTAATAGTGCTGCAAGCCCTCGATGGTAGCGTAGTCCAGGTCGAGGTTGATGTTGTCTTTGTTGCCGATGATCTGCAGTTCGGATAGCTCCATCCTGTAGCGGGTGTAGCTGTATTTCGGCGAGACCTGAATCTCTTCAGAGCCCTGAATGGCGGTTATCTCGAAGCGGAAATATTGGTAGGTTTTTGTGTTGTCGGTGTCAAACCAGTAGTCGTGGGATTCCTCCTTTCCTGCGGGCAGATGCGTATCGCCGGTCACGGTGGCGAGTTCAGTCCACTGTGCGTCATCCGCGTGTTTCTTACCCAACAGCTTCCATGACTTCGGGCGGCGGTTGTCGTACTTTTCTGTATTGCAGGCGGTGCGCAGGCGGTAGCCCTTAGGTACGATAGGATTGGCAGAGTAGAACTCGATGAACTTCGTCTCGAAGCCGTTCTCGTCCTCCGTCAACCAGTAGGTGTACGTGTAGGGCAGACCATACAGCGATGGAACAATGACGTTGTCCACGAGGTAATCGTAGGTGTAGACACCTGAAGTGTTGCTGCCGGCCGTGGCGGTGTAGTAGCCCTCGCTGTCGAAGAGGGTGTAGTGCTGTCCGCCGTTGGTGATGTCACTGTCGGCTGAGGCTTTTTGTCCCACGAGCAGTGCTGCTATCAGCAGATAGGCCTTGAGGGAACTCTGGCGGTAGCGCCAGAGGACGTAGAAAAAGTAGACGATCAGTGCCACGTAGGCGATACCGAATGGAATGGAAAACCACAGAGGCAGTGCTTGAATGTCATGTATTAAACGGTCCATATAGATTTTATGTTTGATAATTCGGTGGCGAAGATACGAAATAAAATCAAAGAAAGGTGTAAAAAAAACACACTTGGTGTGAAAAAAATGGGGAGTAGGTGTGAAATAATGCGTGTTTTTTCACACTTTATTTGTTTGTCAGCGCTTTTTTTCGTAATTTTGCCCACATGATTACGATTGGCGAGATGCAGATTAGCGGAATGCTGACAATGGGAATGTTGTCGGTGATGCTGATGGCGTGTGTCCCCAACCGCTCCACCCGTCGCGTCAGTTTTGCCCAGGCACGATGGATGATGGCGATTGGCACGGGACTTATCGCAGTGCAGTTTCTGCTGCAATACATCTTCGGATTCCGGCAGATGGGTGTGACGCAGGCCGTGCTCATCAATCTGCTCTTCTTCACACCGGCATCGTTGCTCTGTAGCATGGCTATCCTCTACGTTCAGCGAAGAGGTCACATCGCTCGGAGGGAGTGGCTGACGGCCAGTGGCGTCTGCGGGCTGGTGGTTATGATATTATTGTGTGGGGCGCTGTTTGACGGTGTGCCTCTCCGCGAGGAGTCGCCCGTGCTTCGGATGGCGGAATATGCAAGTAGCGTGCTTTATCTGCTGATGCAGAGTTACATCTTCAAGCATCAGTATATTGCCTACTTGCAGCTGAAACAGGCCATCGATGAATACTATGACCGCAGCCGCCGCGACCTGTTCGGATGGATGGGGTGGAGTATGAAGGCGATGGCGTTGCTGGCATTCTTCGTACCGGTGGTCATCTTCATGGAGGGTGCCTCGCTGATCGGGTTCTCCATCGCCTATTTCTTCGCCATCGCCTACAGTACCATCAGCCTCTACAGTTACGGCATCAGCGAAGACATTATGAGAGTGGAAGAAGCGGACAACTTCATTCCCAGCCCATCTCCCAAAAGTGGGGGTAGTGTGGATCCTGCCATCACCAAAGCTGTGGAGCGTTGGATAGCTAACGGACACTACCGCGAGCATAACCTGACGCTGGGCATCGTGGCCAGGCAGATGGGCGTTCCACAACGGCAGTTACAGGAGTGGCTGCGCCAGTCGGAATACGGAAAGTTGGCGGGACTGGTAACGACGCTGCGCATAGAGGAGGCGAAACAGGTACTGAAGGAGCATCCCGAATGGTCGACGGAAAGTGTGGCAGACTACTGCGGATTCAGCAGCCGAGAGTATTTCCACCGCACGTTCCGACAAATGACCGGTTCGACCCCCGCTCATTACATATAAGAAAAAGGCTCGCCAATGAAGCGAGCCTATTTTATGTGATGGGGTTATGAGTGCAAGTCGAGGACGAAGCGGGTGCCTTTGGTGAAGTTGGCGTCTATATCGAGGTCGCCATTCATCTTCAGGGCCATCTGCTTGCAGGTGGGAAGGCCGAGGCCGTCGCCAGTGGTGAGATCCCTGATTTCAAGGAAGGGCTTGAATACATCCTCGCGCTTCTCTTCAGGGATGCCCTCACCCGTATCAGATACGAGGAACTGATGGGCCTTGGGACCACGTTTCTTGTACTCCAGCCAGATGTTGCCGCCCTCGGGGGTATATTCGGCAGCATTGTTCAATAGGTGGAGCAGGATGTGAGAAACGTACTCCTGATTGATATTGGCTGACATCTTGGGCGCATTCACTGTGAGGTTGACTTCCTTCTTGACTTTATCGCGAATCTCATTCATCAGACCCTCGCAGAACTGTGGAATCTGAACTTCCTCAAACACGATGTTGTCGTTTGGTGTATTCTCGAGTTCTGACAATGTCTGTACGTGATGCGAGAAGTCGAGTAGGGCCTTGACCTCAGGAATGCTGCTGTCGAGCTTCTGAAGGGTTGGCTCGAGCTGGGCAGAGATGTTGCTGATGAACTTGGCCTTCAGGGCATTGCTGTCGTTGGCCAGTTTGATGGTCTTCTTCTGCTTACGTGTCAGCAGGATGAAGCGCATCAGTACGATAGCACCTACAACCAGCGCAGCAGCCAATGCACCAGCCAGGATGCAGAGGCCAATGATGATGGCCATGCGTGAGGCCAGCGAACTGTCTTTATCCTCGATGGTAGCCTGATGTTCTTCGATCTGCTTGTTCAGGGCTCCAATCTCATCAGCTCTCTTAATGGCATCAGTAGAATCTTTCCAAGCGATATAGTTGCTGTATGCCTGAGCTACCAGACTGGCATTGTTGCTCTTACGACCATTGGCAATCAAAGTCTGATAGACTTCATCTACCTTGTCGTATTCCTTGCTGGCAGTCAGTTTGTTGGCCA
>JAEEGH010019032.1_pt1 | contig 14451 bp, 12 predicted proteins | sample 9134181 | NCBI WGS metagenome assembly JAEEGH01 (sample SAMN16246544, study PRJNA631951) | gut metagenome | biome: gut microbiome; feature: rumen; material: DP-attached | host: Bos | place: Iran: Karaj | collected 2018-10 | reverse complement strand
CTTTGGTCAATGCAACGAAGATGGTTGCCTGCGGCGAAGACCTCGGCATGATTCCCGCTTGCGTGCCTGAAGTGATGCAGAAGTTGGGCATCATGAGCCTTGAGGTGCAACGCATGCCCAAAGTGTTTGGCCATCAGTTTGTGCAAACCGAAGACCTGCCCGAAAACTGTGTCTACACCACAGGCACCCACGACATGCCCACCTTGCGCGGCTGGCTGGCCGAAGACCGTGTGCGTACCCGCCAGTTCCTCGACAGCCTCGACCTCGACGACCGCAAAGTCACCGCCAAGACACTCAAAAAGATCATGGACAAGCACTTGGATAGTCCCTCAAAGTGGAACATCTATCCTTTGCAAGACCTCCTGGACATGGACGAAAAGAATTGGTCGCCCAACCCAATGGACGACCAGATCAACGTCCCTTCAAACGCCAAAAACCAGTGGAAATGGCGGATGAAAGTGAATTTGGAGACTTTATGACCGCCAATCCAACAAAAAACCTTACCTTTGAAGTCTAAAATCAAACCATCATGAAATTCAAACCCTACAACCATAGCGAAGCTGCGCTCAACGAGCGCATCGCGCTGATCGTCAACGCCGAGAAGAAACGCGGCGGCGAAAAGGAAGCCCTGCGCACCATCTTCCAAAGCATCGACTTCACCACCTTAGAAGCCTTCGACAACGAGGCCAAGATCAAAGACTTCTGCGACAAGGCCTTAGCCTTCCCGAAGCAGAAACCGCACCTCAGCGTGCCTGCCATCTGCATCTACAGTCCCTTCGTCCGTCAGGCCAAGCAACAGCTGGCTGGCAGCGGCATCCGTGTGGCCACGGTGGCCTGCGCCTTCCCCTCGGGCATGATGCCCTTCGACTTGAAGGTCAAGGAAGTGGAATACTGCGTCAACGAAGGTGCCGATGAGGTGGACATGGTCATCTCACGCGGCACGTTCCTCGCCGGTCGTTACGACGAGGTCTTCAACGAGATCAAGACCATCAAAGAGACCTGCGGCGACAAAGCCAAGCTGAAAGTAATCCTAGAGACGGGCGAACTGAAGACCGTGGAGAACATCCGCAAGGCCTCGGAGCTGGCCATCCTCGCCGGTGCCGACTTCATCAAGACCTCGACGGGCAAGGTGCCGGTGGCCGCCACGCCTCTGGCCGCCATCATCATGATCGACACCATCAAAGAATACTACGAAGCCACAGGCAAGAAGGTCGGCTTCAAGCCGGCCGGCGGCATGAAGACCCCTGAAGACGCCCTCACCTATTATTATTTGGTGAAAAACATCCTCGGCGACGCTTGGCTTAACCCCAACCTCTTCCGCGTCGGCACGAGCCGCTTGGCTGGATTGATTCTTGAACAATTGTAACATCTCATATCATGGCAACAATCAAAGGAACATACAAAGGCAATCTCCGTAACGAGATGACCCATGTGCAGTCGGGCAACACCATCCTCACCGACGCACCCACCGATAACCACGGCAAAGGCGAGGCCTTCTCACCCACCGACCTCGCCTGCGCAGCCCTCGCCGGCTGCATGATGACCATCATGGGCATCAGCGCGCAAGGCCACAAGTTCGACATCGACGGCACCACCTACACGGTGAAGAAGACCATGAACGCCGACCCGCGTCGTATCGGGCAGATCGATATCGTGTTCAATTTCCCCGCCAAGGAATACACCGAGAAGCAGAAAGCCCTGCTGTGGGCTGCCGCCGAGAGCTGCCCCGTGGGCCGCTCGCTGCATCCCGACGTCATCGTCAACATCACCATGAACTTTCAAGGCTGATGAGATACACCTACAGAACCCAAGGCACCTGCAGCCAAGCCATCGAGTTTGAAATCGAGGACGGCATCTTGAAGAACGTACAGTTTTATGGCGGCTGCAACGGCAACACGCAAGGCGTGAGCGCCTTGGTGGAAGGCATGAAAGTAGAAGATGTGCTGCAGCGCTTGGAAGGCATCCGCTGCGGCTTCAAAAACACCTCGTGCCCCGACCAACTGTGCCGTGCCATCCGACAGGCGATGGCCGAGAGCTGATTTCGCTATTACTTCTTCACGACAAACTGAGCACCCGTCCATTCCAAACGGAGCGGTTGCTTGTCTTCAATCGGGAAAACGAAATAGTCTTTCCCAAACTGCAGCTCACCGCCCTGATAGGGGAAGAAGAGCTGATGCCCAGACAGTTGCATCCCTTCCAAGACCAGAGGAAGGTGAGTGGCGTCACCTGTCGTTAGACTTTTGCCATCAAAGGAATAGATACCCAAGCAGTCGTCTTCAGGGCTGTGAATGGGCGAATAGGTCAACACCGTCCATGAACCATCGAGGCGTTGGTAGCAGGCGATGGTCTCCGTCTCGTCGAGGTCGACATCCACGGTGGCGATGGTCTTACCCTGACACCGCAGTCCGTCGAGATACTCCTCGGGGAGCAACTGTTCGGCGACTTTACGCACAATGTCTTCTTTGGGTTCGACATAGGTGTAAGGCTTGAAATCGGATTTCCGCGCATAGTAGGTGAGGCTGTCCTTCACATTGCCTTGATAGGTGTAATCCGTCCTCGTCTCGGTGCCATCGGCCATCTGGGAGATGCTGCCGACCAGCAAGCCCTGGCCATTGTAGACATTGACGAGTTTGCATCCCAGATTATACTTGCCGGGATGTTCCCCGTCCTCATAGTAGAAGCACTCTTCCGAGACCTTGGGCTCCCCATTGATTTCCGTGTATTTCTTAGTGCTATAGCGGGCAAGATTCAATAGGCTCTCGTCAAAGTCTTCCTCGTCCTCGATATATTCGTCCCACGACAGCTCCGCTTCATACTCTTGACAAAGCGTGTCGTACTTGAAGTCGCCATCCATGTAGTAGCACACCTCCTTGACCTTGAAATAGGAAGGATAGCCCTCGGTGTAGTGGTCGCCTCTGCTGATCCTCATATTGTCGGCGTAGGTGTAATCCTCAAAAAACTCACGGGTATTGCCAGTGAACGAGCTGCCCGTCACGCGAGCCAGCCTGCCCCATGCATCATACAAGTAGTCGTTGGAGTATCTGAAGCCGTCCTCCTCTTCCATATTATAAGAAACGAGGTTGCCTAACTCATCATATTTCCAAGTCTCAACCGTGTCGCCTTTTTTGTCAAGCGAGAACAGGGGACGGTCCCAATCCACGTCATCAAACACGTCGAACTGGACCTCGCTCGGATTCTGAGCGTCGTTTTCGGCCACTTGAGGCTGGCCGTTTCCTTCATGTGCTTGATTGCCATTGCCTCCGCAGCCCAACAACATAAGGGCCAGTGCCGAGACGGATAAAAATAGAGATGCTTTCATTTTATAGGGTTTTATCGCTGCAAAGATAAAACAATTGTGCTTGCGACAGGCCATTCCAAAAAAAATGCTACCTTTGCAATTTTAAAAGCAATGTCACGTTTATTGAAAAACTAAAGAACTAACGAATATGAAGAAACACCTCACATTGGTGGCAGCTTTGGCCCTCGTCGCTACCCTCGCCACCTTCAGCAGTTGCAGAAAGCCCAAGGCAGAGGACAACACCCCGGCCCAGGAAGGCCTTTATCTCGGCATCGTCGGGTTCAACGACCAGCTCTACACCATGCCGCTCGGCCTGCTCAACCAGGAAACCAAGCACAACTTCGAGAACTTCGTCGACGGCCTCTCGATGCAAAACGGCACCATCCTCTATCATGCCGTCAACACGGGCCTCAACAGCCTCGCCGCCGCCAAGATCCCGGAGAACCTCATCAACGTCTCGGTGGTGACCTTCACCGACGGCCTCGATCAAGGCTCGTATGTGCTCTCCGACAGCTACAACTCGGGTAGCGAATATTTGGCTGCCGTCAACTCGAGGATCAACAACGAGCTCATCGGCGGCACCAATATCTCGGCCTATTCCATCGGCGTGCGCGGCTCCGACGTGAGCGACATCGAAGGCTTCCGCAACAACCTCAACAAGCTGTCGAGCGACCCTGTCAACAACGTCTTTGAGGTGAGCAATATGAGCGAGGCCTCCGAGCAGTTCGCACAAATCGCCCAAAAGCTCTACAACCAGAGCACCTTCTATAACGTCACGCTCAAGCTGCCGGCACAAGAGCCCAACACCAAGATCCGCTTCACCTTCGACAACGTGACCGACGTCAACGAGTCGCAATGCTACATCGAAGGCACCTATATCCGCAACAACGGCAAGGGACAACTGACTGACATTCAATATGTCGGATTGGTATGCATGACGGGCATCGCCGTCACCGCCTCGACCGAGGGCATCTTCGACCTGTTCTCGTTCCAAAACCTCACCGACCTGAACGGCGTACAAATCAGCACCGACTACGTGAAACAATGGAACTGGCTCGAGTCGACCTCGCAATGGCAATACAACAGCGAGTTCACACCTTCGGGCAACACCCAAACCGTCAACGAATACAAGAGTGCGATGATCATGCTCGTGCTCGACTGCTCCAGCTCGTTGGGTTCCGACTTCATCAACATGAAGACGGCTGCCAACGGTTTCATCGAGACCTTGAGCGGCAACTACAACGGCCGTTGATTCCTTTTTTTGACCATGACCATTGACCATGACCATGACCGCCCTTGATGGGGGTCGTGGTCATCGTCATTTTTATGTGGTCGTGATGATTAAAAGTGGAAACGCTCGCGGTGCACGGCTGATTTCTCCTTGAAATTGGCCCATCTTGTTCCCGCCGTCGACACGGGATCGGGCATGCCGTTTCCAACCGTTCCTTCGCCCGCACCGCCGCCGCGCCAATAACGCTCAGCAAAAGCCCTAAGGGCATCCAAGTCATCCTCTTCAAGGCCTTTCAGATAAAACCATCCACCGTTTTTCGAAGCGGGTCGCAGGAAGACTTGGCTCATCGCCATTTGTTGTTCATCAGTTTTTACATCGATGAAATCAACACCCTGAGCAGACGGAATGTCGGCGACAATTTTAATGCAATCATTCGAATATTCCTTGATGATATTGATTTCTTCCTCGCTGAAATCCCCTTGCCCTTTCCATTGTAGGTAATTCAAATGGTAGAATGCCATCACATTCAAAATCTTCACAAGGTCGTCGTTTGTCAGTTTTTTGTTATACTTTGCAAGACTGACACCACGGTAAGGGCAGGCCGGCTGGTCATAGAAATCCACATTGGCAATTCTACCGTCCTCACCAACGAGCTGGGCAAGCGTGCTCTTTGCCCAAAGGGTATTGCCCGAAATAGTGGCCTTGCCCCGACGGGTAATGATATGGTACGCGTCGGGATTATCGAAAGTCTCATCGGCGTTGACCATAGTCTTCTTAAACTTGTAACGCTTTCTGGTATACTGCTGATAGTCTTTCGGCTCGGGAATCACATCGGTCTTGGTGTCCACCTCATAATAGCGCACATAGTCGATGCGCAACGCCACCGGCAGCTTGGCCGTGTCGATGTATGGAGAGCGGTCGCGCCCTAACTGGGCATCGAGGATGAGGTAATAGTCCTGCAGGTCGAACGGAAACTGGCCGTCAACGCCGTTGCGGTAACGCGGATAGTTGAGCGTCCGCTTGCCGTTGACGAAAAACACGAGGCTGTCATGGAAACGTTCCATGCCATAGGTGTTGTATTCGCCCTCGTTGTATTTCGGATAGGCCACATGCGACGGGCGATTGCGTTTGCCGAGGTGGTAGGTATAATGGCTGTGGACCGTGTTGTTCACGTAGGGGTTGTCCCTGAAGTGCTCCATGATGTCGATTTCGCCGCCATAGGGCCAGTTGACGGACTGGCTGACATCGGGCATCATCCAGATGGCTGGCCAGAAGCCCTGCGCCACGTCGAATTTGGCTCTCACCTCCACCCTGCCGAAGCCGAAGGTCCTGCGATAGCGGCTCCACACACCACCGGTGAGGAAATCGGCGGTGTCCTTCGGCAGAAAGTCGTTGACCATGCCGCGCAGCACGAGGTCGCCGTCCTCCATGGCATAGAGCCGCTCGTTCGACGACATGTGAATCATCCAGTCGGCCCTGCCACGCCATATCTTCGACCAGACGTTTTTGTCGAACGTCTCACCCTCGAACTCGTCGTGCCACATCAAGGCATAACGGCGGTGTTCCTGGGCCGTTGCCATGCCCATGAGACAGCAGAACACCATCAATAACAAAGTGCACTTTCTCATACCATTCCTGTTTTTCAGGGTGTAAAAGTACGTTTTTTCCTTTTCGGTTGGGCTGTTTCAAGGATGTTTCTTACTTTTGCTCCCAAAATCTACCCCATGGAAAAAAAAGAACTACGTGCCCACATCAAGGCATTGAAAAAACAGCATACCAAAGAACAACTTCTGGAACAGTCGGAAAAGATTCTCGCCAAGTTGGAACAACATCCCGACTTCATCCAGGCCGAAAGAGTGATGCTCTACAGTGCCCTGCCCGACGAGGTACAGACGCAAGCCTTCCTCGAAAAATGGCATCTGAGGAAGACCATCATCCTGCCCACCGTGGTCGGTGACGACATTATCCCCGTGGAATACGGCAAAGACACGACCTTCGCCGTGGGCGACTTCAACATCATGGAGCCACAAAACGAACCCTTTACGGGGGGCTTCGACCTCATCGTCGTCCCCGGCGTGGCCTTCGACCGACAGGGCAACCGGTTGGGACGCGGCAAGGGCTACTACGACCGTTTCCTTTGCCAGCACCTCGACGTGAGACGCATCGGCATCTGCTTCGATTTTCAGTTGGTCGAAGCCATTCCCACCGAGCCTTTCGACATCAAAATGGACGAGATCATCACCCTCTGACAGGCGAATCAATAAGATTTCTTTTCCAAATCGCCATCCGTTTCGATATTTTTCCTATTTTTGACCCCTTAATAGAAACACAATTTCACCATGAAAAAACGACTCATATTCACGCTCATCGTCATGCTCGCTGGCATGACCATGCTGAACGCCCATCCTGTTGATGCGGCCAAAGCCAAGAACATCGGACAAAAGTTTGTCAATGCCAAATTCGACAACAACTTAAAATCCAGCGATTTGCAACTGGTTTACACTGGTGTCTCCACCAACAACGAAGTCTGCTTCTATGCCTTCAACGCGGGGCAAGAAGGCTTCGTCATCGTTAGTGCCGACGACCGTTTCCGTCCCATCGTGGGCTACTCCGACGAGGGTCCCTTTGAGACCGAGAATATGTCGCCCGAGCTGGAGTTCTACTTGGGCAAGATCATCGAGGCGCGCACCAGCCGTGCCGCCGTTTTAGACGACCGCACCCCCGAAGAGTGGCAGAGTGTGGCGACCACGGGCAAACTGCTCTCGCTCAACGGAGGCCGTGGCGTCGACTACATCTGCACCACCAAGTGGAACCAAGACTCGCCCTACAACCTGTACGCCCCTGAAGCCAGCGGCGGCCCCGGCGGCCGTTGCTATGCTGGCTGCGTGGCCACTGCCATGAGCCAGGTGATGAAACGCTGGAACCACCCGCTGCAAGGCACGGGCAGCCACTCGTATTACTGCTACGGCTATGGCAACCAGTCAGCCAACTTCGGCAACACCACCTATGACTGGGAGCACATGCCCGACCGTCTCACCGGTGCCTCCGACGAGGAAATCGAGGCCGTGGCCCGTTTGATGTACCACTGCGGCGTGGCTGTCGACATGCAGTTCTCGCCTTCGGGCAGCGGTGCCAACTCGTGGGATGTGCCTTCGGCCATCCGTCGTTATTTCTCCTATTCCAACAACGCCACCCTGAAAAGCCGCGACGAGTATTCGCTCACCAACTGGCAGAACATGCTGAAGGAGCAATTCAACATCGGCTGGCCTGTCTACTACTCGGGTCATAGCGAGAGCGGTGGTCACGCCTTCGTGTGCGACGGCTATGACGACAGCAACCTCTTCCACTTCAACTGGGGCTGGGGTGGCAGCAGCGACGGTTGGTTCGTCGTCGACGAGATCGACTTCGCCAGCTGGGCCCAGGCTGTCATCAATTACGTGCCTGCCGACGTCTACAGCTACCAACCCCTGCAGCCCGACAACCTCACCGTGGAGCCCAGCACCGACTTCGACTACACCGCCACGCTGAGCTGGACCAACCCCTCGCAAAACATCCACTTCAACAACCTGTCGTCGCTTGACCAGATCGTCATCACCCGCGACGGCGTCATCGTCCAGACCTTCAACAACGTCAGTCCCGGACAGCAGATGACCTTCACCGACCATTACATGCCTGCCATGGTGAGCTATGGCGTGTATGCCGTCTCGCACAACGCCGCCGGCCTTCCCGCCGTCGAAGACGACGTGCTGATAGGCCCCAACTGCCGCTGGACGGTAACGATGTCGTCGTCGGATTCGCAAGGATGGCACGACGGCTCGCTGTCGTTCTACAACGAAGCCGGCAATGAGGTGGCCAACTTCACTTGCAGGTCGTCGAACGCCAGCCGCGCTGCCACCCTGCCTCTCGGCCATGTCGAGATCCATTGGAACGTACCCTCGCAAACCGTCGAGAACATCAGCTTCAGCGTCAAAGACGAGAACAACAACGTCTATGCCCACTACGAAGGCTCGACCAACGACCTCGTCAGAGGCCTGTTCTATATCCTCAACAACACCTGCAACGACAAGAATGCCGAGACTGAAGGTCCCACCAACCTGACGGCTACCGTCGCAGGTCAAAACGTCACCCTCAACTGGAACGCTCCTGATATGATCAGCCCCATCAACTACCATATCTATCGCGACAATATCCTCCATGCCGTTGCCACCGACACCCACTTCACCGACGACGGCGCCTTCGACGGGTTCCACAGCTATTTCGTCACCGCCTTTACCCAAGATGGCGAGACCATGGCTTCCAACCTCTGCAACGTGCTTCCTGACACGCCCTGCACCGCCCCCACCAACTTCCGTTACGAGATGACGTCGCCCGTCAGAGTGGCCCTCTCATGGGATGCTCCCGACCCCGCACCGACCGGCTATATGGTCTATCGTCGCGCCAGAGGCGAAGAGTTCCGTCGCATCAAGCTGACCTCCAGCGCCAGCACCACCGACAACCTCGGCACCCAAGTCGACCAGCACTATGAATATGCAGTGGCTGCCTACTACAGAGATGGCGACTGCACCTCGGCCTACGGCACCACTGAGAGCGACCCCAACCTGAACTTCCTGTCGGTCAACAAGACCATCATCCCGCTGCACCTCAGTTTCTTTATCCATGAAGGACATGTCATCCTGCAATGGGAAGATGCCACCATGGCAGAACGATACAACATCTATCGCAACGGCGAACGCATCGGACACAGCACAGGCACCGACTTCATCGACTATACCGCCACGCCTTCACAATCATACCGCTACACCGTGACCGGTAAGATCGGCGGCCTCGAGTCGAATCCCTCCAACGAGGTGTTCGTCGACTGGACCACCGACATCAACGAGAACGCCGACGCCCAAGGCACCGTCGTCTACCCCAACCCCACCTCGGGCATGGTCTACATTGAAAGCCAGGGACTGCAGGAAGTCAGCGTCTTCAACCTGATGGGACAAGAGATGCTGCGTCAAAGTGCCGTCGACGGCCAAGCCGCCATCGACATGAGCGCCTTCCCCGAAGGCACCTATTTCGTGAAGCTCACAGGCACTGCCAACGAAGTCAAGAAGATAGTTAAAATCCAATAAACCAAAACGATATGAACAAATTCGTTAGACTGGCAGCCCTTGCGCTGCTGTTGGGCACCGGCACCACGCTTGTCGCCCAAGACAAAAACGAAGAGAAAGAACCCGTCTATCAGATCACTGAAACCGTCAACGTCAAGCATTCGCCCGTCGACAACCAGGGTAGCTCTGGCACCTGCTGGTGCTTCGCCGGCGTCGGCTTCGTCGAGGCCGAGATCATGCGCATCTATGGCAAGGAGTTCAACCTGTCGGAGATGTTCGTAGTCCGCAACGCCTGGACGGAGAAAGTGGCGAAGTTCATCCGTATGCACGGCAACAGCACCCTCAGCCAAGGCGGCGAGGTGTGCGACGTGCTCTATATGATCGACAAATACGGCATGATGCCCGAAGCCGACTACAGCGGCAAGGTGATCGGTGAAGACCGCCACATGCACGCCGAGATGAACGAAGTCGTCAGCTCGGTGGCCCGTTCCATCATCAAAAACGGCAACAAGAAAATCTCGCCCGCGGGACCCAAGGCAGTGCAAGGCGTTTTGGACGCCTACCTCGGCGACGTGCCTGAGGAGTTCACCGTCGACGGCAAGAAATACACGCCCAAGGCGTTTGCAGAGAAATACCGCATCGACCCGAACAACTACATCGAGATCTGCTCCTTCACCAACGAGGAATACAACAAGCCCTGCATGGTCGAGATTCCCGACAACTGGACCTGGACCCCTGCCTACAACATGCCTTTGGACAAGCTGATGGAAGCCGTCGACTACGCCCTTGAACATGGCTACACCCTCGGCTGGGCGCAAGACGTCAGCAACCCGGGCTTCTCGCGCAAGGAAGGCGTCGGCATCGTGCCCGTTGACCCGAAAGACGAGAAGCTATGGGAAGAGATCGTCACCGAGAAACAGGTGACCGACGAAGACCACCAGCGCGCCTACGACAACTGGGATGCGGGCGACGACCACAGTATGCTCGTCGTGGGTATCGCCAAGGACCAGAAGGGTAACAAATACTACAAGATCAAGAATTCGTGGGGCGAAGCCGGACCTTTCAAGGGCTATTGGTACTGCTCGGAGCAATATCTGCGCCAATACACCATCTTCTTCACCTTGCACAAAGACGCCCTCTCCAAAGCCATGCGCCAAGACCTCGGTCTATAAAATAAGAAGCACAACTCAACAATCAACAAATAAACACCATCATGAAATTCAAACACATCCTCACCGCTGCCGCCCTGATGCTCAGCATCGGCGCCATCGCACAACCGCCCATGCCGAAACCCGAAGACAAATCGGAAGGCGAGGGCTTCAAATTCGACACCATCAAAGTATTGCCCATCACCTCGGTCAAAGACCAGAACCAAGCCGGCACCTGCTGGTGCTATAGCTCGCTGGCCTTCTTCGAGTCGGAGCTGCTCCGTATGGGCAAGCCCGAGTACGACTTCTCGGAGATGTACATCGTTTACAAGACCTATCTCGACCGTGCCGAGGCTGCCATCCGCACCCACGGCGACGTGTCGTTCTCGCAAGGCGGCGCCTTTGGCGACGTGCTGTATGCCATCAAACACTACGGCCTTGTCCCCGATGAGCTGATGCCTGCCGGCGCTATGCACGGCGACTCGCTCTCCAACTTCAACGAGCTCACCGCCGTCACCAACCCCTATGTCGAAGCCATCGCCAAGGGCAAGAAGATTCAGACCGACAAAGACGGCAACCCGCTGTGGAAGAAAGGCCTGGCCGGCATCTACGACGCCTACCTCGGCGTGCCTCCTACCGAGTTCACCTACAAAGGCAAGACATACACGCCCATGAGCTTCGCCGAAAGCACCGGCCTCAACATGGACGACTACATCAACCTCACCTCGTTCACGCACCATCCGTTCTATGAGCCCTTCGTCATCGAAGTGCAGGACAACTGGCGCTGGGGTCAGGCCTGGAATCTCCCCATCGACGAGTTCATGCAGGTGATGGACAACGCCATCGAAAAGGGATACCCGATTGCTTGGGGTAGCGACGTCAGCGAAGCAGGCTGGCTCCGTGGCAAAATGGCTGGTGTGGCTGTTCTCCCCGACCTCGAAGCCAAAGGCCGCGACCTCCAAGGCAGCGACATGGCCCACTGGCTGGGCATGAGTACCGCCGACCGTAAGAAAGAAGCCCAAAACGGTCCCACCCCGCAGAAGTGGGTCACGCAGAAAGAACGTCAGATCGCCTATGACAACTACGAGACGGGCGATGACCACGGCATGCTCATCTATGGCACCGCCAAGGACCAAATGGGCAACGAATACTTTATTGTGAAGAACAGCTGGGGCGACGCCGGCCAGTACAACGGCATCTGGTTTGTCAGCAAGGCCTTCGTGCGCTACAAGACCCTGAATATCGTGGTGCACAAAGACGCCCTGCCGAAGGATATTGCCAAGAAGCTCGGTGTCAAATAATCTCTAATCCATCGAAACAACTGCAATTAAGGGAAAGCCTTCGACTTTCCCTTAATTGTTTCTACAAGACAAAATAACATGACGAAAAAGAACCTTTTGCTATTGATGCTGATGTGTAGTCTCGTGTCATGCATCGCTCAAAACCCAAAGGATATGAAAACTGAACGCCTGACTTACTTTAGTTACGGCCACCACAACACGATGGCCTGGCATTCCGGAGAGAAATACAATGTCAGTACCGAGAAAGACGGTAGGATACATATCGTCATCGACGAAGGTTTCCCTGAGGAAAAAGATTTTTACATTGACGACACCTCCATTTTCGACGAATTGGATTCCATCATCACGGCGTTCAAGATGTACAAATGGAATGATAATTACGAGCCTATGATGGAAATCTTCGATGGTGACAGCTGGTCGCTCTATTTCAAATACGGTTCAGGCAAGAGCAAGAGCTCTGGTGGTTACATGGCCTGGCCCAAAAACTACCGCGAGGCCCGTAATGCCATCTCAGCATATTTTCAGAAATGGAGAGACTACCCCATCCAAGCCAAGGAAATCAACCTCTTCCAGTACACCTGCAAAAACAAACAAGGACGCGACATTGATTATCGCATGGAACGCGGTGAGCAGGAGGCCAAGCTTTTCATCCGCAATGCTGAATATGACACGGACAAGGAGGTCGCGGTCAGCAACGACTATCTAAAGGAGCTACAAGAGTTGGTCAACATGTATCGTCTCAAGGACGAACACAGTCGCACCACCGACGATGACAGCGCTTCGCTTTATCGCTTCTTCATCTGCTACAACACAGGCGACACCATCGATTTCACAGGCTACTATACCACATTCGTGGGTGGACAAACGGTTCCTTTTTTGAGCTTTTTCGACCAATGGCTACCTATTCGGGGCAATCTCGTCAGATTTGAATACAATTACAGGGTCACTGACTTTCGCGAAATAAAATACTATGTCACCAAGGAAGACGAAGGCTTCACTCTCAGTTATTATGATGAGAGGGGACAACATCGTGAAAGCAAGATGGACCAGGAAGACGTATCGGCATTACAGAAGTTGGTTGAGTCGTTCGGCCTCGACAAAGCCAAGGACGACTTTAAGGGCAATTCCACATGGCATCTCTTCACGGATTACGATTCTAAAGACATCGCTCGTTTAGGCGGTCGGGGCGACGACGATGCCTCGGCAGAGAAAGCGCAACACATTTTTGACGCTCTCACTGCATTCTTCGCACCTTATCTACAATAACTTTATCGTTTGATCTGCTCGAAGCCCTTGCCGTAGGCACCCATCACGGTGTTCATCGTCATGAAGGCTTGTGGGTCGATTTCCTTTACAATACGCAGAATCTGCTGCGACTCGCGCTTGTGGGCCACCACCATCAGGATGGGACCTTCATGCTTCGTGTACCATCCCGTGCCGTTAATCATCGTCACGCCGCGACGCATCCCGTTGGCGATGCGGTCGGCCACCTTCTCGGGCTCGGAGGTGAAGATGAAGGCTTGCACGCTCTGCTTGTTGCCCGTCAGCACCAAGTCGATGCAATAGCTGCACACACCCATCACCACGAAGCCGTAGATGATGGCTTGTATTTTGTCGTTCTCGATGACGAAATAAGAGCAGGAGATGATGACAATATCGATGAGCAGGATGACACGGCCCTGCGAGATATTGCGGTATTTGCAGATCATCATCGCGATGATGTCGGTGCCGCCCGTGCTGCCGCCTTGGGTGAAGGCCACGCCGATGGCCAGTCCCGCCAAGCCGCCGCCGAGGATGGCTGCCAAGATCTTCTCCTCCACAAAAGGCTTGATCTCGCCCGCCAGCATCGGGTCGGTGATCCACCGCTGAAGGAAGAAGAAGAACACCGACGACACGACGATGGAATACACCGTCTTGATGCCGAACGATGGCCCTAACACCTTCAACGAGATGAGCACCAGGATGCCGTTGATGACGAATACCGAGATACCCGTCGAGATACCCGTGGCATAGAAAATCAAGGTGGCGATACCGCTGACGCCGCCGCCCAGCACATGGTTGGGGATGAGGAAGGCCGTCCAGCCGAAGACCATCACCAACAATGCCAAGGTGATGATGATATAACGCTTCACCTCGATCCAAACGTTCTTCTTTGTTGCTTTCATTTTCAGAAGGTTTTTATGCTGCAAATGTATAAATAAATCAGAACCAAAAACAAAAAGCCTCCTCAAAACGAAGAGGCTGTTTTTCGTACCCGAGGCCGGGCTCGAACCGGCACGCCTTTAAAGGGCAAGGGATTTTAAGTCCCTCGTGTCTACCAATTCCACCACTCAGGCACTTACACAAAAAATCCCGATTTTACTCGGGACCTTGTGGA
>JAEEGH010019028.1_pt1 | contig 14453 bp, 9 predicted proteins | sample 9134181 | NCBI WGS metagenome assembly JAEEGH01 (sample SAMN16246544, study PRJNA631951) | gut metagenome | biome: gut microbiome; feature: rumen; material: DP-attached | host: Bos | place: Iran: Karaj | collected 2018-10 | reverse complement strand
GCAGTGGAAATCGTTCTGCAGGCGATCCAGATAGCGGGCACTCTCCCATTTACACATGGGGAGGTCGTGAAGCAGATAGTTGCCGCAAGCCTCTGGACGGGTGGCGGGCACTTCTGTCTGCGTGAGAATCCACTGGAGACACGCGATGGTGAGGCGTCGCATGTCCTCTACGGTATAAGTTCCCGTCATGATGATATACATACCTGTGAGGCATCCCATAGGTCCCACATACACCACATCTTCTTTTGCTTCAGAATTACGGAACCAGGTAGCCATCAGATGTTCCAGACTGTGCATAGCAGCTGGCGCTACGGCGGGCTCCTTGTTGGGCTCTGTGATACGCAGGTCGAATGTTGTGAATCCCTTATCCTCACGTGACACATAGATACCTGGCTTCAGGTGGGTATGATCGATAGTGAAACTCTGAATGACTTCCATATTTTTACCTTTTTACCTTTTTACTTTTTTACTTTTTACCTTTCAAAGACTTTCGATGAATGTCCTGGTGGTGTAGAATGACTTCTCAGCGGCAGTGTCCCAGAAATTGTGATACATCGAGGCATCGGTGTCGCGAAGCGGAATATCACTGATCACACGGAACGAGATAAAGGGCACCTTATAGATATAGCACACCTGCGCGATGGCACACGACTCCATATCAACAGCTTTTGCCTCAGGAAAGTGACCGATGATCTCGCGCATCTTCTCCTTGGTATCAACAAACCAGTCGCCTGTAACAATAAGACCAGGCTTTGCACCAGTCTTCTGTGCCTTCTCAAGCAGATAGGGATCGGCTTGATAGCGTGCTGGCAACCCCTGTACCTGTCCATAGATAGTTGTCTCGTCGATGGCCTTGCCACAATACACATCGTGATAGGTCAGCTCAGAACTCACTACCACATCCTGCAGATTGATATCGTCGCCATTGCCGCCTGCACAGCCACTTGAGATGATGACGTCGGGTTTGTACTGGCGGATCATTTCTACAGCCTGTATGGCTGCATTCACGGTGGCGATGCCGCTCTTCTGCAGAATCACCTTGTCTTCGGGGAACAACGGACGAAGCTGTTTCAGTTCCTTCTCCATTGCTACGATCATTCCTATTTTCATAATTGTTATATGTGTTTGAGGGGTTTAACTTCTACTGACCTGTAAGCCCTTTGTGGAGAGCGACATCTCTACAAAACGGGCATTACGGTTCTGACGGTTCTCGTTGAGAATCTGTTTGATACGAGCTGCTGCTTCAGGATCCTTAGCTATCATGTAAAGATAACCGCCACCACCTGCACCTGGTAACTTGTAACCCAGACAGAGGTCGTCGATCAAGTTGGTGAGCTGCTGGATGGCTGGTGGATTGGTACCATTGTCGAGCAACTGGTTCTGGTGCCAGGTATTGCGCATGAGCAAACCTGTGCGCTGGAAATCAACACATTGGATAGCCTCGTACATCTCCATCGTGTGGGCTTTCATCTCACGGAGCAGTTGTAGTTCCTCACCATGATTCAGGAACATACGGCGCACAATCTCAGCCAGAATGTGTTTGGCAGTGCGGGTGATGCCTGTATAATAGAGCAGATGACAGGGGTGGTATTCGGGTTGTGTCCATAGGTCGTTGGGCAACCAGCGCACCTGAGGACTCTGGTCAAAGCCTTTATCTGTCTGAAGCAGCTTCACACCTCCGAAGACTCCGCCAAACTGATCCTGCCAACCGCCTCCCGTAGTGAGCATCTGCTCCAGCATCAGGGTGCGACGACCTATCTCGTTTTTGTCCCAACCTAACCCGCAGAAATCGCTGAGTGCTCCGAGAACCGTTGCTGCCAGAATGCTGGAAGTGCCCAGTCCGCTGCCGGCAGGGATGGCTGAGAGCAACGTGAGTTCCAGTCCGCCTCCGAAGGCTTCGAGCTGTTGCATCTTGAATCCTGCGAGTACGAGTGCAGCCTTGGGGATAGAGAAGGGTGAACCCACATGCATGAAGTCGGTGAGTTGTTCATCGGTCTCTACCACCTCAACGGCACCAAGGTCAATGCTACGCAGTACGATCCGTGGCTCATGCGTCGGACGGATAAAGGTCTGGAGTGGAGGCTGTCCGTTGAGCTCGATAGCAAAGTTGATGACATTGCCGCCTTCCATCAGACAATAGGGCGGGGTATCGGTCCAACCACCTGCAATGTCGATACGTACAGGAGAACGTCCCCATACTATCTGGTCATCAGCCACGCAACGTGTAGGTAATGGCATTGAACTGTTCTGCTGTGAGAGCAATCCTTCACGAAGTAGGGCAAAGGCCTTGTCGCTGTCACCACGGAACATGGCGTCGTGGATGCGGGTCATCAGAGGCGCATCGTCAGATAGCGGTGGTGGAAGAGGAATGTTGCCTTTCTGGAATTGGGCTGCGGCATCGGCCAGGTCGAGCTGATAGAACACGCTGTGTCGCCAGTTGTGAGCCATTGCACTCCAGTTCTGCTGTTGGAACGCCTCCCGCTGTGCAAAGAGTCGGCGCAGGTTGGCACGTTCCGCCAACTCGTTGCTGTTCACTGGCTCGTCAATGCGGTAACGGCGTATCTCATAATCGGATTCGCCTACAGGTACGACATCGATACACTCACCAGGTGCCAGACTGATGTCCCAGTCGTTCTCAGGTACACCCGTAATCACATGGTCATGGGTGAGTGTCCAACGGGAACCGATATGGCTGTTTTCTATCCATATATTCGTGTTCTCCTCAGTGAAGGAGATGTCTGTTTTCGCATTCTGAACAAAGATAGAGGGATGCGGCTTACGATCGAAGTGCATGATCTCGCGCTGATCGTTCACTAAGTTCTGGATGCGTAGGGTAGAGGAGATCATCTCGCGTGAGGTACCGAAATGGTAGAACTCTCCACCCCCAAGTGGCAAGATGGCAACGCTGAGTTGGGAGATAGCATCATCGGGCATCGTGGGATCAGTACCAAGGGCACAACCGAACTCGCTGTAGAGATCGTAGGTATGTAGCGCTTTCTCGTTGGCACCACTACGCGCCATGAGGAGCTGAACCGCTTTGTCGCTTAAGAGCCATACACCGATATCGGTCAGATAATAGTGATCTTTTTGCAACTCACCCAGCGTCTGTACCGATGGTTTCTGCAGCATCTGCTTCAGAACCGTAGGCGACTGACGACTGCTGACAAACACGCCGTGATTCTTGGCGACGGAGGCATCGAGCCACAGACCATAACAGATCACATCTGCCTCAGGGATAGGCTGTAAAGGTTGGGTGGCACGGATGAGCACATCACCGCTGACAATCATCGTATGGATGTTGTCAGGAGCCTTTGCCATCATCTTCTCATACAGAGGCAGTTGTACGCTGAGCAGATTCTGGGATAGCTTCTGGCCACGTTCCCAACGGAAGACTGGAAGTGGCATGAGCCCCTTTCCGGAGACTGCATAGCTGGGCAGACGTTTACTTTGTCCACCGGCATGAATCAGAATACGTTTCTCCTTAGAGAGCCATTCCTCGAAAGAGGGTTCCTTTTCACTTCTCCAGGCTTCCTGAAGGAGCCAGGTAGTACCACCGCCACTACCCAGTCGGTGACCAACAGGATCACAGGTGCAGAAATAATCCTCTGCATCCAGTCCCGTCACATCGTGAAAGGGCTCTACCAGATTCGGCGGCAGTGATAATAGCTTCTTCATTTCTTCCGTCTGAATTGACTTACTATCACATAAACGATGATCAGCAGTAGGATGGCGAAGGCGATATAGGCAACGGTCTCCGTCATGTTCACTGACTTCGGGAAGAAGGCCAGCTCTACCTGATGCTGACCAGGCTCAATGTGGATGGCACGCAGGATATAGTTCACACGACCTAACTCCACATTCTGTCCATCGACGGTTGCCGTCCATCCCGGATAGTAAATCTCGGAGAAGACAAGTACACCGCCCTTGCCCGTATTGACATCGTAGGTAAGGCGATTGGGCTCATAGCTGGTGATCTTGACGATGCTGGCAGTATCTTGAACAGCAGCCTCGCCCAACTGCGTCTTAAACTTCTCGTCGGCTACAGCCTGATGGCGCAGGTCTATCTTGCCGACAGCCTCTATCTCTTCATTTGCATTCTTGACATAAGAAATCTGATCCACCATCCATGCGTTACCATAGACGTATGGATTCTGAATGGGTACTGTCTGTCCGCCCTGAAGTGGGAAGATGAAATACTTCGTGTTGAGCATGTTGAGCACAGGACAGATACTGTCGCCTTTCACTTGCGTCATGTCTCCATTGGCCTCAGCCACAGCTCCGAAGATACGTTGCATCTCTGGATTGATATGACGTTCGATCATCTCCTGATAACGGCGCAGTTTGGCAGCATGATAACCACCAATACTCTTGTGGTAATAGCTGGTCTCATTCTCATTAAAGGTATTCGAGGCAAGGTTCAGTACACGATAGTCAAGAGCTGTATCACGCAGGATGAGCTCATCGGTCTGAGTCTTCTCCTGTGGCGCCTCACGCTCTGATTTCGGCACAAACATCTCATCGTTGAGATAACGCTTGTTCACCGTCCACAGATCTACCAGACACAACACGAGAAGGATGCCAATGGTGTATTCCTTCTTCAGCTTGCCATAGAGGCATGCCAGCAGGATACCTGTACCAGCCAGGATGATATAGAACGAGCGCATGGCATCGGCAGTAAACACAGCCTGGCGCATCTCTGTGAGGTTGGTGATAAGCGGTTGGATATGTTCTGCGGGAAGACTCTGCAAAGCACGCATCTCACTGGAGGAAATAAAACTGTCGAAGAAGAACGACGGCATCAGCGCAAACAACAGGGCAATACCACCTGTCAAGACGAAGCTGACAATCAGTGGCATCTTCAACTTCTCCTTTGTCACCTCTCCATTGAAAATCTCCTTCAGTGCCAGCATTGCCAACAGCGGGATCGTGAATTCTGCAATCACAAGGATCGAGGCTACCGTGCGGAACTTAGCGTACATCGGCACATAGTCGAGGAAGAAGTCTGTGAAACCCATGAAGTTTCGTCCCCAAGAGAGGAGGATTGACAGGATGGTAGCTGCTAAGAGTGCCCATTTCACAGGCCCTTTTACGATGAAGAGTCCTAAGATGAAGAGCATCATCACAAAAGCTCCCACATAGACAGGCCCGCTGGTACCTGGCTGTTCGCCCCAGTACTGACCGATCTGCTGGTAGATAGACTCGTAGTTAGGATCGGCTTTCTCCATCGCGATTTTACTCTCGCTCATAGGCACGGAAGCACCACCTTTGGTGTTAGGCACCAACAGTGTCCAGGTCTCATCGATGCCGTAACTCCATTGTGTGATATAGTCGCGCTCCAGTCCGCTACTGGTCTGATTGGCAGAGTTCTGCTTCACCAGTTCACTCTTGCCGCGCATCGACTCCTGACTGTACTGCCAGGTGTGATAGAGATTCGAGAGGTTGATGCAGACACCGATAGCGGCACCTGCGAGACATATGCCAGTGGCCTTGGCAAACTGCGCCAGTTGCTTTTTCTGGATGGCTTCCACCAACCAGGCGATAAAGAGGAATAAAATGATGAACAGATAATAATAGGTCATCTGCACATGGTTGGCATTGATCTCGAATGCGGTGAAGATAGCTGTAAGCACAAATCCCCATAGGTATTTTCCCCGGTAGGCCAGCACAAGTCCGGCAATCATCGGTGGCAGATAGGCCAGTGCCCATACCTTCCAGATATGTCCGGCTGCGATGATAATCAGGAAATAGGTTGAGAAGGCCCAGATGATGGAGCCTAATGCTGCCAGATGCTGACGGAAGTCGAAGGCCCGCAACAGGATATAGAAGCCGAGCAGATAGGCAAAGACGAACCACACGTTTTCCGGCAACCAGAGGTGATAGGCATCAACCGCCTTCGTCAGCAGATTGGTGGAACCATACGATGGTGCCATCTGGTAAGTGGGCATACCACCGAAGAGGGCATTGGTCCATCGGCTGCGCTCACCAGTCTTCTGCAGATATTCGATACCTTCCTGACCAGCACCTCGTCCTGCTGAGGCATCGTGGCGGTAGAGGATACGCCCTTCGATGTCGGCAGGGAAGAAATAGGCAAAAGCCAGGACGGCAAACAACAGCACTGCCAATATATCAGGCAGGCATTTCTTTAGTAATGTCATAACTTGCAAGTTTTCTATTTTGTGTGCAAAGTTACAAATTTTTGGGCTTTCTCAAGGCATCTTCGCAGTTTTTTTGTATTTTTGCAGCAAATTATGGAAGAAACGATAATAACAAGTACCCAGAATGCGAAGGTAAAGCATGTGGTGGCCCTTCAGCAGAAGTCAGCTTTGCGGCGCAAAGAAGGCCTCTTTGTCGTAGAAGGGCGTCGAGAGCTGATGCATTGTCTGGAAGCAGGCTATGAGGTAGCAGAGCTCTTTGTCCTAGTCGATCGAGCCCCCCTAGGCAGCCTAGAAAGCCTAGCCAGCCTATCCCTCACCGTTACCCCCCAAGTTTATGAGAAGATGGCCTATCGTGGCAGTACAGAGGGCGTGATAGCTGTGGTTCGCGAGAAACATCTCTCGTTGGATGACCTGCAGCTCCGTAAAGCCCCCCTCGTCATGGTACTCGAGCGGGTAGAGAAGCCGGGCAATCTCGGTGCAGTGCTTCGTAGTGCCGATGCGGCAAAGGCTGATGCCGTGATTGTCTGTGATCCGCTCACCGACCTTTATAATCCCAACCTGATCCGTTCCAGCATAGGGGCTATCTTCAGTGTGCCTTGTGTAGCTTGTTCTTCAGAGGAATGTATTGCTTTCCTGAAGGCGCGTGGCATACAGATACTGACTGCGCAACTGCAGGATTCCAGTCTCTATTACGATACGGATATGCAGCGCGGTACAGCCATTGTCATGGGGACGGAATCCACAGGTCTTACCGACCAATGGCGACAGGCTGCCGATGCCCATATACGCATTCCGATGTTGGGACAGCTCGACTCGCTGAATGTCAGTGTCAGTGCGGCTATTCTCTTGTTTGAGGCCGTGCGCCAGCGTCAGTCTAAATAAATGTGTGATAGATATGGATTTTCGTACAATCGTTGATATTCCTTTACCTGATTTCAGGATTGGTCCTTGCGAGTCATTACTCTTCGTGGGCTCGTGCTTTGCTGATGCTATCGGGCAGCGTTTCCTCGAGGAGAAGTTCAGGGCCATCGTCAATCCCTATGGCGTGATGTATAACCCCGCTTCGATCCTGCATACTGTGCAGCGGTTGGTGGCTGATGCAGCAGATTTGAAATCTGTCAAAGTGGCTTTCCTCACATTAGGCACCAATCATGTGTATCGTCTGAAAGAGACGGGCGAGATTGTGGATAACTGTCAGAAGCGCCCTCAGTCGCTCTTTCAGGAAGAAGCGCTCTCGGTAGATGAATGTGCCGACTATCTTCAGCAAACGATCGATGTGCTCCACCAGCAGAATCCGGAGATGCGTATCGTTCTGACAGTCAGTCCAATTCGTTATCGTAAGTATGGCTATCATGGTTCCCAGTTGTCTAAGGCCACGCTGCTGTTGGCTACCCAAAAGGTGGATGCAGATTATTTCCCTGCATACGAGATCGTAAACGATGAGTTGCGCGACTATCGCTTCTACAAGGAAGATATGCTGCACCCCTCTGATCAGGCGGTGACTTATATCTGGGAACGCTTCACTGACAGCTATCTGAGTGATGAGGCGAAACAGTTCCTGAAGGAGTGGGCACCTCTGAAAGCGGTGCTGAATCATAAGCCCTTCGACCCTGAATCGGAAGAATATCAGGCACTGATAGATAAAACTATGTTAAAAGTAGGTGAATTGCGGAAAAAATACCCTAACTTTGCATTCTAAAACAAAACAAAAATAGAAATGAAATACTCGATTGAGAAGATTACGACGCTCATTGGAGCGCGACGCATCGGAGAGACTGATGCGCAGATTGGTTGGCTGCTGATCGACAGCCGCTCGCTTTGTTTCCCAGAGGAGACACTGTTCTTTGCATTGAAGTCAGCCCGTAATGACGGACATAAATATATCGAAGACCTGTACCGTCGTGGTGTCCGCAACTTCGTGGTGGAGGCCAAGGGCATCCTGGAGTTCTGTAAAACAGGTACAGAGCACATGCCCGATGCCAATTTCCTGATTGTACCCTCGCCACTGGCTGCGCTCCAACGATTGGCGGAGCGCCATCGTGATGAGTTTAATATGCCTATCGTGGGTATCACAGGCTCTAATGGCAAGACGATGGTCAAGGAGTGGCTCTATCAGTTGTTGTTGCCCTCCCAGAAGATTGTGCGCTCACCTCGCAGCTATAACTCCCAGATTGGTGTACCCCTTTCCGTATGGCTGCTCAACGAGCAGACGGAGATCGGTATCTTTGAGGCAGGCATCAGTCAGCCTGGTGAGATGATGGCCTTGCGTGACATCATCCAGCCCACCATCGGCGTGCTGACATCATTAGGTGCGGCTCATCAGGAGAACTTCCGCTCCATGGAGGAGAAGTGCATGGAGAAGCTGGAACTGATGCACGACACAGAGGCGATGGTGTATTGCTCTGACAACGATATCGTGAGCCGTTGTATCCGTCGCTTGCAGTATAAAGGAGAGAAGATCGCCTGGTCGCAGTGCGATGAGCAGGCCGCTTTCTTCGTAAAGAACATAGAGAACAAGGGGCAGACCACCCGTATCACCTATATCTGGCAACAGGAGGAGAACATGTTCGACATCCCGTTTATCGATGAGGCTTCTATCGAGGACACCATCACCTGTGCCGTGGTGGCTTTGCGCCTTGGACTGACACCTGATCAGTTGGCTAACCGCATGCCGAAGTTGGAGCCTGTAGCGATGCGCCTGGAGGTGAAGGAAGGCCAGCGCGGATGTCTGTTGATCAACGACTCGTATAACAGTGACATCAACTCGCTGGATATCGCTCTCGACTTCATGAACCGTCGTGAGTCGAAACGGGTACTGAAGAAGACGCTCATCTTGAGTGATATGTTCCAGACGGGTACGACGCCTGAGGCGCTCTATGCCCAGGTGAGCGATCTGGCTGTGAAGCGTGGCATCGAGAAGTTTATTGGCATCGGCACCGAACTGATGGCGCAGGCCGATAAGATTCAGATTGCCGACAAGCAGTTCTTCGCCAGCGTGCCCCATTTCCTGTCGAGTGATGCCTTTACAGGTCTGCATAACGAACTGATCCTGCTCAAGGGTGCCCGTCCCTTCGGCTTCGATCTCATTACGGAGCAGTTGGAGCAGAAGGTGCATGAGACCATCCTTGAGGTGAACCTGAATGCGGTGGTGGATAACCTGAACCACTTCCGCTCGTTCCTGCATCCCGATACGAAGATGGTGTGCATGATCAAGGCCGATGCCTATGGTGCTGGTGCTGTGGAGATCGCCAAGACTTTGCAGGATCACCGTGTAGATTACCTTGCTGTGGCTGTGGCTGATGAGGGTGTCACGCTCCGTAAGGCTGGCATCACCGCCAATATCATGGTGATGAACCCGGAGATGACGGCCTTCAAGACCATGTTCGACTACGACCTGGAGCCCGAAGTCTATTCCTTCCGCCTGTTGGATGCGCTCATCAAGGCGGCACGCAAGGAGGGTATCACAGGCTGGCCCGTACATATCAAGTTGGATACTGGCATGCATCGTCTGGGCTTTGATCCTGAGCAGGATATGTTCAAACTGATCGACCGTCTGAAGCACCAGACGGCTATCATCCCACGCTCGGTATTCAGTCATTTCGTGGGGTCTGACAGCGACGACTTCGATGCGTTCTCGGCTTGTCAGTTTAAACTCTTCGATGAGGGTAGTCAGCAGTTGCAGGCAGCATTCTCTCATAAGATTCTCCGCCACATGGACAACTCTGCGGGCATCGAGCACTTCCCGGAGCGACAGATGGACATGTGTCGCTTAGGCATCGGACTCTATGGTGTCGATCCGCGCGACAACCGTATGCTCTCTACCGTCTCTACGCTGAAGACCACCATTCTTCAGATGCGTCATGTGCCGGCAGGGGAGACGGTGGGCTATAGCCGTAAGGGTAAGATCGAACGCGACTCCGTGATTGCTGCTATTCCTATAGGCTATGCCGACGGACTGAATCGTGGACTCGGCAATGGACGCTGCTACTGTCTTGTGAACGGTCAGAAGGCCCCCTATGTGGGAAATATCTGCATGGATGTGGCGATGATCGACGTGACGGATATCCCATGCCAGGAAGGCGATCAGGTGGAGATCTTCGGCGAACACCTGCCCGTCACCGTCCTCAGCGATGTGCTCGGCACCATTCCCTACGAGGTACTGACAGGTGTCTCCAACCGTGTCAAGCGCGTCTATTTCCAGGATTAAATCATCTTTGTTACTTACTTATTCGTATCTCTGCAGCAGAAATAATATGTGATATGTGTAACTAATAAGCCAGTTCAGCCTCTTTGGCGAGTACTTGGCGAATAAAAGCATTAATAGACATACCTGTCCTTTGGTTTGAAAGTAAATCCGCTTTTATTATTTCGGAAATACAAAATCAACCTTTTGGACGTTTGGTCCATAGATGGTCTTAAAGTCGTTCTTCATTGAGATGATATAGTAGTTGGCTTCGCGCCATTTAGCCTCACGCTTGGCAGCCTCAGCGAGATTGGCATGGTCACGGGCATCATCATCAGCCACAAGCATGAAGACGGCAGTGCGGTACTGATTGTTACTCAGGCAGTAATTGTGCAGAGCTGGAGGCGTTAGGTCTGAAGCCTCGCATGCGGGTTCTCCCCCCTAAGTGAGTTTTGAAATGTGGTACCTTTGCATTGTCGGAAGGAATTTTGCGGGATTTAATTCTGGAACTTTTTGCATTTAAATGTAGCAAGTGCTGGATTTAATTCCAGAAAATACACCTCCGAAAAGGTAATTGATTGTTTAACACTTTAAAAATATTAACGACATGGCACTGAAAGTAAAAGCCACGGCTGCTCGAAGCGTTGCGTAAGCGTTACCCCCGTGCCCTGATCGTAGGGCATCGCGACCTCAGTCACGACCGCGATTGCCCCTGCTTCGATGTGGTGAAGGAGTTCGCCGATAGGAACAAATTGTGAAGCACAGAGATGCTGAGTATAAAAAAACTCAGTATCTCTGCGTTTTTTTTGTTTGTTTCAGAAAAAAGCACTACCTTTGCATCGTTTTTGATTAAAACTGTAAAATTTAGGAATTATGAAAAAGTTGTATGTGTATGTACTGGTCATTCCGATGATCATGTCAATGATTGCATGTGGAGAGAAGACAAAGTCTAATCCAGAAGTTGATTCGCTAAAAAATGCCTTGAACGACAAATATGCGGAGATGAGTGAAATGGATCTGTTTCTTGATGTTGTCAATGCAAGTATGGATAGCGTGCTCGATCTCGACGGCAGCGTCCTGCGCAGTGTGGGCGAATCGAACCTTTCAAAGAAAGAGCAGATCAAGCAGAATATTGCTGCCTATAAGGAAATCTTACAGCGTCAGCGCGAAAGACTGGCGGAACTGGAGAAGAAGCTTGGAGACAGCGGTCAGCAGAATGGAAAGCTGATGAAGACCGTCGCTTCTCTGAAAGCCCAATTGGAAGAGAAGGATCAGGCCATCGTTAAACTGACTGAGGAGCTGGAGCAGCGTAATTTCGATATCAATACGCTGAAGGAGAATGTGGCACAGCTGAACACACAGGTAACCACACTTGAGGAAGACTCAAGGGCAAAAGATGAGGTTATCGAAACTCAGACTAATATGCTTAACGAGGCATACGTATGTTTTGGCACAAAGAAGATGCTGAAGGATGCCGGTATCCTTTCGGGTGGTTTCCTGAAGAAGGCGAAGCTCAACATGTCGCAGGTGAACCCGTCAGTCTTTACCAAGATCGACATTCGCCAGCAGAACTCATTCAAGATCGCAGGCAAGAAACCGGAGATTCTTACTCAGGCACCTGCCGGATCATATAAGATCACGGATAATGGCGATGGAACAAGTACGCTGACTATTACTGACGCAGAGAAATTCTGGAGCATGTCAAACTACCTTGTTGTCAGATACTAAATCCAACAACACAAATAAGACCCCTGCCGATTGGCAGGGGTTTATTGTTTCGTGTCCTTAGTCCTTAATGAAGACGGGGATATAGGCCTTGGTGACGGGGGTGGTGATGGTCTGACCGCCGTCGTAATGGACGCCTGTGTGATAGTCTGTCCAACCGCCTTTGTTCTTAGGCAGGTAGGTCTTCCATTCCTTTACGTTTGGCTCGGTAACGGGACTGATGAGGTACTTCGGACCAAACATATACTCGTATTTCTGTTGCAGTGCCTCGGGGTCATCGGCAAAGTCGAACACCAATGGGCGCATCAGTGTGTAGCCCTGATCGGCAATGGCGGTGGCGCAGGAGTCGATATAGGGTTGCAGGCGTTCACGCTCTTTCAGACAGTCGGCAATGATCTGTTGTGCCTCAGTGCCGTAGTTCCAGGGCTCCGTGTTGCTCATGTAACCATGCACACGCATCAGCGGCAGATAGACGCTTGTCTCTATCCAACGGAGCATGCGCTCGATATAGTCCTGATCGGTGTATTGATCCTGCGGACGGAAGAAACCGCCTGCATCGTAGGTCCACCAGGGGATGCCTGCTGCCTGGATACCCAGACCTGCCGTTATCTGACGGCGGAAGGTCTCCCAGTCGTTGCCCACATCGCCAGACCACAGGGCAGCGTTATAGCGCTGGATGCCTGGGAAACCGCAACGTGTCAGGATCATCGGTTCACGGTCAGCTGCCACGAGACCGTCATGAACGGTCTGACAGACGAGTAGGGGATAGATATTACGTACCTGTTCGCCACTCCACTGACCTTTGTTCACACGACGGCCCACGAGATCATCGTTCTCAGGCTCAGTGGCATCCTGCCACCAGGCGTCGATGCCCAGAGGCAGCAACCGCTCCCTGAAGTTCTTCCAATAGGCAGTGGCAGCCTCGGGATTGAAGAAGTCGATCCAGTCGGTTTCGGGGATATAGAAGCCGTCGCGCGCCATCTGCTGTCCCACCAGCGAGCTTTTATCAATCTTTGACCATACACTCAGCATCAGGCGGATGTCCATCTGGTGCAGACTGTCGGTGAGTGCCTTAGGGTCAGGATAGTTGTCGGCATCAAACTGCATGGAGTTCCAGCCTGTATTGCCCCAGTACTGCCAGTCCTGCACAATCATACTGATGGGCAGATTCTCTTGCTTGAATCGGTTGGCGGTGCTCAGGATCTCATCCGACGAGTGGAAGCGCTCACGGCAATGAATATACCCCAATGCCCATGACGGCATCTTCGGCGCCTTGCCTGTGAGCTCGCGATAGGTGGCGATGATCTCATCGGGGGTGCCTGTAAAGACGGTGTAATCCACACGCTCAGCCACAGGTGAACTGAACACGGTCTCGTCGTTCACTTTCTGATAATAGAGTGTCGGCTGATCATCCTTGGTGAGCTCTGCCGAAAGCTGGTGCTTGCCAGCTTTCAGATGTACGATCTGTGAGGCCGTAGGGGGCAGCCAAATGTTCTGCATCTCGATGACGGTCTCACCGTCGATGCAGAGGTTATGACGGCGTGCCATCTTCTGACCCACATCGAGCAACAAAGCGTAGTCGCCTTCTTCAGCGATAAAGATCGTGCCTTCGAAGATATGACGCTCGCGCACCTCTTGCTTGCCACCTTCTGTAGAGGTGACATCCACCACTTCCTGGGCACCAGTCCCTTCACGTTTTTCTAATCTGACGCTCTGGTCGGCTGGGTTGAATTCCGTCATACCATAGTTGTTCCACAGGATACCATAACCTTTGCTCGACAACAGCATGGGGATGGAGATCTGAGTGTTTACCTGGGTGAGTCGTCGTGAGAGACCACGCACATTCGAAAAACCGTCCTGAAACTGTCCGAGTCCGAACTGGTATTCGTCCTGAGGGGAACTGAATGCCAGTGTGGCCTTTCCATTGCAGAACTGATGCTTGGTAGCTGTGAAGACCACGCGCCCAGCGGCATCCTTGACGGACAGCTTCTGTTGCTGGGGATCGATATCAACCTTCACTTCGGCCTTCTTCACAGGGATGTTGTTGACGTAGATCCACTCTGGGAGTTCTTGTTTCACTTCGCCCTCTTGATATTGGATGCGAACGGCATTGGGGGCGATGGTGGTGACTGTCAGTTGTCCGTTTCCAAAGGGAACGGTATCTGCTGAGGCTGTTGCCATAAAACAGATGGCAGCTATGGTTGATAAAATCTTTTTCATATCAGGCTTTCTTGATGTAATCTACGAAGGCATAAGGGTAGGCGTGACGCTCGTCAGTCTCGTGGTTCTCACGGCTTTCTTCCTGCCAGTCATCGTAAGCAGGGAAGAAGGTGTCGGCTTCCGCAGGGGTGTCGTCGATCTCCGTCAGACAGAGACGGTCAGCACATGGC